>Ga0209210_1000861_pt1 | contig 28458 bp, 38 predicted proteins | sample RifGroA1_FD_183991 | JGI IMG/M metagenome (GOLD analysis project Ga0209210, IMG submission 183991) | Contaminated groundwater microbial communities from Rifle, Colorado, USA - Rifle Groundwater A1 (SPAdes) (version 2) | ecosystem: Environmental > Aquatic > Deep subsurface > Groundwater >...
AATGTAACGTATGTTTTCTTCATCTAAGCAACAACGTCTTATATCGGTCTTCATATATCTTCTGGGCATTTTTATCGCAAGCGCTATTTTATTTGCGCAACCCGGGTACGCTCGTGCTCTAGGGTGTGGAAATGCAGACGGACCAGGCGGGGGGAGAGATCCAGGCGACGAAATTTCTTCATGTCCAGACAGCTATTACTGTTCGGATGGAAAGCGTTACAAGCAGGATAAGAGAGAAAGACAAGACGGAGGAGGCAGCGGCTGGATCTGGGTTCGCACGGCGTATGCCGCAGGAGAAGGAAGAAGGGACGTCTATGATTCGGGGCCGAGCGGTGGCTGTGTAAACAATGGTCCGCCAGTGCGCGTGCCGAGCCAAGATTATTTATGCGCGCCGGCAAGCTGTACGATTACCGCAAACCCATCCTCTATTACGGAAGGCCAAAGCACGAAGCTGATATGGAGCGCAACATCACCAGATGGTTCAAACTACAGTGGTAAAATAAGCCACAGTCTCGGTTCTGATACTTACCCCGTCTCTCAAGCAAGTTCTGGAAATTTCTCACCATCACAATCAATCACCTATACATTCTCCGGAACGTTCTCGAGCGGCCCTTTTAGTTGTTCAGTACCTGTAGTGGTCACTTCTGTAAGACCGAGTGTTGATTTGCAGGTCCGCAAAATAGGCACCACTCTGTGGCTCAATCCCACTGCCGGTAGTCCTCTACGGATCGGCGTCTCTGACGAAGTAGAGTTGAAATGGGACTCGCTGAATGCAACGAGCTGTACGAGCGGTGATTTCACCGTACCTGGCGGTAGTGTAAATGGTAGGACAAGTGATGTCGTAGAACCTGCGGTTGGCAGTACAAAGCCATATACAATTACATGTACAAATGGTTCTGATACTGATTCAGATTCAGTATATGTAGAAAAAGAGGATGAGAATCCAGAGATGATTGTCCCGACGCTCCTATCTGCCGCCCCTAGCTGTAGTTCAACAGGTGGATCGAGGATCACTCTGGCCTGGACATCAACCGGTGCTTCTGATTATCACATCGAGCGTTGTGTTGGTTCAAGTTGCACCACTGTAATCAAAAGCGGCACAAATTATGTGGATACAAACAGAACACCAGGAACGACATATCAGTATCGTATTCGCGCGCATGATCACACAACTGACCCCAGACGGTTTAGTTTGTACTCAAATTCATTGAGCGCAACCGCCCTGTTTTGTTCTGAAGCCACATGTGATTGGATACTGTTTTGTGCCGCGGATGGAGATCTTTACTATGGAGATCCCGCACGTTTATCTTGCCCACAGGAGCGTTGGAAGATATGTCCCAATGGATGTTCTGGGACTACTTGCAACGATCCCGATGAGGTTCTCACTGCATCCTCCACTCTACAGGTTATACCGTCACTTGTGCGCAAAGGACAAACAACTCGCGTTTATTGGGACTCTCGAAACGTGTCGTCATGCTCGGTTTCCGGGACCAACGGCGATAGTTGGGGGACAAAGTTCTCGGGTCTTAGTGGTAAGGAAACACTTCCTATTACGGAACAAACGATATATACACTCTCGTGCACCGCGCTTCCTAATGCGTCGCCTCCTTCAATAACCGCAACTAAAACGGTTAATGTAATCCCGGTATTTGAGGAGAGATAGAAAGAATTACTAAGTCTGTTCAAGAGATCGATGATTGGGGATTGATGTGCGTGCACACTTGGGCGGATGGTACAATGTTCCTATGCGGGATTCTTCCAGACATCTTTTCTCTCATATCACCTGTGCGGGCTTGGCGATCACCACCCTTCTTCTTCTTTTTCCGATAGTTTCCCTCAATGCCCAAGGTCTGTCTGCCGAATCCTCGGCGCAGACAGGCGATTTGCGCGCAACGATAGAGACTTCTCTGCGTTCGGATCCAAGTTCGGTCTCGTTGTCGCAAGAGGAGTTTGAACAACTGGTTGACGCACTTGTTGAAGTGGCTGAAAAACAGGGTGTCTCTGCGGAAGACATTACATGGCAACCGGAGGAACCCGCGTTTGGTGAAGAAGGCGCCGTTGATGTGTCGAATTCATGCGGGCGGGTCCCCGCTGTACTTTGCGCTTTAAACGAGGTATTCGGATTCTCTGGCGGGAGCTTTGTCCCTCTTTTGCTTCTTTTTTCATCCGCGGCACTTTTGCTCGTGTTGTGGGCAATGCTCAAGATGCATCACAAACATCCGCAAGAAGTCATACCGACGCCAAGCGAAGCAGAGTCGACGTCCAGAATTGAATAAGTTCAGATACATTTGAGATTCTCTAAAACAGGGAGTCCATGCGGCAATTCAACGTGAATCACCGAAGGTGACACCTTCTGGGTTCACTGCATGCCACCACCTTCCGAGGTTTAACCTCCCACCATAACTTCCCACCACCTCCCGAGGTTAAACCTCGGGAGGTTACACCTCGGGTAATATTGTGTCCACATTATCGGCCAAGGAGTGCCAAATGTACTGGACTCGTACAAGAATTTGATTTTCCTCAAGTCTTCCTGTAGACTGCACGCACCCACGTCCAGCCCCATTTTGGGGTTTACTCCAGAAATAACAAAACTGGAGCTGGACCAATGGAATGAGGTTCGCCCTCGCCATTGAGGGCGTTTGTATTTTTAACTACGAACTACGTTCTACATACTACAAACTATGAAGTATATGCTCGGGACAAAAGGGCGAATGACCCAGATCTTCGATGAGAAGGGCGTTGTTTCTGCTGGAACGATCGTGAATGCGGGATCTTTGACGGTAACACAGGTCAAATCCTCTACGGTTGACGGTTATGAGGCAGTGCAAATTGGCTTTGGTGATAAGAAAGATTCGAACGTTAATAAAGCGCAGAAAGGAAAACCATTCAGATATCTGCGCGAGTTTCCTCTTCAAACTGGAGAAGCGAGCCCGGAAACCGGCGCGCACGTTGATATATCAATATTTACCCCGGGCGACGTTGTCACTGTGTCGGCCATTTCGAAAGGGAAAGGATTCCAAGGAGTCGTGAAGCGACACGGCTTCCACGGCGGCCCCAGAAGTCACGGCCAGAAAAATAAGGAGCGTTCTCCGGGTTCCATCGGTGGCGGTGGTCGCGCAGGCGGACGTGTCGTGAAGGGAATGCGCATGGCAGGTCGTATGGGAGGGAATCGTGTTACGGTAAAAAATCTTCGCGTGCTTCAGATTGATCCAACGACGAGTACTCTCGTTATATCCGGAGCACTTCCGGGGCGACCGGGAACGCTTGTCGAAATACGGTCAAATGCGAAACTGACGCCGAATAATGCAGAACGCACGCGGAAATCTTCTGTATAATCCCGCGTCATGTCCGCATTATTCCGCGACGTCAAAAACAACTATGAAAAAAGAACTTCAAGCAACGTTATATACGTCAACCGGCAAGGAGGCGGGCAAAATTCAGTTACCAGCCGTTGTTTTTGACGTGCCGTGGAACGACGCCCTGATGCATCAAGTTGTTACCTCGATGCTTTCTAATGCCCGCACGCCTATCGCGCACACGAAGTTCCGCGGTGAAGTGCGAGGCGGAGGCAAAAAGCCGTGGCAACAGAAGGGAACCGGACGTGCGCGGCACGGCTCTACCCGAAGTCCAATTTGGAGAGGTGGCGGCGTTACGCATGGTCCACGGAACGAGAAAGTCTATGCGCGCGTAATTCCTAAGAAAATGCGCGCCAAAGCGCTTTTCATGGCTCTGTCTCGCAAACTCAGGGATAATGAACTGCTTCTCGTAGATTCTTTCGGATTCACCGCACCCTCGACCGCTAATGCTAAAAAGACACTCCTCGCCTTCTCTAACTTATCCGGTTTTGAGAGAATTGCCGGAAAAAAGCGCAATGCCGCACTTATAGCGCTTACGAATGATGCGAGCGCGTCGCATAAAAGTTTTCGGAATATTGGTAGCGTGAAGTGCATTGCCACACGCGATCTGAACCCGGTTGCTGTTCTCGGCAGTACCTATATCGTTATCGAGAATCCTCAAGTGTCTCTCGCGCTTCTTGAGAATCGAGCACGTTCAAAGCCCGCATCTTCCTCCTCGGATTCCTCGATGATAAAAACTAGAAGCTAAAAGTTATTTCTATGGCCATTTTTGGACGTACTAAGAAAGATACATCGCAGGCAACCTCTTCCAAGAAAGAGGAGCTTTCAACGGCTACCGCCAAGAAGATTACGGACGGGAAAGCCAAGGTTGCGCAAAATAATTCTTCCTCAAATGTGCGTGCCGTGAAAGGATTTGCGCATATTCTCAGACGCCCGCGTATAACGGAAAAGGCCACCCTGCACACAGAGAAAGGAGCGTACCTTTTTGATGTTGCGCCGAGCGCGACGAAACATGAGATAGCGCGTGCCGTGTCTGCCGTGTATAACGTGACGCCTCGCATGGTGCACATTGTTACCGTTCCCGCAAAACAAAAGCGCAGCGCCCGTACGGGAGGTCTTGGAGTGAAGTCCGGAGGCAAGAAGGCGTATGTCTATCTCAAGAAAGGAGAAACCATCACCGTTTCTTAAAACACAGAACACAGATATGCACACATTCAAAAAGCACAAAACACAAATTGCACAAAACACAAATAAAACACAAACATGAAAAAAACACAAAACATAAACGAATATGGGGAAAGAAATACGGATTGCGGTGTTTGTGCTTTTGGTAGTTTGTGTTCTGTGTTTTATTTGTGTTCTGGTTCCTGTGTTTTATGCTCTTAATAATTCTGGTTCCTGTGCTTTAGACATTTAACAAAGATCATTTATGAAACAACTCAAACCAACATCTCCGGGAACGCGAGGCATGAGCCGAATTGAGTATAGAAAGATACTTTCCGGCGCAAAACCACAAAAATCTCTTATGAAGGGTAAGAGTTCGACGGGCGGGAGAAATGCATTCGGACGTATCACGATGCGCCATCATGGCGGCGGCCACAAACGCAGATTGCGCGACGTGGATTTTAAGTTCGATAAAAAAGATATTCCAGCACGCATCGCTTCTATAGAGTATGATCCGTTCAGAAGCGCTTTCATCGCGCTGGCGATATACCAGGACGGTACAAAGCGTTACATTGTAGTACCTCGCTCGCTTGCGGTCGGCGATACGTTCGTTGTTTCCGAGAACGCGCCTATAAAAGCGGGAAATCGCCTGCCGCTTTCGAACATACCCGTGGGCACGTTCGTTTACAGCGTAGAGTTGAAGCCGGGAAACGGTGGGAAAATCGCTCGCTCTGCCGGCATCTATGCAGAAGTCGTGGCGCAAGACGCGGGATACACCCACATCAAAATGCCTTCGAGCGAAGTTCGCAGAATAATAAGCACGGCATGGGCGTCTGTCGGTGAAGTGTCCAATGAAGAGCATAGACTTGTTGTCATTGGGAAAGCCGGGCGCAGTCGCTGGATGGGTAGACGGCCGACTGTTCGTGGCTCGGCTATGAATCCTGTTGACCACCCGCATGGCGGAGGCGAAGGCCGCTCGGGTCGCGGCCACAGACGGCAGAGAACCATGTGGGGTAAACCCGCAGGCAAACGCCAGAAAACGCGGCGGCCGAAGAAGTACTCCAACGTCTTCATCGTCAGTCGGCGAAAAGTTGGAAAACGCAAATAATCAAGGTATAGTGCATTTTCTATATGACTCGTTCACTTAAAAAAGGACCATACGTCGACGTAAAGTTGATGAAAAAGATTTCTGCGCAGGGGAGTGGGCAGAACGCTATTAAGACATGGGCGCGTGCCTCACAAATAGCTCCGGAATTCGTCGGTCATACTCTCTCGGTCCACAATGGAAAGAATTTCGAGGAAGTTTTTGTTACTGAAGACATGGTTGGACACCGACTCGGAGAGTTTGCTCCAACGACTAAGTTCATTCGGCACGGCGGCAAGATGCAGAAGGAAGCCGAGATAGCGGCAAAACAAGCTGAAATATCGGCGGCACAGGCGGCGAAAGCGAGCGCGGACACCGCCAAGAAAAAATAGTATGCGCGCAACCCTCAAGAATCATCATCAGTCACCGCGTAAGGTTCGACTCGTCGTCGACCTTATTCGCGGCAAATCCGTTTCGTCTGCACGCGAAGCGCTCAGATTTTTGTCAAAGAAGTCGAGTCCCGCAGTAAGCAAACTTTTGAATTCTGCGGTCGCAAGCGCTGAGAGTGCCGGTCATACATCGGAAGGTCTCTTTGTGAAGACAGTCACGGTAGACAAGGGTTCCGTAATGCGTCGTTATCGTCCATTTGCGCGCGGCCGTGCAGGCACCGTGCGGAAGATTAGATCTATTATATATATTGAACTCGGCACCACCGGAAAGAAGGCACAAGGCACAAGGCACAAGGCACAAGGAAAAAAACAAAAGCCGCTTGCCTCCGTGTCCCCTAGTGCCTAATGCCTATTCATCATTGCCTATTCTTATGACCCACGTAGTTCACCCATACGCACACCGACTTGGTATCATCCGCGATTGGAAATCTCGATGGTTTGCGAAAACTCCTGCGCAGTACCGCGAGAATGTCATGATGGATGCCGCGATTCGAAGGTATCTCCGCAAGCGCTTGCGCGGCCATTATGTTACGTCTGTTGAAATAGGACGTGACGCAAAACATATTCGCGTGCTCATCAAGACGTCGCGCCCCGGTCTTGTTATTGGGCGCGGCGGCGAAGGGAGTATGAAACTCACGAAGGAGATAGAGAAGATAGGGCGAACCGTCCCGATTATTAGCGGTGGCTCCGCCTCCAGCGGAGCGGCTTCTCCACGCACAGTGCACCTCGATATCGAGGAAGTACGTTCACCCGAATCCCAAGCACCGGTCGTTGCTTATATGATCGCCGAAGGTCTTGAGAAACGACAGACGTTCCGGAGGGTTCTCAAACAAACGGCAGAAAAAGTAATGGCAAACCGCGATGTTCAAGGCGTGCGCATTTCAATCGCTGGACGTCTCGGAGGAGCCGAAATGTCTCGACAAGAAGGGATAAAGAAAGGCCGAGTTCCACTTCAGACACTACGTGCCGATGTCGATTTTGCACGTGAACAAGCGTATCTTCCGTACGGTGTTATAGGCATCAAGGTATGGATTTATCGCGGTGATATATTTTCCGAAAAACAAGGAGCGAAGAAATGAGCGACTATGTTTTTCGAGAACCCCTCACCAGTTTCATCAGTTATTTATTTACGAAATCGCTAAACGTATGATAAGCTCGCGTAGTCAAAATAATAATAAATTGGCACGGAAACTGGTGAGGGGTGGTGATTTTTATCATCGCTTTGCTCAGTAAAAATCTACCATGTTAGCACCGAAAAAAGCAAAATTCCGAAAGTGGCAGACCGGGCGAAGGCACCGCGTGCGTATGTCAAACCCAGACACGCGCGGCATCTCTGTCGCGTTCGGCTCGTTCGGTATTAAGGCGTTGACTCCTGCGCGCGTTACATCGAACCAAATAGAATCGGCGCGACGTGCTCTGACTCGCGCAGGCGGAAAGAGTGCGAAAATTTGGGTACGCATATTTCCCGATAGGCCATTTACACAGAAAGCCGCGGAAGTGGGCATGGGAAGCGGAAAGGGGGACGTTGCCGGCTACGTTTTTGAAGTACGTCCGGGCCGGATACTTTTTGAAATAGATGGCACATCGGAGATTATTGCGCGTGAGGCCTTGCGCAAAGCCGGGACAAAACTACCGCTTAAAGTGAAAGTTATTGCACGAGTATAGCGAGTATAGGTATATGAAGAAAACAGATTACAACGATTGGAAGGATACGGAACTCGAGAAAGAGGTTATAACGAAGCAAGAGGCACTACGCGTATTCCGGTTCAATGAAAGCGGAAGCCGCACGCGGAACGTGCGTGAAGGTCGTAATCTTCGTCGTGAGATAGCAAAGATTCTCACTGAGCTTGTCACAAGGTCGGTTGCTTCTCGCAAAAAAACAGAGTAATCTGCCGCAACCATGAATGATACTGTAATTAAAGGTAAGTTCTTGCGCGGTGTTGTCATTAAGGCGGCGATGAAGGATACTGTCACAGTATCTGTAGAGCGCTACGTCAAGCATCCGAAGTATCAGAAGTATATGCGGAGAACAAAGAAATATCTCGTTCATGATCCGGGCAATACGGCGGCCGTCGGTGACAAGGTTATTATTCGGGAAACAAAGCCCATCTCCAAGCGCAAAAACTTTATGCTAGTTGAACGTATTTCCTTGAAGCTCGAAGCTCGAAGCTAAAAGCTAATCCATATGTTGCACGACCGCTCCATAGTGAAGATTGCCGACAACTCCGGAGGAATAACCGGACGTATTTTCAAGGTACTGGGCGGTACTCGTAAACGTTATGCTGAACTGGGCGACGAAGTTGTTCTCTCTATTCAGACGGCTCAGCCGAGAAAACTTGTTAAGAAGAAAGATATACATCGTGCGGTCATTGTTCGACAGAAGAAAGCGTTTCGTCGGAAGGATGGCTCATATATTCGTTTTGATGAAAATGCGGCCGTGTTGGTTGAGACAGACAAGAAAGAACCGAAGGCAAATCGTGTGTTTGGGCCTATCCCGCGTGAAATAGTCGAACGAGGATATCAGAAAGTTGCTTCGCTTGCGCCAGAGATAGTATGAATCCCGCCCTTTCTGAAATGGATACCATGGCCCGTCTGCAGCAGATTTCTTACGCACATTGCACCCGATCAATTATCAGTATAGAAAGAGCGGGATGAAATTACGAAAAGGAGATAAAGTAATAGTGATCGCCGGAAAGGACAAAGGGCGTTCGAGCACGATCGTTCGGGTTCTTCCGAGTAAGAATATGATCGTTCTAGACGGCCTGAACATCGTGAAGCGACATCGCCGCGCAACACAGAGTACTCGCAAAGGGCAGATAGTTGACAAATCTATGCCAGTCCATGTTTCTAATGTGATGCTTGCAGATCCAAAAAGCGGTAAACCGACACGCATAAAGATTTTGCGTACGGATGGTGTATATCAGAGAGTTGCAGTAAAAAGCGGTGAACAGATCAAATAACGTATGACAAAAACGACCTCACAATCACACACCTTCAACGCGCTCAAAGACACGCTTGGTTATAAGAATGTTATGCAGACGCCCCGCGTTGTGAAAATTGTCGTTTCTACAGGTGTCAGCACTGGGAAGGACAAGAAGCGCCACGAACTTATACAGGAGCGACTCGCTCGTATTACAGGCCAAGCGCCAGCCCCGCGTCAAGCGAGAAAATCCATTGCGGCTTTCAAAACTCGCAAGGGCGATGTCGTAGGATACCAAGTGACCTTACGCGGAGAACGATGTCGGTCGTTCTTGGACAAGCTTGTCCATATCGTACTCCCGCGCGTAAAAGACTTCCGCGGGATTTCATCCAAAGTGATCGACGAGATGGGAAATATAACCATCGGTCTCAAAGAACACATCGTGTTTCCGGAGACTGCCGACGAGGAGTCAAAGGACATATTTGGCGTCGCGGTTACTATCGTAACCAGCGCCAAGAACAAAAAGGAAGCAGAAGCGTTTTTGCGTCATCTCGGAGTGCCGCTGCGCTCTTAAGAAATGAAGATAAGGAAAGGCCGCACTCACGTGCGGCCTTTTGCGCGGCGAGCCTTCTTGAGTTCGTGAATCCGAGCGATGACGTCGTCGAGGAGCAATACAAAGCATACGCGCCTCTTCCGCCACATGAATCCACCGCGATACGTCTTCTCGACAGGCGGGGTCGATTGAAGCGCTCGATATACAAGCGAGAAATCTCTGTCGGCAGCTCGAGAGAGTGGGTCGCGTATGAAAGAAGGGCTCACATAGGATTCGAGCCCAAAGAACTGTTCGATAGTCGTCATGTTCTTTCTCCTTCTTGAACATCTAGTTCCTAATATACCACAAAGGTTTGACTTCCATATTCATCTCGCTTATAGTGGGCAGGCCTCGCAGGGGGCCTTGTTTTTTTACCACAGGTTGGAAGAAGAACAGGGTCACATGAAGAAGCGTCCATAACCCGGAGCCGCAAGGCAGGGTGCAAGAGCTTCAAATCTCCCTTTCCGTGGCGCTATGTCTATGGCCAAGAAATCAATGATCGCAAAGGCGAATCGCAAGCCGAAGTTCTCGAGTCGCACTGTGCGGCGTTGTTTCAAGTGCGGTCGTCCCCGAGGTTTTATGCGCGATTTCAATCTTTGCCGTATTTGCTTCCGCGACGAGGCGCTTGAAGGGAACATACCGGGAATAAAGAAAAGCTCATGGTAGGCGATACTGTCGGTGATTTCATAATCCGCATTAAAAACGCGGGCGCCATCGGTAAAGCGTCGGTGTCCATCCCGTATTCTGCCCTTAAAATGGCAATTGCGGAAAAACTTAAAGATGCGGGATATGTACAGGCGGCGGAGAAAAAGGGAAAGAAAGTACATAAAACACTGGATGTGGTACTCAAGTACGATGAAAGTGGGGCGCATGTCATTCGCGGTATGCGACGTGTTTCGAAACCCGGCCGTCGGGTGTATATAGGCGTGCGAGAAGTTAGGCCAGTCCGTTATGGCCATGGTTCTCTAATTCTCTCTACCCCGAAAGGCATTGTTACCGATAAAGAGGCACGTAAAGAAAAGGTGGGCGGCGAAGTACTTTTTGAGATATGGTAACAAAACAGTTTACAGATAACAGTTTACAGTTTACAGAATACAAACTGGGCGGTTTTTCTGCTGTCAGCTTTTTCCTATGAGTAGAATTGGAAAACTTCCTATAAAAATCCCCGCGGGCACTGAAGTGTCAGTTATTTCAAGCGAGCTTATTGTGAAGGGGAAAGGTGGAACGCTCCGGCGCGCAATTCATCCTGCTGTTTCAGTTTCGGTTGACAGCAGTACTGTTACCGTCACCCCCGTTAAAAACAACCGTCTTGCGCGCGCACTGTGGGGCACGTATGCTGCGCACGTTCGTAATATGATTTCCGGCGTAACACAGCCGTTTACGAAGAATCTTATGGTAGAAGGAATAGGATATCGAGCGGAACTTGCCGGAAAACAGTTGAAACTCTCAGTTGGTTTTTCACACCCGGTACTCGTCACTGTTCCTGAAGGTATTGCTGTTTCGGTAGATAAGAACAACATTTCCATTTCCGGAGCCGATAAAGAGCAAGTGGGGCAATTTGCCGCAGAGATCCGCGCTGTTAGGAAGCCGGAACCATATAAGGGCAAGGGAATACGATATGAAGGTGAGGTAATTCGAATGAAACAAGGTAAAAAGGCAGCTGCGGCTTCAGCGTAGTATATAGGACTTTTAATTAACGGTATGACAACATCATTGACCAAAATAGAGCAACGAGATCGTCGTCATCGACGCGTGCGCGCGAAAGTTGTGGGCACCGAAAAACGCCCTCGCCTTTCTGTACATAAGTCCAACACACGTCTTGTGGCTCAAGTAATTGACGATACAAAGGGTGTCACGATAGCATTTATTTCATCTGCGGATGAAAACGGCGCAACACCACGTGAGCGGGCGGAGAATGCCGCCATTACTCTCGCAAAACATGCTCTGGAAAAAGGGGTCAAAAAAGTAGTCTTTGATCGCGGCGGGTTCCAATATCTTGGAACGATAAAGGCATTTGCAGATGCGGCCCGAAAGGCCGGTTTGGACTTTTAATACGATATGATATCTGAATTTACAGCAAAAAAAGAAGAAATCATTGCCGTTCCCGGTGAAGAAACGGCAAGCGTATCTATGGAAGAATCGAGTGCCGATTCTTCTTCCTCATCAAAACAAGATGTGCGACCAGCGCGTGGACGTAGAGGTGCTCCACAACGAGGACGTGGCGGCACTCGACGTACTCCGCGGGGCGGACGTGACGGAGCTAGGAGTGAATTTGATCAGAAACTTATCGGCATCCGCCGCGTCGCACGTGTTATGGCCGGCGGTCGGCGCTTCAATTTCAGTGTGGCGATGGTCTTGGGCGATAAAAAGGGTAGGGTGGGCGTTGGATTGGGGAAAGCGTCCGACACCGCGCTTGCCATAGAAAAAGCGATGCGTGACGCCAAACGCAACATGCTGACGCTTGAACTCACGAAAAGTAACAGCATTAAGCACGACGTGGAGGCGAAGTATTGCGCATCGGTTGTCGCGATACGCCCTTCGTCCGGGAGCGGCCTGGTCGCGGGTTCGAGCGTACGTGCGGTTCTTGAACTTGGCGGTGTCACTGACGTGACCGCAAAGTTGCTTTCACGCAGTAAAAACGCCATCAACAATGCTCGTGCCGCCGTTGAAGCGCTTCGGAAAATCAGTAAACGGCCGACGGCGAGTACAAATAAATAAATTTGCGTAAAAAATTATGACAGGACTACATACACTCAAAAGAATGACGATGCGCTCGAAGAAGCGCGTTGGTCGCGGCCAGTCGAGCGGCCGTGGTAAGACCTCGGGTCGCGGCACTAAGGGTCAGAATGCTCGTGCAGGCCGAAAGAAACGGCCGGAGATGCGCGATATCATTAAAAAGATTCCCAAGCGGCGGGGTTTCGGAAAAAACCGCGGTCGCTCTGTAGTAGGTGATCGCTCGCGTGCAATTCCTGTTTCTCTCGCGCGCATAGAACCGTTTTTCACTGCAGGCGAAGAAATAACATCAGCGCTTCTTGCCGAGCGTCTGCATCTGCGTACGCACGGGAAGAAACCGTTTGTTAAGGTCATAGGAGGAGGCGTTCTGTCGAAAAAACTTTCGTTCAAAGGGGTTACGGTCTCTGCTTCCACTCGCATCGTTATCGAGAACGCCGGGGGGAGTATCATATAACATATGTGGGACGCTTTCGTACGCAAAATTAAGCTCGTTATCGAAGACGAAACATTGCGCAATCGGGTCTTTTTCGTCCTGTCCGCTCTCGTAGTCTTCCGTATTCTTGCGGCTATTCCCATTCCCGGCATCAACGTCGTCGAGCTCCAAAATCTTCTTAGCGGGAATCAATTCCTCGGACTCCTCAATGTATTTTCAGGCGGCGGTTTCTCCAATCTTTCCATCATGATGATAGGTGTGGCGCCATACATAACCGCCGCTATCATTATGCAACTTTCGACCGTTCTATCGCCGAAACTCAAGTCAATGTATCAGGAAGAGGGCGATGCGGGACGCGCGCGATTTATGCAATATGCGCGGTATCTCACCGTGCCGCTTGCGTTCATTCAGGCGTTCGGTTTTCTTATACTGTTGCGTCAAAACGGCATCGTGCCTCCTCTGGATCCCCTGCAGATGTTCGCAAATATTATGGTCATAGCGGCGGGAGCGCTTCTTATTATGTGGATAGGGGAGCTCATAACGGAATTCGGCGTAGGTAACGGAGTTTCCATCATCATCTTCGCAGGTATCGTGGCTTCTATCCCTTCCGCATTCGCTCAACTCCTCTTTGCCTTTGACGTGTCGCAACTTCCGGCTTATATCGGCTTCGCCGCCGCCGCGGTTCTCATAACGGCGGGAGTCGTATTTATCACCGAATCGGAGCGACCCATCCCTGTGACGTATGCTCGACGCGTGCGCGGTTCGAAGGTTTTAGGCGGTATATCCACGTACCTCCCCATTCGCGTTAATCAGGCCGGAGTACTCCCGATTATATTCGCCCTCTCCTTCCTCCTGTTCCCGCAGATGATTGCTTCATTTCTTGCTCAAAGTTCGGTTACACTACTCTCGGTACCTGCGACCGTGGTTGCCAATGCGCTCTCGAACAATTGGATCTACGGCGCTCTCTACTTTGTCCTCGTGTTCGTGTTTACTTATTTCTACACGGCGATCACATTCGAGCCGAATCAAATAGCCAAGAATCTCCAGAAAAACGGCGCTTTCATTCCAGGTGTGAGACCGGGAAATAACACGGCGGAGTACCTTGGCACTATAATCACGCGTATCACCTTGGTCGGCGCCTCGTTTCTTGGTGCGGTCGCAGTTTTTCCCATCGTTATACAGGGCATTACCGGTATAACGACATTTACCATTGGCGGCACGGCGCTCTTGATAGCCGTAATGGTAGTTCTCGATGTCATAAAGAAGATTGACGCTCAGACATCCATCAGGGAATACTAAAACAAGAGAAAAGTAAAAATTTAGAAGTAAGAAGTAAAAAGTAGATTTCAATTATACTTTTTCCTTTTTACCTGTTACTTTTTACTTCATGACGAGGCAAGTTGTTGTCATCGCAGGTCCCTCCGGGAGTGGCAAGAATGTTCTCATTGCAGAGATAGTACGTCGGCATCCGAATTGCACGCGACTCGTCACCGTCACCACGCGCGCGAAGCGTCCCGGAGAGCAGGAGGGTAAGGATTACCATTTCTTCTCGCAGGAGCGTTTTGACAAAGAACGCGCCTCCGGCAATATACCGGAGCATCGTTTCGTTCCCGGACTCGGCACTTACTACGGGACATATCTTCCGGACCTCGAAAAGAAAATCGCGCAAGGGAAGACGGTGTTCGCGCAAGTGGACATCGAGGGCGCGCGACTTTTGAAGAAAAGGTACGATGCGACCACAATCTTCATAATGCCGGAATCTATCGGGCAATTTAAGAAGCGTCTGCGTGCGCGTTCTCCGGAATGGTCGCACGAGGAATTCGAAGAACGCATGCGTATTACCGAGGAAGAACTGCGTGTTCACGCACCGCAGTATGACTATCGCGTCATGAATGCTGACGGCATGCTCGGGGAAACGGCTGATGATGTCGTGGCCATACTACGAAAAGAGGGTTATACTCTCGCATAATCATGCCCCCGATCACCGTAGTGTTTTTCGGTATCTCCGGCTCTGGCAAAGGGACGCAGGCCGATATGTTAGAACGTTTCCTTGGGAAGCGTGATCCGTCGCGCAGTGTAACTCGTGCAGAAATGGGTTCACTTGCTAGAGAATTCATGAAAACTGACACTTCGCTTGCAAAGCGGACGACCGATATTGTGTCCTCCGGCGGTCTACTGCCTTCATTTATACCCGTGTACCTCCTTACGGATGTTATCAACCGATCTTTTACCGGCTCCGAACATCTTATTTTGGACGGCACTTGCAGAAGGCTGGATCAATCGCGTGCGGCGGATGATATCGCTCGTTTCTATGGTCGTTCGAGTTTGCACGCGCTTATGATTACACTTTCGAAAGATGCCGCGCGTACGCGACTAATCGGGCGAGGACGACATGACGACGCTACGGAGGAAGCGCTTGAGCGACGCTTTGCTTGGTTTGAGAAGGATGTTATCCCATCGTTCGAAACTCTCAAGGAATGCGGCTGGACTGGTCATGAAATAGATGGAGAACCGGACGTGGATACTGTCCACCAAAGCATTCTTGCATCTCTCGACATAGAACGATGATTCCCGCCCTTTCTATTCAGTCGAGACATTCGTTTCGTATTATGAGCGTAGAAAAGGCGGGATGATTGCTCGAACTCCGGAGGAGATACAGTTACTGCGAGAAGGCGGTAGACGTCTCGCGCAACATGTGCGCGTGCTGTGTGAGATGGTAAAGCCGGGTGTTGCTTCGGCGGATATTGAAACGAAAGCACGCGAGATGGTCGCGCATGATGGCGACGAAATGGCTTTTTTTGGATACAAGGGGAAAAAGGGGGAGCAAGGATTCCCTTCGGGAGTATGTGTTTCCGTAAATGACGTTATCGTCCATTCACCGGCCGGTCAAAACGGTTCTGTTTTTGGTGAGGGTGATGTTGTATGCATTGACTTTGGAATAAAGCACAAAGGATTTTTCACTGATCATGCACAGACGGTTATTGTAGGAGAAGGTTCTCCGGAAGATAAGCGACTCGTCTCCGGTACATATGAAGCGCTAGAGGCGGGTATTGCGCAGGCGCGCGTCGGCTCGACGACTGGAGATATTGGGTACGCGGTCGAACGCGTTGCGCAAAAATATGGTTTTGGATTTCCTCGCAACCTTGCCGGTCATGGCGTAGGTCGGGCAATCCACGAAGAGCCGCATGTGCCGAATTTCGGGGTGCCCGGTAGTGGTGCAAAATTAGCAGAAGGACTCGTCATTGCAATAGAGCCAATGATGACTCTTGGAAGCGGCGAGCTTTTTATCGACAAAGACGGCCACTCCTATCGCACGAAAGACGGTTCGCGTACTGCGCATGCTGAGCACACTGTGCTCATCACAAAAAAGGGTCCGGAGATTTTGACGAAAGAATGATATAAAATGACGTCCATGATAGACGTCTTATTGGTCGGAAGCGGAGGGCGTGAACATGCGCTCGCGTGGAAGTTGAGATCATCGAAGCGATTAGGGAAACTATACATTGCGCCAGGCAACGGCGGAACGCGCCTCGTCGGAGAGAACGTACCCATCGGCGTAATGGAATTCGAGAAACTCGCGGATTTTGCAACTGAAAATAAGGTTGAACTGACCATTGTCGGGCCGGATGATCCGCTCGCAGGAGGAATTACCGACGTATTCAAAACCCGCGGTTTGCGTGTGTGGGGTCCCTCGAAAGTCGCGGCACAAATTGAGGCGTCGAAAGCGTTCTCCAAGCGACTTATGTCTGAAGCGGGCATTCCGACCGCCGAATTTGAAGTATTTTCAAACTATGCACAGGCCCTCGACTACGCTCGGGCTAAAGCGCCGCCTATCGTTGTGAAAGCGAGTGGTCTCGCACTCGGAAAAGGAGTGTATGTCTGTCAAACGCTCTCGGAAGCCGAAACCGCGCTCCATACGATCATGGTCGATCGTGCATTTAAAGATGCGGGTGACGAAGTCGTTATCGAGAAATTTCTAGATGGACCTGAGATTTCCATTCATGCACTTTCCGACGGTACAACGTACAAGTTATTCCCGCCGACACAAGATCATAAACGCGCACTCGAAGGAGATGAAGGCAAGAACACTGGTGGCATGGGCGTCATTGGCCCACTGCCATTTGTGAACGAGGAGCAAATGGTCGCTATCGAGAGTAGTGTCGTAAGGCCGACGCTTGAAGCTTTGAAGAAGAAAGGGATTGAGTACACGGGTATCTTGTATCCGGGGTTGAAGTTATCGTCTAGTGGCACAAAAGTGTTGGAATTCAACGCTCGCTTTGGCGATCCGGAGTGTCAGGTATACATGCGGCTTTTAAAAAGCGATATCTTGGATTTGTTCGAGTCGTGCGTCGATGGCAATCTCACATCGCAAACGATTGAATGGAATTCCGGCTTCGCGGTCAATATTGTGCTTGCATCCGGCGGCTACCCCGATGCATATGAAAAGGGTTTCCCGATATCCGGCATCGAAGAAGCGGAAAAAGACCCCGATATCGTCGTCTTCCACGCCGGTACTATGTTCGACCTCGTAGGTCGAACATTAGTAACGGCTGGGGGGCGGGTATTGGGAATTTCGGCGGTCGGCGACACTCTCAAAAATGCGCTTGATCGAGCGTATGAGGCGGCGGACAAAATTCATTTCGAAGGCAAGTATTACCGCCGCGACATCGGTGCAAAGGTGATATGAACTGGAATGAATTCGATCAAGAAATAAGAGGTCTTGGAAAGATCATTGACTACATACCTGATGTTGTCATAGGTATTGCGCGCGGCGGCGTTGTTCCCGCCGTTCTTCTTTCAAAGTACCTAAAAGTAAAAGATATGTACGTACTTAAAGTGCGACGCGAAGGGAACGATCGCCAAATCATGGCTGAAACAGTACCCGATGTCTCACATCTGAAAATATTACTTGTCGAAGATATGATCGAAACGGGCAAAAGTCTCATCATTGCGAAAGAGTATCTCGAATCCAAAGGGGCTAAAGTAAAAACGGCGTGTCTCTATACGATGCCGATGTCGGAAATAATCCCCGACTATTTTCTCAAGGAAGTGCCAACGCCACTTCCGTTTCCCTGGGAGTAATTCATCCTCAATACTCCATACCCCATACTCTATACGGTATACTTATTATATGCCTCCACTCTCAATGGAGCAGCGAATTCGCATGCCGGCAGAATCGCTGCACCCCAACAGAAATAACGGGCGTGCAGGAGTGAAGGTTTGAAGATAATTGTATTTATATGTCACCCAGCACACTAGGTAAAACTCTTGAAAAATTACGCCCTATTTCTGACGGGGCAGGAAAATTTAAATCTCCTGAAGAGGAGCTTACCTATTTGCGCAAGCGTGTGCGCGAGAAAGAGCGAGAACTTGAGTCGGAACCGAATCGTTTCGAAAAGGATCGCATAGCCAAGCGCGAAATAGTTGCGTATGCGGAAGCTCATCCTGCAACCTTTCTTCATGAAGAAGTCGTGATGCCTGAACATGACGTCATTCATAATGTCCTGAAGTTGGAGCCGGAAGCGCACGATGTGCAGATGGACGAACTTATCAGAATGATTGCCGGGCGCGGTATTAAAAACGTCTTGTCCATTGTTGCACGTCTCAAAAATCCGCATCTGGAGGATGATCTACATCGTGTTCTTGTGCGCTACATTGCCGAGGGACTCCCGCAAGGAGGCGCCCAGTTACCGAAGCGCGTTCGGCGAGCGCTGGACCTGGCTCTTTTCATAATCGATCCGCAGGCGCACGGCGAGCGTGGCAAAGAGGAATCACGACAGATGAAATTACCGGAAATTCTCTCATCCTCGGAACAGCTCTATGCGGGATTAGTTTCCCTCATCTCGAGGCACGAGGGTTTCTCTCTTGAAATAGCCGTTCCGGAAGGCACGGAATCAGCAACTCTGTACCTCGCTGTACCACGCAAAAAGAAAGATTTGGCGGAGCGCCTCATATCGTCAGTGTTCCCGAACGCGCGCATTTCAGAAGAACGCGGCGATTACAACATATTCAATTATGAAGGTGAACATGCGGCGGCATACGCGACTTTCGCCGAACATCCAGCATATCCTCTTAAGACACCAGAAATGTTTGAGCACGATCCAATGAACGTCACGTTAGCGGCGTTCGCAAAGATTGCGAAACATGGCGAGGGTGCGGCCCTGCAAATCACCGTTTCATCTGAAGACGACCGCTACAACCATCACTACAAAAAAATATTGAAGCGTCTTGAGAGGGGAAAGGTTCTCTACAAAGCACTAAAAGTCCCGGAGAGCGCTGTCGGTGAGATGCTCTATGATACGTTCGATGTGATGTTCAAATCGAAGGAACGGATACAGGAGGAGAAAGATCGTACGTTCCGGCGTCAACCGGATCAGGTCGCGACCGAAGCGATAGGACGCAAAGTAAAAAGTCGTGTCGTACCCACTCTAATACGGCTTGTGGCCTCCGCTCCGGATAAGGCGCGCGCCAACGATATTCTGGAGAATCTGATCGCGCCCTTTAATCAGTACGATGATCCGAAAGGAAATCGTCTCAGATTTAAAAAAGTTTCGAGTTGGAGCATAGCGTCGTTTCTACGAGATTTCAGTTATCGTGTTTTTGATTCATCGTACGCTATCCCGCTTTCTCTGGCGGAAATAACGTCCATGTTCCACTTCACGGCAGAACGTGTTACGACATCGCGTGAATTGAAGAGAAGTTTTGCGAAGCAGACACCAGCGCCTGTGGATATGCCGAACGAGGGTATCACGATTGGTTTGAATCGCTATGGCGCGGAAGAGCGCCCTGTGCGTTTTGATGCGGCGGACCGCCTGCGGCACTGCTACGTTATCGGGCAAACGGGAACCGGAAAGACGGGGATGCTCAAGAACATGCTCATTCAAGACATCAAAAACGGCGAGGGCGTCGCTTTTATAGATCCGCACGGAAACGACATAGAAGATGTTTTGGCAGCTGTGCCTCCTGAGCGAATAGATGACGTCATTTACTTCGATCCTGCCTACACGGCGCGGCCAATGGGTCTCAACATGCTTGAGTATGACCGCGCGCGGCCCGAGATGAAAACATTCGTAGTAGATGAGGTGTATGGGATTTTCCGTAAGCTCTACGCTGATGTGCCGGAAGCGTTCGGCCCTATGTTCGAACAGTACTATCGCAATGCCGTACAGTTGGTTGTCGAAGATCCGGAGAGCGGCTCGACTTTCGTTGAAGTTCCACGTATCTTTGCGGATCCCGAATTCCGCAATCTCAAGCTCTCGCACTGCAACAATCCCATTATTGTTCAGTTCTGGAAGAAAATAGCCGAAGCCGCGCAGGGCGACCCATCGCTTGAGAATGTGGCGCCGTATATAACAAGCAAGTTCGACGTCTTCCTTACGAATGACATTATGCGCCCCATTGTTTCGCAGGAAAAATCCTCGTTTGATTTTCGGAAAATAATGGATGGCAGGAAAATCTTTCTCGCTAATCTATCCAAAGGGCGCTTAGGCGACAGGAACACTGCGCTCCTCGGTCTTATTCTCGTCTCAAAATTCCTGCAGGCGGCGTTCTCGCGCGTGGATTCGCGTGAGGAGTTTCCCATCTTCTATCTATATATCGACGAGTTCCAGAACTTTGCAACGCCTTCTATCGGCACTATTCTCTCCGAAGCGCGTAAATACAAACTTTCTCTTACGATAGCACACCAGTTCATCGCACAACTGGACGAGAAGATACGCGACGCGGTCATCGGCAACGTGGGCACAAAGGCGGCGTTCCGTGTAGGTACAACCGACGCGGAATTTCTCGCCAAACAATTCGAACCGGGGTTTAGCGCGCCGGATTTGGAGAATTTACCTAATCGGCATGCCGTTCTCTCGCTTCTTGTTAATGGTGTTCCCGCGCGACCATTCTCAATACAGACGCAAAATCTGCCGGAATTTAATTACTCACGTGTAGATATGATGAAAAAGCTCTCTTACGAAACCTACGGCCGTTCGCGTGAGGAGGTTGAAGAAGATGTCCGTAAAAAATTTAAGGCCAGTTATGGATCTCGTCCAATCGCGGCGGATACTCCGTCACTGTACCAATAGGAAAATTGTAGTACAATCTTGCTCATGCAACATCCGAAAGAGGAGCGGACGCTCGTCATCGTAAAACCTGATGGTATCCAGCGGTCGCTTATTGGTGAGATCATTAAGCGCTATGAGCGCATGGGCTTAAAACTCGTTGGACTCAAATTGTTCATACCGACCGAAGCTCAGGTTGAGGAGCATTATCTCCTTGATTCCGGATGGAAAGAAGGCGTTGGAAAGAAGGCAATCGCGTCATACGAAAAGAAAGGATTGAAGCCCTCGACCACGGACCCTATCGCCGCAGGAGAGAAAGTGCTAGCCGGTCTAAGAAAGTACCTGACAGCCGGGCCGGTAGTCGCTAGTGTATGGCAAGGGGCGCATGCGGTTGAGATTATTAGGAAAGTTACGGGAGGAACTGAACCGCTTACATCCGACGTCGGGACTATCCGTGGTGATTTTGTTCTTGATTCTTACCAAATGGCTGATACTGACAGTCGCGCAGTGCGAAATCTCATACATGCATCCGGCTCTGTTGAAGAGGCGAAGAAAGAGATACTGCATTGGTTCAGCGAGGGAGAGCTAGTGAATTACCGGCTTGTGCAAGAACAAATTCTCTACGACGTGGATCTTGACGGCATCTTGGAATAGCGTTCGTCTGGTTTGATTGTCTTGAAGTGGTATAATGGCGGAAGCGGCCGGTACTTAAACCTGCTTGGTTCAAGATAGGGATTCTTATATTGCTCCGTGCATTGCGCTCGGGTGCTGCGGAAACCCACCTGGAGTCCAAACCCCAGGATTGCCGTACCAGCCGCATCAAAACACTTCGCTTTGGCGGAGTTTTTTGATGGAAGCAGTTTCCTGGGCCCACGAAAAGAATACCGGCTATCGAATTTACAAAGAAAAGAGAAAATCAATTGCTGTCTTCCAACACTCTCTTGATACTTGATGCCTGATATCTGATACTTACTCTGCATGTATGCTCACCGCTTTCTGCTTGCACAGTTTGTAGCAGTGGCCGCGCTCGCCGTGTTTCATAGCATTGCTTTGGAGTTCCATCTTTACTGGCGTTTTCTATGGCTTGACCTGCCCGTACATATGCTAGGCGGTATATGGGCAGGTCTTTTTGTGTTTTGGCTTCGCATTCTAATGCGCTTAACACCAAGTGTTGCATGGGGGATCGCCGTGGCCCTGGTATTTGGTGTCGCCTGGGAGATATTTGAAGTTGTCACAGGTCTTCCTCGTGAATCAAGCTATATGCTCGACACGAGTCTTGACCTCTTGATGGATGCTCTTGGAGGCGCAGTGGCGGGATTGTGCGCAACGTATTACGAGCGACGTAGAGCGAGAGAAATATGAAAGCGAGCTTTCGTATTTGGAGCGAGGTGCTCGAAACCAATAACGTCCTGCGATGTCGGAATGCATTGGTTTGCAAAAGACGTAAAAGCGCGCAAGAAACGATGATATAATACGCGACAATGTCCTCGAAACGTATTGTTCACCCCAATCACGTTGCAATACCGCGCAACTTTTGCCGTTTGCCGGGCGGCTATGGCGTCGTGAAAATCTGTGTCTCAGGCGCCGCAGAGACAGGTTATTGCGGACTAGATGCTTTTGAGAAAGCAAAAGAAGTCGGGAGAGAGATAGCGCGTAGCGGCGCTATTATAACGACGGGCGCTACGACTGGCTTCCCACTTTACTCTGCGATGGGTGCCAAAGATGAGTGCGGTTTTTCGATAGGATTTTCTCCGGCGGCGAACGAACGTGAGCATCGGGAGGTCTACAAACTCCCCCTGGATTATATGGATGTTGTCGTCTACACGGGATTCGGGTATACAGGGCGCGACCTTCTCTTAGTACGCTCATCGGATGCCGTAGTCATCGGCTGTGGTCGTGTAGGAACTTTAAATGAGTTTTCTGTTGCGTTCGAGGATCAGCGCCCTCTAGGTATCTTGGAAGGTGAATGGAAAACAGATGAAATATTACGGAGTGTCATTAAGGAGGCGCATCGTCCGAACAAAAAGGTAATCTTCGACTCCGATCCGAAGGCGCTGGTGGAGCGCCTAGTAGAAATGGCGTTCAAAGACAAGGAGGCCACGAATCTTGTCTACAATACCTCGGATAAATGGGACGTTACTGGGAAGAACGCTGAATACATCCTGTAGTGACCCTTCGGAGAGTGTATTTGAGAGACCTTGTGTTATCCTCCCTCTTGCGGTATGTTTTTAGGACCGCACGGAGCATGCCGCGCGGTATTCTCATGAATCCCGCCTTTTCAGAGATCTTCTGGTCGGACGGGTTGAGGTATAGCAGATAAACGTTTTTCTTGCACGGAGTTGTTATTAGTTTAGAAAAAGCGGGATGAAGACCAATAAATCCTACACGAAACGTCTGCGCGTCACACGCAGTGGCAAGATAGTCGCGCGACCCTCCGGGCACAACCATTTCAATGCCAAGGAATCTGGCACTGGTCGCCAGAGGCGCCGCCGTGCGACAGGATTTCATGCGGCTCTCGACAATACGGCGAAAAGTCGATTTTTTCCAGGTTAATCTCATATGGCGCGTGCAAAGCCCCAGTACCATAAGTCTTACAGATTTAACTACGGGGCAGGCGAGGAACAATAATCATTTACAGAATAAAGATGCAGTAATATGTCCAGAGTTAAGCGTGGCACCACATCATTGAAGAAACGTCGCAATATTTTGCGGCAAGTTAAGGGATATCGATTTGGTCGCTCGAAAAAAGTACGGGTCGCAAAAGAAGCGATTTTTCATGCTGGCGCTCACGCGTTCCGGCATCGTCGCTCTAAAAAGCGCGATTACCGCAATCTCTGGGCCTTGCGTATCAATGCTGCCGCCCGCCCGAATGGCTTTACGTACTCAACGCTTATCGGGGCCCTGAAAAAAAGCAATATATTACTCGACAGAAAATCACTTTCGGCCATTGCGAAAGACTATCCCGATGTGTTTACGCGTCTGATGAAAAACATCAAAGCATAGTGCGGAACACCAGGAGGTCTCGTGCTACACGTCTTCCCCTTTGAGCTCGGCAGGAAGTGCCGGTTCCGTTTTTTGCGCGGTATTCTTTTTTGTAGTTTGCGCGGTATTCTTTGCGGCCGAAGGATTGCCTGCTTGTCGCGTTTGCGACGCAGGCAGGCGCTCTATAATGACGGACAATCCCTTTGGGCTTTTCTGTATATCTTCGGCAATGCGATAGCTTTCCGGAATAATGGCAAGAAAACGTTCTAACCGGCCCTTGAGAAATTCGAAATCCATGTACTTGTAACGTCCCCACAAAAAAAGGTCCACTTTCGCACGATGCCCTTCGCGTAACCATGCGGCGGCCTTGGAGGCCTTGATATGCATATCGCGCTCGGAGGTTCCTATCTTCACTTGCGTTACCTTGGTTTCTGTAACGTGCGCCTTCGATTTCACATCCTTTTCTTTCTTCTTTTGCTCATACTTGAATTTGCCGTAATCGGTTATTTTCGCAACCGGCGGCACAGCGTTTGGTGAAATCTCAATAAGATCAAGCCCGGCCTCTCGCGCTTTCAGTATCGCATCTGCAGTAGGCATGACGCCGATATTTTGTCCTTCTGGACCGATAACGCGCACCTCACGTGCACGAATACCCTCATTCATGCGGACGCGCACTTTTTCCGCCTGCGATGTGTATTTAGTGAATCCCATTAGAGGTAGGAAGCTTACGCTTCCAACGTGACTACGAATAATAATACGAATTTTGTTTTTTGTGAATACGGCACACACATAATATTTTCCATACTTCCGAGATCTCTAATGTGATCCATCAGCGAAGAGAACTATAGCACCGCGCTGTAGATATTGGAAGTTTTAAGCTCTCTTTGAATGGCTCACTGCACCCCGTCGCCTTCGTAGGTTGGCCTCCCGAATGACCCTAAATATTCAAGTAATCGTAAGACAACGGACTTCAGATCGGCAAGTACTCGTTGATATGTCCCATGCTGGTATTGTGAAGGTGTGAGCGATGAGAGGGAATTCCCCTGTAAATCGGGAGAAGTGAATGTCACTTGCCCGACGGGTGGTGAGAGAACATATATATTCTCAGCTTGGAACAGTATGGAGCTGGTCGAAGTACTGCTCTGCAGTGTCGCAACCTCGCGCCCTCCTATGACAACAGCAACGACAGATGTAGTAGTCGCAATGCTTGTCGATGTTGCCGCATAGAGATCCAGTAGTTCGCGTAAGGTGAGCGCGATACTTTTTGTTGAAGATGCGACATTTTGCTCGGGAATAGAAAAAAGCATTTGCGATGTTGGACTCTGCTGGGTTGAAGGGGGAGTTTGCTGTTGTTGGTATTGAGCAGGTTGTTGTGAAGCGGAAAAAGGTTGTTGTGGCGACGTCCCCAAATTCGCATTGTTGGGATAAGTTATGTTTCCCTGATTTGCGATCGAATTACACGGCACCACAAGGCCATCGGGAAGTACGCAATTTTGTACGGTTGGTTGAGTAAGTTGCGGGTTTAACCATTCACGAAGTTTATCGGACCAGCTTGTGGTTGGAGTGGAGGCAACCTGTTGAATTGAATTGGGATCGAATTTCGTTCCACTGCAAGATTGCGATACTCCCTGCACGGCACACTTTGCCGCCTCCCCAGTTCCCGTTCCGGCGAGAGCCATGTGCGGGCGATCACCTCCTTTATAAGGGAAACAAATTCCAAACTGCGGATTTTGAGAAGCAAAATTCCATATCTGCTCGAAGTCTCCGTTAGATGGATATACATCCATCGCGAGACCTCTCTGGTGATTGGAACCCGGTGCACCGCCAGCGCATTGATTAGCGCTTTTCCCATCTCCCTTTGGGGAGCTACCGGGCGTGCCGTCTCTGTATGCCGATGTAATAACTATGCCTCCATACCTGCTCGTATATTCTTTTAGGAAGCGAGCAGCGCACGTTGCAAAAGTGGAATTGAGGCGATCTATATTTTCATCACTCCCCGGAGGAGCACATATTGAACCGCCGACGGACTGCCTCGGGAGACTTTTCAGGTACTCTTTTGCTGCACCGCTTTCAGGAGTGACATTCGACAGTTGATAATCTTGCGGGCACACATAAGAGCCAGCGGGATACCCTGCGGCGATATCTTCCGAGGTCGCGATGTGTGGATTACTGCAGGGAATGCCGAGGGCCGCGTCTGTTTTGATTGATATGAATAGGACTCCAATTGTGAGTAGTGAGCAAAAAATCACAAAAACCGCGACCGCCACATCTCGCGAAGTTCTCTGCATACAAAAAGTATACAAGCATTGTGATATGTCGGAAGCTGAATACTGGGTATTACTGGCGAGCGTTGTGCGCCCCGCGGTATCGAAAGAGCCGATTTACTGGCGACATAGGGCGAGTGAAATGAAAATGTACTCATTTGCATTTCCGAGCCCAGCCCTGCCCACCAAAGGGGGCATGGAGCTAGAAACCGGTGTTTGCACCGGTTTACACTGTCATTGTCGGCGCCTCTTTTCGGCGGTACTATGCATCCATGATTGAGATAGTTCGACTCGATGGTGCCGAGCAGAGAACATTAGATGAAATTAATAAGCTTCTCTCTGCATTGTCGGAGAACATATCATCCTGCACGCCTGACCTCCTCCAACGCATTGTTGGAAATCCCACCGTAGAAATATGGGTCGCAAAACATGAAGGGCATATAGTCGGCATAGGGGAGCTCGCGCTTGTTCTAAAGCTCGAGGGCATTTCTGCATACATAGAGGATGTTGTGGTTGCAATACCAGAGCGTGGCAAAGGTATAGGAACACTCATCATGAAAAAATTGATTGAGCGTGCTCGTGTGCACGGTGCGCAAGAGATTCATCTCACGAGTCGGCCTGATCGCGTCGCGGCGAATAAGCTCTATAAGACACTTGGTTTCGAAGTGCGCGCCACCAATGCATATTGTCTGAAACTATAAATCCATGCGTCGCACCCTCATCATATTGACAGCTCTCGCGTGTCTCGCACTTGTGTATAGTGTTGCATGGTATATGCAAGACGCTACTACGCCTGCTAAGACGAATGGCGAGAATGAGGTGCAAGAGGAAAAGCGTATGTCAGTTGCGACCGCAATTGTAAGCGAAGAGACAGCGGAGTATGTTATTGACGCACAATATCCAACGTTTGATAACCCCGCGATAAACAATGCGATAGAAAAATTCATCAATAATGCCATAGCGCAGTTCAAGGTGGAGACCTCTGAAGCTCCACCACTTACGTCGGAGACGCGCTATGAGTTCACGAGCATCTTCAACGGCGTATATATCGGCGAAGATATTATGAGCGCACGCCTCATCGTTTCCATCTACATGGGCGGCGCGCACCCAGTGTCGTTCGTGTATGGTTTGAACTTTGATCGTGCGACGGGAAGAGAATTGACGCAGGAAGACGCACTTCGCATGCTCGATATGTCGCTGGAACAAGTGTCCGCCGAAGCGATTTCAGAGCTCAACGCGCAATTTGATGAGGGAGTTTTCTTCGTAGAAGGCGCGGTAGCGAAGCCCGAGAACTACAGCACGTTTGCGATAGACGAGGGCTCGGTCACTTTCATATTCCAGCCGTACCAGGTCGCGCCCTATGCGGCAGGTCTCCAGGAAGTAAGTTTTAAGAGGAGGTAAAACAGTCGTTATTCGGAAGCAGATCGAGCATCACGGCACATTCACTATGCGTCGGATATTCTGGACCGCGCTCTGGGTCGTCTAGTAATAAAACTGGGAATGGGAGGAGTTCCAAGCTCATTTCGGCACAAATGCCAGATCAAATAAGCGACGAACAGTATGAGCTGAAGCAAGAGCGCCAGCCCGGCCGCCTTCCAAAAGTGTCCGGTTGTTATCCAAAAGAAAACATTCGTTATAACGAATGCAATCGCCCTCCATTCTAGGGAAACGAGGAAGGATCGGACAACTCTATTCCGCATTAGCGTCATTGTACCTGTTTGAACAGAGTTTCTTCCAGTGGGATGTGTATATCGAAACGCAAAAACACTCCATCGTTGGAGTGTTTGCGCCTTTGCCTTTTCGCGGCGGCTTGCCACGAGCGAGTTTCGCCAAAGCGAAACGAGTCGAGTGGAGGTGCGGGGAATTGAACCCCGGTCCAGAGAAAAGTGTGTGAGTGTGTCTACGTTGCGTAGAACATCTGATTTTGTTTAAGAACGCTGCATAAGAGATGCACAGAAACACAGCGCCCCGATTCCGAAGTCTTAGACATTGAATGGACGTTCAGTGTCAGTGCTTGAGATTTTTACGCCCTACTGACCTTGATCAAGCATCGGGTCAGCGGACGGCGCTTAGGCAACGAATGCGTAAGCGGGCTGCAAATCTGCCATCTGTATAGGTGACAAAATTGCCCGTGCTACTTTGTTCGCACTTGAAGTGTTTGAACGGTTTGAGAGAGTCGTTCAATCTCGCAACGCGCAAACACACACCGATTTCTCTGTCGAAGCCAGTCACCCCCTCGTAGCGCGCTTCGCGTGCTGAAAGTTCGAAATTCTAAACTCGAAATCCGAAACAAATCCCAATATCCAAAATCAAAACTCAAAACGCGCTGGGAGCGAATGACTGGTTCAATATTTTGTTTTCAATGTGCGTTCTATCCGTCTTTTCTCCTCGCGCGCTCGAATGGTTTGACGTTTATCCTCTTTTTTCTTACCA
>Ga0209210_1000863_pt1 | contig 28336 bp, 30 predicted proteins | sample RifGroA1_FD_183991 | JGI IMG/M metagenome (GOLD analysis project Ga0209210, IMG submission 183991) | Contaminated groundwater microbial communities from Rifle, Colorado, USA - Rifle Groundwater A1 (SPAdes) (version 2) | ecosystem: Environmental > Aquatic > Deep subsurface > Groundwater >...
CTTCCTTGAGCCTTCGTATCCATGTTAGCTGGAATACGTCTCAATATCCGATAAGTAATAACCTCATCACCATAAGTATATAAGTGATCTACTGGATACCACTCTACAAGCCGAACCCTTTCCTTCTCAACTGTACCTTCGCTCTCTTGAGCATAATTAATAAGTTGAGAAGCTACTACGAAGAACCTCTGTATATCCATCAGCCCATTATCTGGAAGAAAGTGATTTGGATCAAAGATACTAAAAGGATTATTCAGCTCTATAGGCGTCTCGTTAGTAAACGATCGTCCAGCGTTATCCACGAAAACAACACTCCACCTATTAGTAGTATCTAATAGAGTAGGATCTATTGTTTCTTGAATAAGAGAATCTGAACTCATACTGGGGTATCCGATCTAATAGCACTATCTTCTCGACAGGCTACAGCTATATATTCAACTCGGCCGTTATCTGAACGATATTTCTGTATCGTCTGGGGCATATAAATACTTTCTCTAATGTATGGTACTACCGGACTCCCCTCATCATCAAGTTTCATCTCTATGATTTTGTCTCCATACTTGATATCAGTGTCGAATCTAACATAGAAAACTCGATAGTCGATCCTCATTAACCCATAAGGCATACGAACTACTCGATTAGCTAAGCCAGTATCTGAACCAGAATACATACTGTAGGTCCAATGCCATGATTCGTCCCAAAGGAAACCTTCACCCTGGCAATATACACAATCAGGATCAGCATCAGTAGACAGTTCCTGCTTGCAAGTACAGACTACTGGCTCTCCCTCACTGTCCCTTCGCATATTGCGCACAACGATTAGATGCCCATGACGAATACCAGAAGTAAAACCAAATAAAAGATCATCGAACTCTTCTCTAAGTTTCACTTCTCCATAGGTCGCACCTACAGAAGAGCCACTAGCAGAAACAGCAAACAAGTCTCTAGAACTATTTGCTCCGAATAAAGAGGGTCTATTAGGCATTAACGCCCCCGAGTATAGGTTCTATATGGGTCAAAAGTAAACCTGCCTCTATCCCGACCGATTTCCCTAATCTTGGTGTTCACACCTGGCTGCAAGTAATACGTCTCATCTGGGCTTATCCATGCACGACCAGCATTTCGTCTATCAGGGTTATATTTACCCTTTATAGCATAGCTTGGTTCAAAACTTTGTCCCGGAACAATCGTACCTCCGGCATTTACAACCCTCCACCATTCGTCTCTTTGAGTACGATAGTACTTCATAGTCTCAACATCCACCCCAGAACTCATAACAGCAACATTAGATCTAGAGTCTTTATTGTCGATCGTTAGATCGCCAAGGGTCTTCCGGCCACCAATGCCCACCCCACCAGACCCTATCCCCAACCCATTAGAGCCTCCTGGAAGTGTCAGCGCTCTCAGCACTGTATCGGCTACTACAAACTTCGTACGTGCAAACTGGAAGTCACTTGAATTCGTCGGAGTCTTGGCAATAAAGTCAACCTCCTTACTAGACCAATGAATCATTAACGCTAAAGTAGAATCCGGAACAAAGTCTAACCAAAGACCAGCTTCCATCCTAACTAGATCAGGAGAAGCATAGAAAGGACTCAGCACTGTCATGAAAGACAGCGTTATCGTACTCGCTAGAGATTTATCTCCCGCTGTATTAGTAATTGAATCAGCTAACTCAATAAGTATTAGTTCATTGTTAAGCAACTGCTGAATGGTTAAGTCAGCGCCTACATCAACAGTAAACTCAAAGAGTTGATTACTATCGACTCCGTCGACTTGGGAGACCCAAACGTCGTGCCAAAGACCTTCGTCACTACTAGTCGGAACAGTATAAGAATATTCGTAGAAACCAGTCGCTATTCTGGTGGGTGTAAAAGGACCGTCCAAAGCACTAGTGAACGTAGATGCAGCTATCTCAGCTTCAATAACATCTGTATCTACAGATTCATCATAGATATAAACCTGAATTAGTACAGGAGCAGGTAACGTAGGAGGAGGAACAGGAATTGCTCCCGCATCCGGATCTACTAAGTTCCCCGCATCATCTGTAAATACTACTCTGAGATCTATAGTCTCTCCAGACAATACAGAATTTCTACCGTATGCCATGTTAACTCCTAAATCTCAATTGTAAGAGTGCTGCCTGATAAGGTAAGCACTTTTTGTAATTCAACTAATTCAGGCTGATCAGTAAAACGTCCAGATACAGGATACTTCCATACCCGTACGCTTGACTGAGTAATTGTATCCGACTTAACAGATTCACTGAAGGTAACAACGATAGTTCTCAGATTAGGGTCTACATGGTAAGAGCCATTAACCGGACTCATTCCCTCAATAAGCAAATAGTCATCTGCCGAGGCACTTGAACCTGGAGCAGCGGGGAACACACTTCCAGGAGGAGAGGAAGTCGCTGGCGTACTCGGGCTAGCTGGAGCTGTAGAATAACTACCATCATTAGTCGTAAAACGTACTTTGTAATTACTAGCCAACCGCTCTACAGGCTCTACATTGAACCGATAGATATCCCCAGAAACAAAACCCGAACCAGTAAACCTCACCTGAAGACCATTCTCTAACTTCCTAAAGCGTCTATTAGTAACCCTACCAGTAGTAGCCGATCCAGAACCTAACGAATTGTAATACCATTTATACTTAGCAGTACCAATACTTCCACTTGTCGTTATCTGGACTACTACAGTATCTGAGGAACTTCCAGAATATCCCCCATAGTTGACTAGTTCTCCAGTGGTACTGGCATTACCCGGATCTGGTTCAACATCAAACACCGTCCTAGCAGAGATTCCTCTGCCAACAGTATCTGGGTCTCCTAGAACGTGCCAGGTATAGAGCAAATCAGCAGCAAGCTGATTTGCTGGAGTTAACTTCAGCTTATGACCGCAACCAGCAGTTCCATATGTTGCTTCGTCTACTTCAGAGGTAATAGTCCCAGCATCTACTTCTGTATATGTAGTATATGAAGAACCAATATCTAGGTCTACATAGACGACCTCGGCTTGTAATTCAACTATTCCCTGAAAACCGGGGCTAGTAAGAAAATAGGGATTATTACCTGTATCTGCATCAATCCACATAGCAGAATCGGGACCAGAAGTAAGATCGAAGTCGCGACCAAATAATACTACATCCTTAGCTGTAGTTATATCTATTCCTTTATCAAAAACTACTTCTAAAGTAATTCCAATAGGAATTCCAGTATCAGCATCAGCAGGATACGTCTGAAGAACTGTTGGAGCTGCCATTAATAGTGTCCTCTTTCCGAAGCGATGGCTCGATAATTACTTTCTTCCACTCTTCATCCTTAACCTGACTTAAGTAAGGATTCTCTATACGATCCTTCTTAGAGAATACAGAAGGAATCTCATAGATATCCAGTTTTTCAACAAACCAACTCATTATTCCTCCACAATGCTAGCTGAATGAGCAACAACTAACTTACACCAGTTTAGAAAACTATCTTCTGATAAGTGCCCTTTCATTAAATTAATTTCCTTGTGAACCCACTGGACATTGCCGAGAGTATATGGCTTGGTAGAATCAATGCGATCTAAAGATGCAGTCGCTGATGTCTCTGTTTTTTGAGATACAGCGAAGTAGAGTTCAGCATTCGTCAAAGCGCACTTCCTTTCTTGCAATAAAAAGAGGTCCCACAATTGTTCAATTGTCAAATCAAATTCTATCAACCTTCTAGTGGCATTTCTTTTGATATTAGCGAATCTGGTGCCAGAGATTTCATTATAGCCTCCCCACTGCAAAGAGTCGAGCCCAGTTTGATAGCGAGCACAACCACACGACTTAACATTATAGTCAGATAGCAAGTGGCTAGCAGGCACTATCTTGGTATTTCCACAATCGCACTGACAACACCAATAAGACCCAGGCTGACTGCCCTTCTCTGTCCTATCGGCACGCCGAAGAACAGTTAGTTTCGAGAATCTCTTTCCTAGAAAGTCTAGGTCTTGATGTCCCCTCTTTCTGTAAGAGCAGCATAAGCAACATGTTGAAGCGCCATTTCTCAACTCACATAAACGAACTTCAAACAAGAAACCACAACTGCACCTACACAATGCTTTACGAATAAACTTAGACCCTTTGACACCATACCAAACCTCAGGTTCAATCTCCTCAACAACAGTCCAGTCTCCAAACTGTTGTCCTATAGCAACTTCTATTCTTTTCATTAGACATTTATCTCCAGATATAAGTAGGGGCGCCCGAAGGCGCCCCTTATCATACATCAAGACTGATTAGAATATCAACATCGAGACTATTAGAGCACAGCCGACAGGTCGGCATCTGCTGCGATCTCTTCGTCGACGTCTAGCGTCGCGGCCTTCACAGTCCCGTCCCAATAGTTTCGGGCCAACTTCACATTCTTCATCACGCCAACGCCCTGACCCTCATTCGCTACCGCGAATGCATAACGCTCACGAATCTTGACCTTTACGGTCTCATCGACTTCGTCACGCCACTCGACCTGAACGGGATCTTCATCCACCAGGAGGAACCCAACGTTACCAGAACTGAGCATGAAGATATCTCCAAGCTGAGTCTCGGGATCGTAAGGAACTAGAGGAGAGACAAGGATCTGGAACGGCCATGGGAAGTATCCGGGAATAGCAGGCGTGGCAGTCATGCCATGCTCACGACCCTCGACACCAGTCGGCGTCTCTCCCGAAGGAGTTCCACCAGGAACGATCGTGTTACCACGAGTTGGCCCCTGCGCGCCCATCGAGCCGTTGCTCCAGGGATCAAGAGGACCAGCCTGCCCGCCCCACTTCTGGAAGTACGCTCCACCACCATGAGCTAGCATCATGTTACGAAGAACAGGATCTTGTAGCCATAGGTAGAAGAATAGAGGGTTGATAAGAAGAGTATCCGCCGGGAAACCTTCCTCATTCATAAAAGCCATACCCTTGAAGAGGTCATCCATCGTAGGCGAACCGTTCGCAGCCATATCAAGGCCACGTCCGGTGCATACACCGAATGCCGAAGTCGCAGGCGTCACGTTATTGAATAGCTCAACTCCCAATTCCTTGAGGAAAGAAACAGCCTTCTGCTCCTTATGACGAATCAGAGCCTTACGCATAAGGTTTAGGTTCATCGCCATGATATCCCAGGTACTGTAGCGGAGAGCTTCATCAGTAAAGCTGGCAGCAATACCAGACTTTCCAATCTGAGCAACCTGCATACCAGAACCCACCTGGAAATTCACTTCTGGATAGGTCTGACCTTCCTGAACATCACCAGCCGTCACTGCACCCATCGCACCAACGAGGATGCGAGTATCAAGGCCCTTAGCCATAATACGAGTGAAGAGCGGAGTGATAGTCATGAGAGGCTCTACAGGCTCACGAAGGATTATCTCCATCGAAGCTTGTAGGAACGGACGAATCTCACTAGCCGTTACGGCATCACGAGGCTTCAGCGCACTCTCAACGAAAGTCTGCCAATCAAGATTCTGGCTCTTACCTGGAACGCGCCCACCACTTCTGATGAGATCGGCCAAATACTGTCCGGCTTCCCGCTTGGAATCAGGGAGAACTACTTCGCTACCATCTGTTAATCTTAGTTTCATAGTAGTCTCCATTAAACTCTAAAGTTAAACACAACAAGTTCATCTGCCACTGTCTCGCCAGAGAGGGTAATCGCATCCGAATAACCCAGAGTAGCCGAACCAGGCATCTTCATCGCCGCCGCAGCACCGGAAATATTCCATGCCGTCTTCACACTAGCCAGAAGGCCGCGAGGCTCATTCTGAAGTTCAAGAACGCGACCTACGATTTCTTGGCCAGCCGAAATCTGTGCTGTAGAAGCCACAATATAGTTGCTTCGCTCATCTACAGCAACGAAATCGCCAGGCTTCACAACATCGCCCATGAAATGAGGATAACGCTGAGTTGTTGCAAGACCAGTATCGTAGTTATAGAAAGTCACAGCAACATCTGTATCAGCATCAACCGCCAGAGAGGCCCAAGTCGTACTATGGAGGAACAGAACCCCGACCTCATGGTCTAGGTAGTAATCACCAGCCGTAGTGATCTTATCGGGACCAGAGCGCTTGCGAGTCAGAATATCGATAGTCAGGTGGTCGTGAGAAAGTGGAGTACGTTCAGTTTCGGGAGCAACATCCTGCTCGGAGAAACCAAGAGCTACAACCGGAGAAGCAGCAGTAAGAATTCCACTATAACGTGCCAACTGAGAAACGTTTGTTGCATTCCAGAACTCGCCTGGGCCAACCGACTCTCCAGCAGCATAGGCCTCCGTAACCAGAGCGCCAGCATCAAACGTATCTACCGTCGAACCAGCAGTAGCATGAGGCACCTTTAGCTGACCTTCCGTCCAGAAGGAAATCAGATGCTGCTTGCTATAGTTGGTGTAGAACTGATCACCATCCTCAGGACGTCCCGACCATACATAGACATCATCATGAGAGAAACCGATTGGACGACTAATCCAAGCATCGATAACTTCCTGACAACGAGCAAGTGTATCAGGAGGAACAGTCGAAACTTCTTGATCAAGAACAAGTCCACGCTCTAAGAGAGCATCGGCTACGTCATTAATCGTATAGGTGACAGCCGCTGTAACACGCTCACCTGTCGTTATATCTGTAACTCCCCAAGAAACATCCGTAGAAGTGTAGGTAAGACAAACACTGTTGATCAAAGTAAGCGAAGTACCAGTACCACCAAGAGCAAGCCGCATACCTGCAGGAACAATACGTCCCTGACGGTCAAAGGCGACGGCCTTTCCCTTAGAGATAACAAAAGCATCTGTTCCGGCCTCTTGATTTGTCTTTGTGAAGGCGATCGGGAGCCACGCAGCTGGCTTCCATTCACCAGCAGGAGCGCGTACCTCTTTCTGCACAAGTACATTAGGAGTGACGGAATCTAGAATGTCTTCGCGCAGATTCAAATTCGAACCGAAGCGCCGTATAGTCATTTGTAAACTCCTTAATTAAGTAACTGACTGAGATCTAAGCTTGGCGGTAAGTATCTTTTATTAACTTGAAGATATCTATTTGCTGATGCTTTTCCTTCAGTATCAAGAATAGATTGATATGATTCTAATACTGCCTTCGTGAAGCCGTCAAGTTGGCTCGCCGCTGGCTTGCCTTCCGAAGAATCGACCGAAGGATTCTCTACAGGTTTTATGTGCTCTAAAGGCTCCTTTGCAGATTCTGTAGTATCTACAACCGTAGAAGCTACACTCTCTTCATCCCTATTATCAAACCAAGCTAACAGTAAATCAAGTTTCTGACTATCATCACTGATATTTAATTCTACCTTTTTCATGGTAACACAGTAGCCAAGCACTTCTGCAAGTTTATCCGAAAGCTGTTCTGCTCGTTGTAACGCTAAAGCATAATCCTCCGTACTTACAATAGGTTTATCTTTACATGAACAGGGCTTAGCGGAATCCTTTTCCATCATTGCCCCGTCACATTTCATCGACTTTCCCTTGCGCTCGATACAAGCCATTATTCGACCCTTATCGCCAGGCCCCTTATAACGACCTATAAGTTTCTTTGCTGCCGTATAGTGAGCACAATCAGGCACCGGAAAACTTCTTTCCGGTCCACAGAAAGCGGAACCCTCTAAATTCTCCCGCTTCTCGGTAGAAAGTTTGGCATCTTCTGGCACTAATGCCTCTAGAGCTAGATCGAGTAAATACCAGTCGACTTCAACTTCAGGCTGAAACTTCTCGACAATTGCATCTACTACAGCAGATAACTGCTCTTTCACAGCGTCTCCAAGCTTAATAGAGTCGATTAGACTACGGGTGATTACAACGTCTTCGTCAGTAACAAGACAGAAAGACTTCTCGGCGCAACAAACTCCTGAATCAACTCCATCAGTCCAAGGAGTCCCACCCATTGCTAAGAACATCGCATTTAACGAACTAAAGAACGAAACAGCATCAGTCTTCACTTCTGTCTCAACTACAGTGTCAACTTGAGTAATGACTTCAGTCTCTGCATCAGTAGAGACAACTATCGGAACCTCTTCTACCTGGACAACAGTCTCCTCAAGAACAACAGGAGCCTCCTGTGAGTCCATAGACTTGTGTTTGTACTCTTCGCTCATCATTCCCTTGCTATCAAAATGGTCCATTCGACCATTAATCAAAGAACCTCTAAAGTCCTTCGCCATCGCAATATCATGTAAAGCTCCATGAAGCTTAAAGATATCTGTTGGGATCGAATGCATCGGCTGCTCTTTCTCATCGTAAGGTAGCGACCAGTCGTATTCATGATGCAGCGCATCATGAATTCTAATAAGCCACATTGTCTCAACTTGAGTTGTGCCATTAAGTGCATCTATCAAGTCGAGGCCAAGAAGGTTCTCACGGTAAGCCTTAATAAGTGTTTCAACATCAAGTGTTTGTAAGTCTTCTAGTTTTAACATTCCATCTCCCGAACTCACAACCGAATCAGTACAGGAATAAGCTTCATCAGTTAGAGTAAGAGTATTCCACCCTTCCTCTAAGGAGTCGGCAGTAGCTAACTGCATATGACGAACAATACTATTATCATAAGCAGGAGTATTAACGACAGAAGCCTCCTGACCTTCAAAGATACCAGTCATGAAAACCGCTAGGTTACCCTCTTCATCCATCGAACCAGGTCGATGTTCACAGATTTCGCCCTTGTGCCACTCAGAACCATCCACCATGCAGATAAGCTGGTCGGTTACTGAGCCTGCACTAAAAGTCATATAAGATTGATTCATAAACTTTTCTTGTGCATCGGCATCAGTGATCTTCGCTGTAGCGACAAGCTTAGAAAGTCCAGGCCACTTCTTGTCAGCAAGGAGGTCATACTTCTTCATCGTCTTGTAAATATTTTTAGCGCTACGAGAATCAAAAGCGCGCTTAACATCAATAAGCGCAGCAGGACTACCTAAATGATCAAGAGCTTCTCTTTCTAAAGAAACCCACTTCATATCGACTATACGACCAATAGGATCCTTTCCCTGATCATGATATACGAGAATAGGTTTTGGATAGGGCTGCGTCCACGAAGATACCCCAGCTTCCTGACTCTTTGGCTGATAGATACGATTATTGATACGCTTCCCGCCCGCGCTTAAATCAAAAGTAATCAGCAAGCTCTTACTGCTCTTAAGATCCTTGCCTTGAGCATCTACTTGTATAGCAGGGTCATGGCTTACCTTAATGAAGTCATGCAAAAGAATATTGTCACTCATCAGAACCTCTAGAAGTATTTAATTTGGGTAGCAATGTATTTGCTAAAGTATTAAGTGAGATTCCGTAGGATTGCAGCTCTTTATACTGAGACAGAACCGTCTCAGTCCACTGTAGAATGTCCCTAGAATCTATCTTAGAGTCTACCTTGATAATAATAGTACAGTCGCCATAGGTCAAGTTAACGTCTCTAGTTAGTTTCGGACCAGGCCTCGTACCGCTTTGATTCGAAGGCCGTGCTTTAGAAGCACTACTTCTCCGACTCCCCGTAGAAGCTGAGTTTGAAGGTCTCCCAGTAGATTTAGCCTTAGCAGCAGCCGCTGCTTGCTGCTTAGCAAACGTCTTCTCTTTATTAATGGCTTCCGGAGTAACTGCAGAGGTAGGAGACGCAGCAAGCGTCTCTCCAGCCGCCGATCCAGGTACCATAGACTTAAGAAGCGCAAGAGGTTCTTCGTATTTCTTATAATACGTATCCTCCTCATCTTCATCAGTCATCGGAGCATACCCAAGAGCCTTACGTACTTCTGTATGGGTTAAAACCTTATTAGCAAACAACTGTATTTGATTATTCTCGAAAGCTAAACGCTCGCCTTTATCGATAATACCAAACCTGATAGAGACTTTCTGCTCTGGATCAAGTGGATCAAAACCTCCTTCCAAAAGGAGTTCGTTTACCACATAGAAATCAAGGAATATCTTCATCGTATGCTGGAGGAACTCAACATCCATCATGAGTCCCTTCGATAACGTGCTGGCCGTACTCCTGTTGGAGTCCCCACCATCACCCATGTCAATGGGAGAGACTCCAATTGCAGCAAAGACACGCTTCTTGAAATACTCTAGGTAAGCCTCAATACGGAGAGCCTTAGACTCAGAGCCAACTGCCTCAATCTTATGACGATGGTCTGAAACGTATATACCGCCAGCAGGCATGTACTCAACTGTCTTTTTTACGAAGTCTGTTTCTTTAGAACCGTCAGGAGCAAAACGCTCTGGAAACTGATCAGTTCCGACTGTGTAATGGAAAACAGGAAATAGATTCGTTTCTATTAACTCTTCAACGTTATCTTCGATTCTTCTGAGTAAAGCTATATCATCTAAAGCTGCCCATAACTCAGGAGTACCAACAGAGAAACCAGGAAGACGATTTGTATAAAAGTGAATGATATCGACCGGCTTCCACTCTCTACGTTCCCCGTCTTCAAGTTTTTGCCGAACCTTCTTGATCTCACCACCAACCGTATGCTTCAACTCCAAGGTCTCGAACGGCATAACGAAATAACCAGCTACTGGTTCTAACAGTACGCCACTGATATCTGTTCTGACTTTACCAGAACTCAACTCAGAGCCACGAACCTTGGCCCACATACAGTTATTGAAACGAGTTAAATCATGTACTGTTCTTTCTAAAACGATGTCAAACGGAGTGTTGGTTGCAATCTCCATCTCTCCCAGGCGACGCTTAATATACTGTAAGGGTTCATCTGTCTTGCAGACCCATTCGTAACCTGCAAGCATAAAGCGATCAACTTTCTTACGTATTGCCTTTCCTAAGAAGGTGTCTACGCCTTGCGCAACCTGAATCTCCTTGAAGTCATATTCAGGACGAAACCAATTACCTCTATGATGCTTAGTATAGTGGATGGTCTTGTCTAGAACCCTCTTCTTAGGAGAAACGTCTAGAGGTTTGCTCCTTGGAGCATCCTTCGGCGCAAAGATCCTATCTAAAGCTTTTTCGAAGCCATCTAACATATTAGCTTCCCTTACTCTGTAGATCTGAAATCCACTGATCTATTAACTGAGAGTCTAAATTACTTCTGTTTGAAGTACAAGTTCTAATTCGACCAATTACATCAGGTCCATTCCTAATCAAAAGTTCTGAAGGCAGAGCCGGAGGCGCCTCAACAGTCAGTCGATCCCCAAAACGAGTCCTTAATTGCTGCTCAAGCACCTCGGGATTCTCTTCTAGCATTGTACACCAATCGGTAACATCAGGGTTAAGCCGAAGCATTCTGATTATCATCATTACAAAACTAATCATATCCGTAATGAAGAGCATCACGCCCAGATTATTGATATTCAGCGACAATCCTCCACCCACTAAATCCTTAAGAGAGTCTAGCGCCCGGAGAATATTCTCCATAGTCTCCTTCAACCACCTAAAAGCTTCACCAACTGGAATAATTAACTTTTCTAGAAAAGTAGAGTGTGGAAAATTAGGATCACGAAGAGCCTCAGACAAGTCTATGTTCTCAGTAAGAACGAAACCAGAAAGAATAGGCGTAGAACCCTCACGGCGATCCTGAGAACTTGTACGCTGAGACGTCTCAAGCTCTCCAATGCTAGCTCCATGAGTAGGACTGAGGCTGCCAGCAGAGATAGACTCAGTATCCCAACTAATGTCTTTTATCAACCAGTCTAGGCTAGTTCCATCTTTGACCTGACTCTTGAAAACGCTAATGTCTTCTTTAATAGTGTGCGGAAAGGCTCTCAACTCTCTCTCTAAAGCATTAGCTGTGCGCATTCCAGACAGAGCACAATCCAATGGAGCAGCAGCAATATTGAAGATATTCTCTACCAACGTAGAGAGTCCTTGAACGATAGCATTTAGAATAGGACCAATAATCGTAGTCCAGTCTAGCTTAATCTTCAGTGTATTGTTCAGATACTTCTTCAACAGTAATTTAAGTGACATCAGGAGCATAATAAGGTCCTGTATACACCAACTACTAAAGAAGTTCATCGCCTGACAAATATCTTTTAGAGTATCGAATGGATTAATTCTAGCAGCCAATCCGTCAAGAGTAGCATTGAGCTGATCGAGAAAAGCATCAATAGGCCCCATCAAAGAAAGCGGCTGTAATTGCCAGTCAGCTCGCAGTCTTAAAGAACAGCCCAAACAATCCTCTATATAACGTCTAGCAAATGCTCCAGCATCCTCGGCATCGGGATCGTCAGAAAGCAGATCCAGTATATCTACGTCAGTAACCCGACTGATACCTTCTCCTCTTAACCTCTCTACAGACTCTGAAAGGCCGTGTTCAGGAGGCTGTTCCGTTTCATCCAATCCATCTCTAGCATCTCGCAGACCTTTTAGAGAATCGTCAGCAAAGTCCAATATACCTTCAGAGATTACTAAAGGAGCATTCGCTGTTGCTAAGATATCCTCCCTACGACCATTACGAAGTAAAGACCTATCATATTCATCTAGTACCATAGAGAGATTTTCATACGCCATAGGATCGGAAATATCGATATTCATTAGGCTTCCTCTAGGTCAACTAGATCTTTATAAACCTTACTGCCATCTTTACCCTGATCAAGAAATGATTTGTAAATCAGAGCCCTTCTTCTTGCTTCAAAGTCATCGGTAAGATTAATGCCAATAAACCCGGTCGGATCTGCTAGCGCAAGTATCTCGTGAATTACACGATAGAAGTCTTCCTTATAGACAAAGTCCCTGCCAATCTTAGGAAACAGCTTTTCGTAAGTCTCTTCCATAATTGCAGAAGGATCGAGTTCATCACCATTGAACTGTCTACGAAGAAACCCACTCATTCTTCCTCTCCAGAAAGATAACCCTGAATCTCAGTCTTCTCAAGCAGAGCCTTAGCCTTCAACATATCTAAATACATATTATACGTAATAGTATCCGTCTTTATGCCAAAAAGCTTCTTGATTGCCCTTCGAATACGTGGCTTGTGACTAATATCCATCGTAAAAGAGAATTCCTTCCCAGAAATGCTATTACTTGGCTGTACTGCTTCATGAATTTGCCCACGAATCCTACCAATCTTCTCTTTAGTTGCTACAATCCTGGCTAGAGTTTTATCTATCTGTTCACTAATTGCTCTCGACTCTTCTACCGTGAGAGGGACGGGCACCCCATTAACATTTGGAACAGAGTCCAGAGTAATCGCAGGTATCTTGGAAGTGCCAACTGACTCTACTTCTACGGTAATAAAATCAGCAACATCTACCTGCTCGGGTAGAAAGTTTGGATTATATAGTCCAGTAGAAAGCCCTCTTGGTAAGGAGGGCTCCTTTATCTTCTTAGCCATTACCCACCAACATTGCGTTCAAATGAACTAATTCTAATAGTCTGGTTCAGCCGCCTCTGTGCAGAGGTGTTTCCAGGACAATAGACTCGCACCCAAATAGGATGATATGTAAACGTATCTGCTAGCAAAGTACTTCCTATATCTGGCAACTCTAACAATCCATTAGGTAATACAGTATCCCATTCCGCTTCAGTTGGTTGTCTATTTCCGTAAAGAAGCTTAATGCCCCAACCAGTACTACCAAACTGACCCATGTCGTCGTAATTGGATACTACCACAGAAGCTACTATATTCGTATAGTACTTGGAGACGTCATTATTACGTAAATAGACGAGTTTCTCCTCAGAGCCACCTAAATGACCATTGTGAGTAGTCTTAAGTACATCTGCCGTCGCATAAAGGACTAGTCCATCATCGTAGAACTTTAGAGCCATCTTACCTTCCTATACGATTGCCGCGATCTTTATTGAAGCCACGAGCACTATTCTTTCGACCACCGAAAGCGAATCCGCCCAACGCAGCACCAGCACCCATAGCATACGCTCTATTAGCTGGATTTTCAAAACCCTTAAGAGCACCTACAGCACTTCCAGTCCATCCTGCAGAAGCTGCACCTGCAGCTCCACCCAGACTGCGAGAGAGATGGCTAAGACCCATTACGCCTCCACCAGCCATAGCGCCATAGACCGCACCATCTGAGAAATTTCCTCCCGTCGCATAACTAGCCGTACCGCCAACAGCAGCACCCATAGCAGTAAGACCGGCTCCAGCTAGGTAATTCATAGAAGTGCCACTAGCAGGAGTCTTCGAGGCAGGAATCGACTTAGATTTTAATCTAGCGCTCGGCCCATATATTTCAGGTTTATCAATTCTACCAAAAGCCAAAGGCCCTCCACCAAACCCAGAAGCTTCTGGCATTCCAAGAGGAACGGAAGCTCCTCCAGCAGCAGGAACCTTTTGAGCCAGGGTCCTTGGTGTAGGATACTTTGGCATAGTTATTCGTGGCGGTGGTACGCCGACACCAAGATCAAAACTGTTTTGACCAGCAGAAATACCAGCGACTCCCTTAGCAATCATTGGTCGACCTGTAGACAAATTAGAAACAGAAGAGGCAGATCCACGATAAGGTTGCGCATCTGCAGCATACCAATTAGACCCCCCCTCCTCTAACCTGGTCCCACCTGGAGGAGGAGTGTAAGTTAACCTCCTCTCCGCATCTGCCCTACCCGTCATCGACTTTTCTCTTTGACGAACTTGCGGTACCGTAGCTCTCACATCACTTGAAAGATAATCTGCTTGTGCCGCAACCCGGCGCATAGCACCGGAAGCAGTACCACCTGAAGGTGGAATAGCAGCTCCTCCTTTAGCCAAGAAACTTAAAAGGCTCATCCTCTACTCCTACGTGTAAGACTTCTATCCCTGCTACCTCTCTTTCGAATAACTCCAAAGGAGGATGAAGGTTCCTTCTGATACAAATGTTCTGTATCATCATCATAACCCTTTTGCTGCTTCATGCGCGATTCCAGAACAGAATATGCACTCTCTGGTTCACGCGACATAAAGTCTCCACGCTTCTTAGCTGCAAGAAATTGCTCCCTACCTGTCTTCTGTTCTTGTCCCAGTAACTTACGGCTTTCAGGAGACCTGTCTCCCTGAATAGAGAAAACCATCGAACTCATATGTACATTCTGAAGTTTCTTTACCAAATCCATTGCCGACACACCTGTATTAAAGTTCTTAGCACGTTGCTCAAGCATCACCCTGGTCAGCAACCCAGGTCTACTATCAGCACCTGTATTAGGAGAATACAAAGACTTTTCTAAGAAGAGTCCAGCTAACGCTAACATTAACGCATCTAGTCTATGGTCTCCAATACGGTCAGACGAAGGACCGTATACCGGTTTATTATTCGAAGCATGTCTACGAAGAATCACATAATTCAGTAACTGATCCTTCAGAACCTTATCCTCTTCAGGAAACCAGATACGTTTTTCTTCAAAAACTCTAATTGTATTCTCTACCAGAAACTCCTTTCCGGTCTTATCAAATTCAACCTGATCAATCGGACTCCTAAGAGTGACCTTCTGTGAAAAGTTAAATGCCTTTAATCGGTCTACTAACTTAGCAGTCTCGACTTCAATCTTATTGGGATTCTCTTTAACACGTAATCGATGACCCTCAAGTTGAAGGTCCTCAATAATATGATGACCGTAACCTTCATCTGCATAGATGTAATCAGGCTTCCACTTATAATTTAACCGAATGACCTCTTCCTTAAACTTTACAGAAGAATATTCACCTGCACTAACATTAACAGCCTCAGCCACCCACCAGTGATGCTGGTTAGGATCGTACACAACCACAACGAACTCACTGCCAGCATTCTTGTTCCAGTCGATACCAATAACGGTCATCAGGTCTGTTCTATCTTTTACTCCAGCATTCTTGGACCACCAACGAATATTAGACAAATCAGAATCAGCATACGTATAAGCTCCCATCGCTTCATAGACTAACGAAGGCTTGAATACACCATAAGAACCCTCAATAAAGTGCGCCATAAACTCTGAGGCAAAAGCTTCTCCAGTATTTTCGGCTTCGATATCTCCCTTAATCTTGTCCCAGTGAGGTAAAACCGTAGAAGGATAATAGTCTTCCTTATAGTCAGGTCGCATCAAACAATAGTTGTAGAACTTAGCCCTCTTACCAATAGGCGTACTTGTCGCAATTAAAATAACATTAGGGGTCGTCGCAATAATTGGAAGAACAACACGATCCATAATATCTTCTGGGATCATATCCATCTCGTCTAGATATATGATATCAGCGCCCTGTCCGCGTAAAACGCCTCCACCACTACCATCTTCCCGACTACCTATACCCGATACGAATCCACTAATACGTCCACCAGCCTTAGTCTCCATTCTAAAATAAGGAGACTTAACATACAGACTTCCAGCCGTACCTGTACTTATCTGTTCCTTCAAATACTCATTACGCTTTATTAACTTTTCCATCTCATTGAACAAGTTGTCAATCTGGGCCTGGAATGGTGTGATGATAAGTATTTGAGGTCCTACATAAATAGGTTTACCCTCTCCGTTGACACCACGCTGAAGGACGGTATTGAACAACATGTAGATCAACTTACAAGCCATTCCAAATGATTTACCCGAACGACGACCCATTCGAAGAACAACACGATTACTAGTACAACGTATCTGTTCTTTTTGATACTCTCTAATACGCCAGTCTGGGTCGCCGTCACTAAAGCCAAACATAAGCTCTAGCCAAGCTACTGGATCTATTGAACTCTTCAAATACAAGAGAGCCCTATCCATATCCATCTCTTTCTCAGCTGCAAGCTGATTCAGCAGTTTCCTAGAACCTTGAGGTAGCCCAGCAGGTACAAAAGAGCAGTTTACATTAAAGTCCTTGAGAGAGTCTCCACTCTCTCCTTTGTGACTTCTATACTTAAGAAATTGTCGTGCCTGGCAATTGATGCACATATTATGGACCGGCATCTTCGAACCAGTCTTTGGATCTACAAACTCTGTAGTTAGATTATAAACTTTCTTTAACTCAATTATCTCTTGCTCAGAAAGCTTCGCATGTAGATCCTGATATACATATCCATACTCATTAGTAGTATAGAGTTTCTCTTCCAGTACTTTGGTTATGTTCATATTCTATATCTCGAATCATAATTTCGTGAGGGGAAATGCATATAATTCGCTTCCTGTCCGAGAGCCGATCTTGCATTAGTATGGCTCCGAGCAATTGCTTGCACAGCACGAGAACGCATAGTATACGCACCCTCTGTCATAAAGCCAGCCATTGAACCACCAGTATCTATACGTTTCTTAAGTTGTGCATGTCGATAACCAGCCTTAGCAAACTGATAGCCACCATAAGCTATACCAGTAGCAGCAGCGGCAGCCATCGCACCTGGAATTATAATAGGAGCACCAGCTACGCCCATTGCAGAACCCGCCCACGAAGCTGCTACGCCCAGAGGACCACCTCCCATTGCAGAATAAGCGGCACTGCCCAGAACGCCACCAGTCATTAACCTTCCAGATACACCCAGAAGAGAAGAACCAGCCCCCACCGCTCCTATAGTGCCTTTGTAAGCTTTGGCTAAACCGCTATTACTCTTACGAACAAAACTTGGTATAGCCCATTTATCTAACGATGAAGCAACGCCTCCATAAAAAGGAGCAGTACTACCTGAGTTCTTAAAGTGCCCATAAGCTCCGAAAGCAGACATTAAGCCTACATCCCACGCACCATACTCCAATGCACCTTTAAGACCTTCTTCTTTATAGCCAGCATAAACATTCACTGCACTGCCAGCCATACCAGCAGCAGCTAGCAAGTGGCCTGCTGACAGCCCAGTGTCGAGACTAGCATCAAATATAGGCTGACCCATAGAACCCAGTCTCATGCCTTTTCCGAGAAAGTTAAAGCCGCTAATACCTTTCTCTGACATCTCTGCAGCATCTGCACCCGCAGCTAACCACATGCCACGTTTGCCGTACGCACTTAACCTGCTGGCAAGGGTTCCCATTGTCTTTAACATAGATTCTAACCTACTCTTACATCATATAATGGTTAACTGGATTCATGTACATGGTTTGATTCGCCTGTCTTTGAGAAGCAGCCATTCTCTCTCTTCTCCCGCGTACTTTTTCTCTACCGTCTCCATAGGTTTCAAAAGCCTGGAGTCTTCTTCTTGTCCAGATGCTATTAGTATACCCCATGGTATCTAAAGCCATATGACTATTCAACTTTCCATAACTACCTCTAGTTCTAAACTTATTCTGATAGTGCCCAGTACCCTTAGTAGCAGTGAAGTTCGCTGAATCTCTCAGCATTTCTCCCAAATATGCATTGTAATGCGCATTAGGTGCATCGAACAACACGGGTCTGACCCTATCCTCTCCTATCGTAGCGCTCCTACCCAGACCAGCAGCTATCTCACTATGAGAAGCGTTATACATTCCTTGCGCCTGCGCTTGCTCCATGAACGACAAAGTATTCATCAACGATATATTCTGAGCAACCTTGCTATTGTTCGTAAATGTATTAAACGTAACCCTATTACCAGATCTCTCAGAGATATCTCTATAAGCTTTTGCCCACGGTTCAGCCCACATACCCTGCTGCTGAGCAGCAGCAACTTTCTCTAATCCATGTAATTGTCCATAATTGATAATAGCATCTTCTCTCTTGCCATATGGCAAATACGCAGCAGCACCACGTTTAACCAACTCATAGTTAATGTTAGTCTTACCAGCATACAAAATACCTAGAGAACGACCGTATGTGCTCTGAGTAGGGTCATACAGGAGGTTTAGGTTACCTCCTGAGTCTGCCAATATCTGCTGCAGTACCTTAGTAGATGCATCAGCATGCGGTTGCGCAACCTTGCCTCCATGAGACACCTCAGGAGAGTCTATACCCGCCAAACGAACAGAATAACCTTTGTTTAGCCCAAAAAAACTACGTACTGCTCCGCGTATACCGCCTCTCTTGATAGTGATCGTATCCGCATCATCAGCCGATATCTTCCAGTTACCGCGCGCTAAATTAACTTGCATCAACCGCTTACTGGTAGTTCCCGCAAACTCCCCCGGTATAGCTTCTCTTCCCCCGTTTAAAATATGGTATCCGCCCTTCATCGCATCACGGAAAGGCCCAAACGCACCAAAGAGACCTACTTGTGGATCAAAATGAGTAGCACCATATTGCTCGCGTATCCACTTCTCTCGTTCTTCAAGTAACTCTTGATTAGCGAAGACAACCTGTGAACCGACAATACCCCTATACGGAGATCCAAAGTCTGTAGTAAATTTACGAGTCTGTGCCGCTATACCTTGTTCTCTAGAGCTATCGTAATATTCCTGTTGCTTACTCAGCCATTGATCGTAATTGTATGTAACTAAAGATGGCTCGTCCCTACTGTGCTTGGCATTACCATCAGACATACTCCATGCAGTAGCTCCAACGGCTAGTGCTGCGACAGCAGCGCCCCACGCACCTATCTTCCCTACGGGTTTAATTACCTCTAATGCGTCAGCAGCCCGACCAACTATACTTGCGACCCCATTTGCCCGAGTGACGCGCTTGCCTAAGCTATTGTGCGTCAACGACAGAATAGTATCTTGCTCAGCTTGTATTACGCTATCGACATACGTACTTCGCTTACTAGCCAACCACTCGTGAAGGTCCTTTTCCCGACTCGTAGAGCCACTAAGAAGAGCCTTAACCTCCTCAACGTGTCCTTTTACGTCTATGCCCTCATACGCTCCACGGGCCTCTAAATGGGCTGCAAATGCATCTAGGTCATTGATCTGCATCCGATCATATCTCAGGACCGGAATCTTCTGCTCTGCCCCAGATGGAGTCTGCTGCCTCATAAACTTCACAGCAGCAAAACCATCTTCTTCATAGTAAGTACCTTCGCGTATAAGGCCTTTAGCCGCTCTTTCCAGCCTCTTAAAAAAGTTTCCCTGCACCTCTGTTGGATGCAAGTACTCCTGCCGTGCAAAGAACGTACTAACTTTAGCGAGAGGACCTTCATTTACAGCTGCTTGCTGTAAATAAGCTTTACCTAGTTCAGTACCTTCATGTGCCTCCTGCAGCGCAGAAGTATACTCAACGCCTTTCTCCAGTACATAACGCTGAAACACACTAGCATCTACAGCCGCTGTATGAGCTTCCTTTGTCCGCAACATACTACGTGCCTTATCAACGTTATCTTCTAGTGAACCAAACAACCTATAAGCCATATCAATAGATGTACTTTGGCCAACCTGCGCATTAGCTATACCAAGTTTCTCTCCATATGAATACATCGCGCGCAAGACATCCTGTATATCACGAGTAGCCGTCTCTCCAGCCTTTGGCGTGTACTGCAAATATGCCTTCCAGGTCTCAGTCCAGTCTCCCGATATTTGTGACTTTACCCGCGCAATATTTACTTCACGACCCGTTACATAGAACGGATCTGCAGACGTACTAGCTGTTTCTAATACTCGTTTTAGCGAAACAAACTCCTGCCCCTCTGCAGTAGCCTGCGCCTCCATAGCGCCTAATACAGCCCCAATTTGTTTAGCTTCAAAGCCGAGATTCGCCCCCCATAGTGTCTTGCCTTTAATAAGATTCTCTACATCTCCACCGGCCTTTAGTACGTCGCGTATATCTGCCTCTTGTGATGTTAACGTAATACCTTGTGCAGTTAACATATCTCGCCTAGCAGCTATATCGTCCCGCTTCCCTACAAGACGCTGGTACTTACCAGCACTAATTCCCTCATGTAGAAATGCCCTAGCCCATGAAAGCGCTTTTATGACCTCTTCGTCAGATGCATTGGCAGCAACGGCTTTCTCCATACTTAGTGTTGCTCGCAACACGTCTACCCACGTACGTTCTTTGAACTTACCTACATGTACATCGCCTGAACTACTTACAAGCCTTGTAATGTCCTGAGCAGTTTCTCCTGCAGTCTGGACATAATTAGGTCTTAGTAAGTACTCATGTACCGTCTGTTGATCGAAACTATAAATAGCTAGCTCGTGGACACCACTTCCACGAGCTAGATCAGTTGTTTCTGTATCCCAGATTAAAGCGTCTTTTAGGAGTCGATGTTTATCCACTGTAGGTTCTCTAACCAAGTATCATAGAGATTGTGATCAACTGCATTGGCTTCAAAGTATATACGCTCTTCAACTAGCACTTCATCTACAACAACATCATATTCTAGATGCTTTATCTTACAAGCAGTACCGGCGAAAAGCAGTTCTCCATCAACGACCACTGCTATATCCGTAAACGTATCGCCCGGATAGAGTTCTCTAGAATCTTCAAAGAGAAACCGCGTTATAATACCTGTGATTTCGTCAGAGGTCTCAGTAGCTACTACACATTGAACAAACGTCAACGGCGTTGATTCTAAATATGCAGTTACCTCAGTTGCCACTATAGTTTCCGGCTCTTCTAATGCCAGCATATATAGCATCTCGAAGTCTTCTACGCATAGTGCATCAGCTGACACATCATATGATGTGGCTGCCATTGCATCATACTCTGGTAGTAATACCATGTTGTCCCACGCAGACATATCAAGTGCATCTAAATCGTATTTACTAATGGTTTCAGTTTGCATGTGATTCTCCTATAGAATGGGCCCTCTTATATAGTACTTCATGTCCTATCCATTCGGTAAGTAATTTCCAAGATTGCTGCCATCCACGTACAACAAACACCCAATTTTCCTGAAATAAATCTACAGATACAATCACTGGAGTCTTGGAGTGCTTCTGTAACTGTGCCTGCAGAGATACCTTATGCTTTAGCATCAAGTCAAGGCCAGGCGGAAGAACCGCCCTAGCTACTTCCGGTATTTCGGTAGCTGCCTGTACTTGTAGATATTCTTGCTGTTTACGATGCACCCTACTCATTGAGACTCCTAGTATCTAGCCCTATAAGTTCTTCTTCTCTATCTGGCAGCAGCCTCATAGTATCGATGTGTTGTCGTAAGTATTTAATTTCATCAAGTATTTTACTATCAGAACGAATAGCTCCAGCCTTGAGAGACCAGTCAGCTTGCGATTTCCGCGTCTGCATAAGTTTATCCAACCACCTATCTCGTCGCTTCTCCAGCGACTCCATATACGTAGCTACTGGATGCAATTTAGTACTAGTGCTACGTATAGGAGCGCCCTGCTCATCAAAACCCATTATAGTTTCATCTACGTGCAAGAAGTCTCTGCCATTACCAGCACTGTCCCCATTAGACAGAATTAACAGCGCCCTATTCTTGAGTAAATCAACTAAAGCCAGCTCATTAACTATACTAAGTTCTACGGGGTTCTGCGGATCTACTTGTAAGTGCGTAATATAATCAGCTATCTTCTGAACCATATACTCGTTTTCTAACGGACATTGTAATCCAATAGGATAGTGAGAAGACAAAGGACATGCGCGCGCAAAAGGACACTTCTCTATACCAAAACAAGTAATCGGCGCAACAGCGTGCAAACCTGTCTTTATACGAGCTACCTGTGACTTAACACGCTTTCGCTGCTCAGTAGGCAGTGAGTCTAACCACACCTCATATGATGGTGGTATAGTACCTAGTTCGCGTAAATACTCAGTTTGCCGTGTTTGGAGATCATCCATTAGATATCCATGCTAGCTACATCAGTAACCGTAGAAGCAGCATCTAATGTATCTAGCGCCACTTGTACTCGGCTTTGCAGTTCCTTCAAAGCCGCTCGCATTTCAGTGAGTTCCTCATGTGCATATCTGGAAGTCATGCGTGCATACGTGCAATTAAAACCCCTGTCTGAGCCATCAACGAAATGCTTGTAGCGACAAGTATGGAAACCCAATAAACTTTTACACTGCATAGCCAGAGCATTGGTTTGCGTTGAAAGTTCATATAATTCAGAATTTAGCATAAGTCCCTTAATAGTGGTTTTGAATTTGGTTTTATAAAATTTTCAGACACAAGCTAAAGAACGAACAAGAACGGCTTTGCCGTTCCGTACCCAAACTATAGACAAAAGGAAGACGAGAAGTCAATCAGACTGAAATACAAGAACGACATGGTCGTTCTACAAGAACGATATAGTAAGGAAGACTACTCTTAATAAAAAGTTCAAATACGCAATATGGAATACATATATAGTAGGTGGTTACCATTGCTCTCTGATAAAAAGAGAGAAGAGACAATACTGAAAGTTATATATAGTAGGTCGGTACCAGGTAGTAATTTAGGGTCCCATAGTAGGGGGACTTAAGTTGCGTGCCCACCCCGGTTAAAGTCTGGAAGGTACGTGCCTTTCTTTTTACGGAGCATTCGAGAAATCTATCTCGACTCTACAAGGAGGTTCTTCATGAACTTCATGTGTCTGTTCTCCTGTGAGGTGCAGGCTCGCGTCCTGCACCTCCATGATGATGAGATGGAGATCACTGACCTCATCAACGATGAGGTCAGTGATGATGGGCCTGTGTGCCCATCGTTGGAGACATGTCCTGACTTCCTCGATACCGAGGAAGTCACCTGTCCTTACCCGCTGTATCAGCACAGGTAGGGCATTGGGCCTATGAGATTCTACATCTCATAGGCCCTTCTTTACGGTGTATAGGGGAATCAACCCCACACCATAGGAGGTGCTCTATGGAGTACCTGGCTGACCTCATCGTCGTGGGGGCTCTGCCCCTCATGACGGTGTTGTTGGTGCTACGTATCCAGTTTAAGTACTAGGTACGCAGCACCAACCCCAGGGATGCGTCTGGGTAACAACGCATAGAGGGGTACTAGCAGTACCCTTGAGGGGGCTCATAGCCCCCTCTTTTTATGGCATGGTGTAGGTTCTACCAGCCAAATCAACCAAAGAACCTTGTCCTTGGAGGACATCATGACCAAGAACGAGATCGTCAGCGTCCTGCTTGACAGCGCAACCGTCGTCGTCTTCACTCTCGGTGAGGCTAATCGCCTCGCCGAGGAGGGGTGCGAGCTGGCCGACGAGCAGCGCATTCGGCGTCGGGCCGCTGCAGAGCGGCGGCTCGGGATGTCGGTCACCGAGGCGCTCAGGCGCCTCGGCGACGACGAGGCGTGGGAGCTAGGGGCGGCGGCCCTGGCCTTCTGACCCCTTCCCAGAGCATGACTGGGTAACAACATGCAGGGGGGGTGGCACACGGCCACCCCTCTTTTCTTATGGCCCCATGTAGGGGTACGTTCACGTACTTGACTGCATGGTTAAGGTTTAAAGACCCTGAGTATAGATCTACAGCATAGGCTTAGCACCCTATGTAGTGGATATACTCCACGAAGCGGTATGGGTATTGCCTGAGTAGCTAGTATGGAGGGCAAGAGAGGCGCCGCGTAGGATTAGCCATCCGGGGAGTTGCATGCACAGCTTACGTGCATGGTGGTTACCTAAACCACGAGAGTACTGAACCCTCAAGTAGAAGACTACGTCGATCCCTGCCTTGTAGCTTGATGGCAACAAGATGGCACTACAAGAGTAGATGTAACGTAGCGTATCTACGTAGGTAGTAAGACACAGGAGGCCAGTGTTGTAGGCCTTACGGCCATATGGAGAAAAGCCATATGAGCAAATATACTACACCAGATGGAGGCGCTGAAATTCCTCCTTGAGTCCGCGTACATTGCCTCTACTAGATAGAGGTACTACCATGAGGTAGTCGGACGTTAAACATAAGTATATCAGGTAGGTTGAACTACTCCTACCTAGAGGTTGATTCGCTGTAATTCCGCAGCGTTAGGCCTACGAGACAAAAGTAGCGAATAACCTAGCCCCCAGGGTAAAGGGGAATATGTTGACCTCGCAAGAGGACTAACATACAAAAAACCTCACACCGTACTTCCATATACGTGTGTATGAGGTGCTCGTTGGCGGTCTGAGTAAACAACCGCCCTCTGTCAGAGAGTATCTGATGTCGTGAAAGAAAAACCTGCAAGCACATGGAGAAGAAATGCTGCAGATGTACTTTGAGGCCCTGGGGGCACTGGACTACAGCGCCCTTGGGGCGCTGGTCCAGTGCTGGGGTTGGGGCATGTGCGCCCTGGCCCTTGTACTTGGCGTTAGCCTCGGCTGGGAGCGGGAGTACAGGCTCCCCGACCTGGCTGAGGACAAGGAAGTCAAGGACGACATTCTCTTCGGGGACATGGAGTTCTTGAGCTTTGCCTGGGTCGTCCAGGCAAAGGACGACCTGATCTGTCTCCGAGAGACCCTCAGCCGATTGGTTGAGGGAGAACCCCGCCGCAGAGACGGGAAAGAGCATCCAGACGGGCTAACCCCCGTCTGGTACGGTATCTAGAACCGGGGGGTGGCACACGGCCACCCCTCTTTTTATGACGTAGTGTACGTTCAGCTACGTCATTCAACAAACGGCTCCCGTTAGTGACATGGACGGGTGAACGTAGCCATAACTCCAATGGAGGTAACATGTCCAAGACCACGATGCAGATGGCCCTCGCCCAGGCGGCGAGAGCGGCGATCGCGGCTTCGACCGCGATGAACAACAAGAGCGGGCGGGCGCTTCGGCGCCTCGCCGGGACGGCGGCTTTGGCCGCCGAAACCCAGACGGAGCCGAAGGTCTCCGTCAAGTGGTCGGGGCAGAAGGCCCCGGCCGCGAGCTGGGAGGAGCGGCGTAAGGCCGCTCGCCAGGTCACCAAGAACCTGTCGAGCGAGGTGCGCGAAGCGCGCCTCAAGGAAGAGGCACGGGCCGTCAAGCCCATGTTCCAGGTCGAAGGGGGCCGCAAGGCCCTCATGGAGGAGGCGGCGGAGATCCGCCACCGTATGGCGGCAGATAAGGGTTTCGTATGGGAGGGCCTGACCCTCCTGACGGCCCTGGAGGGCCGTCTGAACAAGTAACCCTTCCCAGAGCATGACTGGGTAACAACATGCAGGAGGGGTGGCACACGGCCACCCCTCTTTTCTTATGGCATGGCCCTTGATGTATAGAGTATGACCGATCTAGAATACAGGCCCCCCTCTTTTTATGGCTATCTGGCAATCATGCCATTACACAGGAGGTAGCCAATGTCGAACGTCAGCAACATCAACATCACCACCGAGACCCACATCATGAACGTAGACCTTGCCACGCTTCAGCGGCTCACGAATGGTAAGACGGCTTCGGACGTGATCCGGGCCGCCACCGGGAGTGTGATCACCGTCGAAGAACTGAAGAGCGTCAAAGGAGTAGGATTCAAAACCCTTGATAAGATCATCAATTTCGTGAATGCCAAGGGTGCGCCGGTCGAGGGCATGCCCATGAATAGCGAAGAAAAGACGGAAGAGCCCAAGAGCGCCTGCGTCGAGGCCATGAACAATAAGTTCGAGGAGGTCAAGATGACCAAGGACGAGAAGTGCGCGGAGTTCATGAAGTCCCTCATGGGAGACTACGTCAAGGATTACCCGGCCTTCATGGCCAGCATCAATTGGAAGTGGGAGACCACCAGTCAGGGCGTAAAGCATTCTCTGGCCTTCAAGCCGGAGGTGTACGCCAAGGCGCCGCGTCGGTGTGACGAGATCATCACCGAGCTCATCATCCGTCTGAAGAAGACGGACAGGAAGGCCTGGAGGCGTTTCGGCGCCCAGTGGATCGCTGTCAAGAGTTAGTGTTTAGAGAGGGTGGCATGTGCCACCCTCTTTTCTTTATAGTACCGGGACACTTCCTGTCCCGTTGGAGGTGCCATGGAAAAGAATACGCGCATGATACTGGTCGATGTTATGCAGTATCTGTATGTGAACGCCCGCTCCGATGACGACCTGGTCGACGCCAAGCTTCTCGAAGTACTGGGAAACTTCATCGAGGAGATCGTAGCGATCTCCTACAAGAACGAAGAGATCATTCTGGAAGACGCTCTCTTCCAGGCACAGCACAATCAGGACGTCTTCTAGTTTCCTGGGCGCCCCCAAGGGGGGCGCCCTCTTTTTTATGGCAATCATGCCAACGAGGATCAAACTGATGACCGATACCGTACAAACGACCAAGCTCACCCACGATCCCGTGGTACAGGCCCAGGGGGCCTGTATGGTATGGCGATTGACTCAACAGAAGAAGGTGAAGGCGCAGGTCGTCAAGGACTTGAAGTGCTTCGCCGAGCAGTGCCAGAATCTCGGCGATCACAACAGTAGCCGGTTGATCGGTCTGGTCATCAACGAGTACGAGCAGGAATTGCTGGTACTCTACGGAGGGAAGGAATGCTAACGATCATCTACATCATCCTGATCAGCCTTTGGCTGGTCGGGGTGGTCACAAGGAGGAAGTGATGAACGACAAGATCATTGTCGAGATCGACCTCGTCGCCATTGGGTGGTGGATCAGTGGATTCACTGCCGGAGTGATCGGCGTCACTCCCCTCATGGGAGCTGTCCTTGGATACTTCCTGATGTGGAAGTTCTATGGATAGCAGGTAGAGAATAAGTAGGGTGCGCCGCAAGGTACACCCTACTCGGGGGAGCTTGGCTCCCCCTCTTTTTATGGTACTGCCGAAACAACAGTGCCATGGGAGAAAGCATGAGACTCATTAGGGAATCGTTCGACGCCGATGGAAGAGCGTTACCGGGCGCGCCCCCGATATGGAGAATCAGCAGCGACGATCCGTTGGCTATCACCAGATTCTATCTGGACCTGGACGGAGAGGCCATCATCCAGACCTGCTATTACCTGCAGGATGGACGATGGGCGGAATATATCTACTCGAACAGGTAGATATTGAGGGGGCTCATGGCCACCTCTTTTCTTATGGCAATCGTGCCATGAGGATAAGACCATGACCATCCAGTTGGTTATCTGGGCGATCTGCATCGCCCTCACCATCACCATGGGATTCGTCGGAGTCTTGTGGTGTATCGAAGGTACCCTAAGGTACATGGAAGAACGAAAAGAGGAGTCCCGGATGAAGGAGATCCTCTGTCATGTCAAGAGGATCGAACAAGCCAGGCGTTCAGTAAAGCGCTTGGATGAGATGATCTTCTACGATACGGCGAAGCCTCCCAAGGCCAGTGGGCAGGTACTACTCTTCTCACAGAGAAGGGCAAAATACAAGAGAGGCGAAACACCGATCCCGTTGAAGGGTCTTCTGGAGAAATAGGACTAAGGGGGGCTAACCGCCCCTCTTTTCTTTACGGCCAATCAAGGCCCTACAGGAGAGACTATGACCAAGATCTTCAAGAATATGAAGGACGTCTTCAACTACACCAGTCGGTGGCTGGAAGAACCCAGGTTCTTCAATGGTGTCGAGGCGGAGGTTATGGAAAGCGGCCAGGATGACTACATCGAAATCAACAGGGAGGGAGCCGTGGCTCTCATGCGCCGGCACGCCGGCCTGAGCATCATCGTAAGTAGCCCTACTCGCTGTCGCGCAGGTGAGGTCGTGATCCAGGAACCTCGGTATAGGGAGTAACTACTCCGCACCATACCTGTCGTAGACTCCGCACTCTCACTGACAGGGGACTAAAGACAACACCAGCCCTACGAGGGGAGCCAAGCTCCCC
>Ga0209210_1000864_pt1 | contig 28302 bp, 35 predicted proteins | sample RifGroA1_FD_183991 | JGI IMG/M metagenome (GOLD analysis project Ga0209210, IMG submission 183991) | Contaminated groundwater microbial communities from Rifle, Colorado, USA - Rifle Groundwater A1 (SPAdes) (version 2) | ecosystem: Environmental > Aquatic > Deep subsurface > Groundwater >...
GGAGATATGATGGGCGGAGCGGGAATTTGGTCCGGTATTGTCCTGTTGATTTTGCTGATTGACCTCGTTCTCGTCGGCATCTGGCTCTGGAAGCAGATAAATAAATAAGAATATTGTGCCCTGGCGGAGACGGACGGATTCGAACCGTCGAGGGCTTTTAGACCCTGCCTCGTTAGCAGTGAGGTGCTTTCGACCACTCAGCCACGTCTCCAAGAAACCTAAAACTAACATACTTAGAACACTTTTTCTAATACTTGCCTAAAAGCGAAGCATTGATATAATACCCGGTATATGAATGATTTTAATCACGAAAGTCTTTTTAAAAAGAACGTTATTTGGTTAGTGGTGCTTGTCGCCATTGTCATTTTCGGCCTTCTCTTATTTAAGGGCTGGGATAAGGTCGTAAATGATGAAATTGACGGTATGATCACAATCACCGGCAACTTCAGTTGTTTGCCGTTGAGGGAAGGAATCAAGATGAGCGAAACATGCGCTTTGGGTGTTAGAAGTCGCGACGGTCTCCACTATGCTCTCGACATCAGTCGTATTCAGGACGCCAACTCCGATCTTAAGGCCGAAGACACCATTGCCGTGACGGGCACTCTTAAACCGGAAGGTAATATGCCGGCGCCGGAATGGGCCGACTACAGCGTCGCCGGTGTCGTCCTGGTTAATACTCTCCTGCGCACTCGTTAGGGTTAACGCGTTAGTGCGCGATAGCTATGCATAAAATTTTTCTGGCGCCGCCGGCGCGCAGAGCGCGCCGCGCTTCGGTAAATGTCGCGCCAGTGGTGGTCACATCATCTAAAACGATGACGCATGCTCCCGCCACGGATGATGGATTTAAAACCTTCATTGAATTCATGAGATTTCCCAAGCGCTCGCTTCTCGATGCGGTCTTTGTCTGGCTTTCGGTGTGACGATATTTAACCAACTGTTTTGGTAAATATTTAAACATTTTTTCTCGGTCATGCGCCACAGCTTCTTTTGCTAGGAGTTCGGTCTGATTCCATCCTCGTTCAAATCTACGTTTATCTGAAATCGGCATCGGTATCAGTATCAGCTGACCCATCCGCCGGCTGGCGGACTCAAAAAGGGCGAGATCCAGAATTTCTTGCCGGATGTGATCGTAAAGAATTTCCCCGAGTTTTTGAGCCATTTTAATGTTGCCACTGTACTTAATTTCCCAAACGATTTTCTTAACAAGAGGATGTTCATAATCAAAAAGAGCTACGGTGTTTTTGTCTTTTAAATTTTTGGCTGGCGGCAAGATACTAAGCAAGGCGTCGATGGAGAGCGCTTCGAGTTCCACGACTTCTCTGCTTTTAGGAAAAAGAAAGTCAGTAAATAGATCTCTAATCTGAGACAGGAGATTCATAGAAAGGTTATGATATTATAGAACATATGGCATTCTTTTCTAAATTCTTCAATCAAGACGACGTCTCGGCTTTGGGTATCGATATTGGTTCCTCAGCCATTAAAATAGTTCAATTAAAAAAGAAAAACGGCCAAGCCGTGCTCGAGACTTATGGTGAATTGGCCCTGGGTCCATATGCCGGTTTGGGTGTGGGACAGGCGGTGGTGCTTGCGTCAGATAAACTGGCCCAAGCGCTTACAGATTTGATGAAGGAGAAAGAGGTTAACATTACCACCAAGAAATGCGGCATTTCCATACCATTTGCTTCCTCTTTGATGTCGGTGATTGAGATGCCAGACGTGAGTGCCAAACAATTGGCAGTTATGGTACCGCTCGAAGCGCGCAAATATATTCCGGTGCCTGTATCTGAAGTGATGCTGGATTGGTCTGTCATTCCGAAAAGCGAGATACGAGAAGGAGATTCTTCAGAGTATGCCACTACGGCAGAACGCGTCGCAACCGATCAAGGAACAGGAACTCAGACCACCCTTCCTAAGGTTGACGTTTTGATTGTAGCCATACACAACGAGACCGTCGTTCGTTATCAAGATATTGTAGCAAGGAGCGCGTTGGAAGCCGGTTTTTTTGAAATTGAGATATTTAGCACCATGCGCGCGGTGCTTGACGAGACACTTCGCCCGGTGATGATCATGGATATGGGCGCCGCTTCAACCAAGCTTTATGTGATTGAGCGCGGAGTTATTCGTTCTTCTCACACCATTAACCGCGGTTCACAAGATATCACTTTAACCATTTCCAAATCTCTCGGGCTCTCTATGGAACGCGCGGAAGTGATGAAGCGGCGAATAGGAGCGATAGGGGAGGACAAAAATCTGACCGGTGCCATTATTCTTGTTATCGACCACATCTTTGCCGAGGTAAACAACGTTTTACTTTCATTTGAGAAAAAGTATAACCAAACCATATCAAAGGTGATTCTGGTTGGTGGCGGCTCCGCTCTTAGAGGTCTCGCAGAGTTGGCTAAAAATAATTTCAAAACAGATGTAATCATAGCCAATCCTTTCAATAAAGTTTCCGCGCCCGCCTTTCTTGAAAATATTCTTAAGGAAACTGGTCCGGAATTCGCTGTGGCCATCGGTCTGGCTCTGCGCAAACTGGCGGAAGAGGGATAATAGTTATAAACACTCTTTGTGTTTCAGTAAATTGCTTTCTATTGTATAATTCAGTCAAATGGAGCCGAAATTTCAATCCTCTTTTATTCCCAAAGGACCTATTATCTCTAATGTTCCGGGCGCTTCAATAGGGCGAAGGACACGACAAGAGAAGAGTTTGTTTTATATTCTGGCTTCGACTGTCTTTATCATGTCTGTCCTGTCGGCCTCGGGTGTGTTCGGATATAAGTTTTATCTCAAATACAGTATTGATAAAATGGGCGCCGATTTAGAGGATGCCAGAATGACTCTTCAGCCGGAGGTGATTCGTGAACTGACTCGTTTGGACAATCGTCTACTCTCGTCTCAAAAATTACTTGCCAGACATCAAATTCTTTCTCCTTTGTTTGAATTTTTTGAGGTCTCCACACCCAAGACCGTGCGTTTCAAGGATTTCAGTTATACCAAAACTCCGCAAGGTCTTGAGCTTAAGATAATAGGCGAGGCGCGAGGATACGCGGCGCTGGCTCTTCAGGCGGATATTTTTGACAAGAGTCAGTATTTTAAAACTCCCATTTTTTCCGATCTCAGTCTCAATGAAAAGGGCGATGTGAATTTCTCCTTCAAGGCGATGCTGGATCCGACTCTGGTGTCATACGAGAGGAAGGTAGAGAAGCTGGGCACTCCTTCAATTATGTTAACGGAGCCAACATCAACCAGTACCGCCACTTCCACTACAAACTAAAATGAAAACTAACACGTCCATCATCTTGCTTCTCTTGTCTGTCGGTCTTTTCTATACATTTACCAATGTTCAGTATCAGGAGGTTCAACAGTTATCCGTTCTGGCCGGCGAATACAAAAATGTGCTGCAAAATGTCGCGGCCATCAGTGAATTGAGAGATCGTCTGCGCGTTACTTACGAGACGCTTCCCGTGGCGGAAATCGAGCGTATAAACAAAATGTTGCCGGATAATATTAATACCGTGCGATTGGCCCTTGACCTCGACTCAATGGCGTCGCGCTACGGTATTTCCATCGACAGCATCAAGGTGGAAGTAGGCACGGCCGAAGACGCGAGTCTCGCGGTTTTGCCGGAGTACGCCGAGGTGTACGATAAGGCCACAGTTTCTCTCGGTTTTATCTCAAGTTACGCGGACTTTATGCGTTTGCTGGCCGACATAGAAAAAAGTTTGCGGATTATGGATATCAAATCGGTCGCGTTGGAAACAAACGAGTCGGGCCTTTATGAGTACGAGATAGCGGTTGAAACATACTGGTTAAAATAATCGGATATATATGGACACGCTTAAAAATAACAAAGGAACATTGGCGGCGATCATCATTTTTATCGTGGCGATGTTTTTGTATAATCTTTTCTTTAAGTCGGAAACGATCACTCTTCCCTCCGAAGCGCTGGCCGTCAGTATCGGAGACGATGTGATTAAGATGCGCGAAGAGCTTCAAGCCGTGACCTTAAGCCAAAACGTGTTTTCATCCCCCAGCTTTCTGTTATTGGTTGATTTCAGCACTGAGGTGCCTCAACAACAGGTTGGAAGACCGAACCCATTCAATATTATCGGTCGAGACTGAAAATAATGGTTAGTCCAGTCAAGAATAAAGGATCGGCGCCCGATATCCCGACGAGAAGTCTCAAGGATATAGATATTTCCGGCAAAGTCCTTGAGTATATACCGCAAGAATCAGTTGAACATTACCGGGTGGTGCCTATAGGCGTAAGAGACGGCATACTCGAAGTGGGCGCGATAAATCCGAATGATCTTGAAGCCCGCGACGCGCTTAATTTTATCTCCTCGCGTATCGGTATGCCTTACAAACTCTTTCTGATTAGCGAAAGTGATTTCACTCTGATCTTGGAAAAATATAAGGGGCTATCCGGTGAAGTCACCAAGGCGCTTTCCGAACTGGAATCGGAGCTTTCGGCCGCTGCCCCGCCGGAAACAAAGGGCGGCAAAAAGGAAGACAAACAAGAATCACCGGACGCCAGAATTGTGGAAGATGCTCCCGTTACTAAGATTGTTGCCACCATTTTAAATTATGCTTCCGAGGGTCGGGCCTCCGATATTCATATTGAACCGACGCACGAAAATGTTCGGGTGCGTTTCCGCGTGGACGGAGTGCTGAACACTTCGCTCATCTTGCCGCCCAAGGTTCACTCGGCGGTGGTGGCTCGCATTAAAATTCTCTCGAACATGCGTTTGGATGAGAAGCGCAAGCCTCAAGACGGCCGTTTCTCCGCTAAGATTGAGGACAGAAGAATTGACTTTCGCGTCTCCACTTTTCCAACTTATTACGGTGAGAAAGTAGTGATGCGCATCCTTGACCAGTCTCAAGGCATAAGAACTCTGGACGACATGGACTTCTCGGAAACAAATTTGAAATTAATAAGAAAGGCGCTTCAACGTCCCTACGGTCTGGTGCTTATCACGGGGCCCACCGGTTCCGGTAAATCAACCACCCTTTACGCCATGCTTAAAGAGGTAGATAGAGATCATAAGAATGTGCTTTCACTCGAAGATCCTGTGGAGTACAGCATAGACGGCGTCTCGCAGTCTCAAATTCATCCGGAAATAGATTATACCTTTGCCACTGGTTTACGGACGACTCTGCGTCAAGACCCCGATATCATCATGGTGGGAGAAATTCGAGACAAGGAAACAGCGCACCTGGCCATTCAAGCGTCGCTGACCGGACATCTCGTCTTTTCCACTCTTCATACCAACAATGCTTTAGGCGCCATTCCCCGATTGATAGATATGGGTGTGGATCCGTATCTCATCGCCCCGACACTGGTGCTTTCCATGGCTCAACGATTGGTACGTAAACTGTGCCCAAATGGAGGGAAACCGCTGGCGGTCAAAGATTCTCTCAAACTAATGATTGACAAACAGTTTGAAGATTTACCGTCTGAATTTAAACACCAGCTCTCTTTCGGTAAAGAAGTTTATGAAATTGAGCAAACACCGACGTGTCTCAACGGTACCTCTGGGCGGGTGGCGGTCATTGAAGTTATGGAGATGGATAAAGATATTGAGTCGGTCATACTCAAAAATCCGACAGAAATCGAACTCTACAAAGTGGCGCGCGCCAAAGGCATGCTTTCTATGAAGGAAGATGCTATTCTCAAGGCTTTTCAAAGAGTTATTCCCTTTGAAGAAATTAATACGCTATAATATAGACATGAGTAAAAAATACACGGTTCTCATAGTGGATGATGATAAATTTCTGCTCGGCATGTACCGGAAAAAATTTGAACATGAGGGCGTCACCGTTGATGTCGCTCTCGGCGCTGAGGAAGCGCTCGGCAAACTGCGCGGCGGCGCTAAACCCGATATTCTCATCCTTGATATCATCATGCCGAATATTGACGGAATAGAACTTCTGACAACTATTCGTAAGGAAAAACTTGCTCCCGAAGCATCTGTGATCATGCTTACCAATGAGAGCAACCCGGAAAAAATAGCCGAAGCCAAGAAACTTGGTATTAAAGGTTACCTTGTAAAGGCTACCCTTATTCCTTCTGAGGTGGTTGAAGAAGCTCTTAAAATCGTCAATCTCAAAACATAAAAATTTTAAAATAATGTCATGTCCACTACACCGGATAAACTCATAAACGAATTAGTTGAAATCGTCGGCAAAGAAGGCGCCTCAGATCTTCATCTTTCGGAAGGCCGGTCGCCGGTTATTCGTGTCTCTGGTTCATTGATTCCTTTAGTGAAAATACCGGCGCTCTCGCGCGCCGATATGGAAGGACTTCTTTCCATTTTTCTTTCTCACGAAACAAAAACAGAATTTGAAACACGCAAAGAAGTGAACTTCGCCTATAGCAATACCAGCCATTTGTCCGCGGAACGGCTGAAAATGCGTTTCAGATGCAATGTTTTTCTGACGCTTGGTAAGATCGGTATTGCCATGCGATTAGTGCCGAATAAGATTAAAAGTTTCGAGGAACTGAATTTGCCGCCGATTCTCGAAACTTTTGCCAGACGTCAGCAAGGATTTTTCTTGGTGGTCGGTCCTGCCGGAGTAGGCAAGTCCACCACCCTTGCCACTATGATAGAGACTATCAATCTGGAACGACTTGAGCACATTATCACTATTGAGGATCCTGTTGAATACATTTTTGAGCCCAAGAAAGCGATTATCAACCAACGCGAAGTGAAGCTTGATACTCCCGACTTCCATTCCGCTCTCCAAGGAGTTTCTCGTCAGGATACCGATATCTTGATGATCGGTGAAATGCGCGATCCGGAAACAATCTCTACGGCGGTAACCGCGGCCGAGACCGGACACTTGGTGCTTTCCACCCTGCATACTAACACTGCCGGGCAAACCGTGGATCGTATCATTGATTCTTTCCCGGCCGACCAGCAAACCCAAATACGCATCCAGTTGGCCGGTTCTCTGTTGGGTATATTTTCTCAGCGGCTCTTGCCGCGGATCTCGGGTGGGCTTATTCCGGCCTTTGAGCTTCTCATCAACAATAGCGCGGTCGCCAATCTGATTCGCGATATGCGCACTCACGAGATCAACACCGTGATCGAAACCAGTTCCACAGAAGGAATGATTGATCTCAATAGATGTTTGGCCGATTTGGTTCGAAGAGGGGAAGTAACTGTCAACAATGCTTTTCAATTTTCCGTCAATCCAAAGACGTTAGAGCGTATGATATGAAAAAAATTTTCAATTTTCAATTTAGAATTTTCAATTAAAACCAATGCTGTTCAATTATCAAGCCCTTGAAAATTCCGGTAAGCGCGCTTCTGGTTCAATAGAAGCGGTTTCTCTCGATGTGGCCGTCGGCGCTCTTCAAAGACGGGGACTTATTATTTCCGAGATAGATCCTGCCGAGCAAGAATCATGGTTATCCAAGATTAAGTTTGGTTCGGGTGTCTCGCATAAAGATGTCGTCATGCTCTCACGGCAAATGGCCACACTTTTTGAAGCGCAGGTTTCCGCTCTGAAGATCTTTACTCTTCTTTCGTTGGAGGTGGAAAATCAGAGTCTCAAGAGAAGTCTAATTCAAATAACGGATGATCTCCAGGCGGGTAGCAATATCTCCAAGGCGCTGGCCAAACATCCGGCCATTTTTTCCGACTTTTATGTCAACATGGTTCGGTCCGGAGAAGAGACTGGGAAATTAAGCGAAACTTTTAATCATCTGGCCGATTATCTGGACCGTAACTACGAAGTAATTTCCAAAACAAAAAACGCTTTAATTTATCCAGCTTTCGTTATTACAGTTTTTATCGCGGTGATGGCCTTGATGTTTACGGTTATCATTCCCAAAATAAGTCTGATTATCATCGAATCCGGTCAGACGGTGCCGTTTTATACTCGAATCGTTTTTGCTGTCAGCAATTTTTTCGTCAGTTATGGCGTGATTTTGCCCGTCGTTCTGATAGTTTTCGGTTTTTTCGTGGTGCGTTACACTCGCACGACTGAGGGTAGGTCGCAACTGGCCCGTTTCAAACTCTCAGTGCCCTACATAGGCGATCTCTATAAGAAACTTTATCTTTCAATCATTGCGGACAATATGAACACCATGGTACTCTCCGGCATCCCTATGATTAAAGCTATTGAGGTCACTGCTTCCGTGGTTGGTAATGAAGTTTACGAAGAGATTCTTGGCGAGAGTTTGCTAGCGGTTAAGGGGGGCAGTTCGTTTTCACAGTCACTTTCTCAATACGAGGAAATTCCCGGCATTCTTGTCCAAATGATAAGAGTAGGGGAGGAATCCGGGGAACTTGGTTCAATTTTGGGCACCATGGCGCGCTTTTACCAGCGGGAGGTTATCAACGCCGTTGATACTTTGGTGAGTCTGATTGAGCCGGTTATGATTGTCTTTTTAGGCTTGGGGGTGGGTGTCCTTTTGGCCTCCGTACTTATCCCCATATACGACATTGCCAATTCTGCCGGGCTTTAGAGTATAATGGAAGGTACTCACTTAATAGGTGATTTACAAGATTATAAATAAAATTCTTAAGAATATGATTAGAAAAGGACAAGGTGCCGCCGGTTTTACCCTCATCGAACTTCTGGTTGTCATAGCCATCATTGGTATCCTCTCATCCGTAGTGTTGGCATCGTTGAATACCGCTCGCAACAAGGGCAATAATGCCAAAATAAAGGCCCAGCTTTCCGGCGCTAGAGCGGCGGCGGAAATATTCTACGATAACACTAGCAATTCCTATACAGGGCTCTGTACTGCTGGCGCAACAAATCCAATGGACAAATATTTGACCGCTGCCAACTATCCTGGAACCCCGACGATTACATGCAACACAAGCGCGACGGCTTACGCCATGTCTGTTCCTTTATCCGTCGCTGAAGGGACGGCCACTAATTGGTGCATAGATAGTTTTGGTAATTCCAAAGGTAGAGCAAGCGTTGCGCCGGCTGCCGGTACCGAGTGTTAACAGGGTGTTTACCGCTTAAATTTATGTCAAACAAGGACAAGGGGTTTACCCTGATTGAGCTTCTGGTTGTTATTGCCATCATCGGTGTTCTCTCATCGGTGGTGCTTACGTCCCTCAATACTGCGCGCGCCAAGGGCAACGATGCTAAGGTTAAAGCACAACTGGCGGGTCTTCGTGCTTCTGCCGAGGTGTATTATGACTCAAATAGTAATTATGGCGCCGGTGTTTCGGATCTATGCTCCGACGTTTTCTTCACGGACGCTATTTCCGGCATGCTCCAGTACACCACACAAGCCAATTATCCGACAGGCGCGACTCTTTCCTGCCACACAGATGGCACCGCCTACGCGGTTTCGGCATTACTCTTGTCAACCAGTGCTGGTGAGGCCTGGTGCGTTGATAGCTCCGGGGCTTCTAAACAAATCCCAGCCAATCTCATAGACGGAGAGGTGTCTTGTTCGTAATGAAAAAGAGAAAAGAAGGTTTTACCCTGATAGAACTTCTGGTGTCCATTGCTATCATTGGCATCATTTTTTCCATCGTCATCGTTTATATGACCAACGCGCGTGGCAGAGGTAATGATACGAAGGTTAGAGCTCAACTTTCCAGGACGCGTTCCACCGCAGAGCTCTACTTTTCCAATAACAACAATAGCTATAATGGTTCTGTCGGTAACATTTCCGGCCCTTGCAATACGCCTAATTCTATGTTTACCGATACTACTTCAGGTATGGCCACATATGCCACGCAAGCCAACTATCCGACCGGCGCCACTCTTACTTGTTATTCTACCGCCAACGCTTACGCAATGTCGGCTTTCTTGCCGGGCGTGGGCGGCACTAACTCATGGTGTGTGGATAGTCTGGGTAATTCCAAAGCTCGAGACACAGCCATCAATAGCGCGGCGTGTTAGATAGATAAAGTTGCTATAATCTAAAGATGGTTAGCGTTTTTCTTTTTGTTCTAGGTGCTATAGACCTTCAGCAAGGACGGTCCTTGCTGAAATGCTTCTAATTTAATTTACGAAGTAATTCTCTACGAAATCCTGAAATGATTTGGAATCTTTAAAATAATCTGGAAAATTCTCTGGATTGAGCAATCTTCTCTCTATTCTATCTTCACCGATATAATCACGATAACTAGAGTATCTATATGATTTAAGAAACGTAGCCATATCAGCTGAAGGTTTCTTTATTTTATTCTCCCAATCAGGAAACCTAATCTCTAAAGGATTAATGTGGATATAGCCAAAGAGATGCCTTAAATAGTTATCATCAACTCCAATTAATTTTGACTTGAATAATCCGCCAAATAGAGCACCCTTCCTTTCATATCTAATATTAAAATACATTGAATATCCTGTACCCAATTTCTTCATAAACTTGGTAATTCCTCCATCTACCTCTTGTCTTATTAACAAATGGAAGTGATTAGTCATCATACACCATGCACCGATTGAAACGATGCGGTTACCTTTATCTAGTAATAAGATTTTAATAAATGATCTATTTTGCTTATCTAAAATATTGTCCAAGCGAAAAGAATCATCTGAATTCGCTAGATATAAAAGCATCATAAACCGCTCGTAATCTCTATTAGCTTTAAAAATTACTCGTTTATCTATCCCACGATTATAAATATGATAGTACTCACCAGTGATGAACGGATCTTTGCGTAGCATCTATAAATAATAACAATATGTGCATCTTTCAGCAAGGACGGTCCTTGCTGGGAAATCCTTTGCCGGAAATATCAGACTTTTTATCTCACAGGGTGTTATAATGATAATCAATGTTAGTTCTTCTCTTTCTTCTAGGAACAGTTGTGGGTAGTTTCTTAAATGTTGTCGGGTTGCGTTGGGATTCGCCCCGCCACGGCGGGGCGTGGTCGAATTTTGGCGGCCGTTCAATTTGTCCGAATTGTTTCAAGATTTTGCGCTGGTTTGAGCTTGTGCCAATCTTAAGTTTCTTGATTCAGAAAGGCCGGTGTAGAAATTGTGTGACAAGAATATCATATCAGTATCCTCTGATTGAACTTTGGACAGGATTAATATTTGTTACTGTTCCCTACATTTTTATATCTGTCTTTTGTATTTATATTGTTATCACTATTTATGATTTCAAGCATAAGATTATTCCCGACGAGCTTGTATATGCGGCGATTTTAATATCCCTGGTTGTTCGATGGTGGCTTGGCGGTTCTGCCGTGGATTGGTGGGCCGGCCCCATTTTATTTGCATTTTTTGCGTCAATTTGGCTTTTATCGCGAGGGAGAGCTATGGGCTTTGGCGATGCTAAACTCGGGCTTTCCGTCGGTCTTCTACTGGGCGCGATCCAAGGTTTCTCCGCCATCATTCTTGCTTTTTGGATTGGCGCACTTGGTTCTTTGACATATCTGCTTCTGAACAAAACAGGCTTTATTAAAAAGGCTAAAAAGCTTACAATGAAAAGCGAGGTACCATTTGCCCCCTTTATCGTAGTGGGCGCTTGGTTGGCTCTGGTATTTGATCTTGATATCTTTTATGTCGCCTTATTCTAGAAAAAGTTTGGGCCTGCCCGCCGGTCCGGTGGCGGGATTTACTCTGATTGAACTTTTGGTCTCTATCGGTATAGTATCCGTCATTCTTACGGTAGTAGTTTTGAATCAGTCAACTTACACCGACGGCGCCGCATTGACCAATCTTGCCGATGAAATTAGCTCCACCATTTCACAAGCTCAAGCCTATGGCATAGGGGTAAGGGAAGTTTCTACCGGCTCAAGCGAATTCAATGCTTCCTATGGCGTAACCATGAGTCTCCTCGATTCCGGTTCAAACACGGCCTATATTTATTTTGCTGATCTGAATGGAAATAAGATCTACACTGGAAACTGGTCATGTGACACCGCGGAATGTTTGAGCAAGGTCAACATTACTCGTGGTAATGTGATAGCTGACATCTGCGTGATAAAGACTTCCGGTTCGGATCAATGCAATTCGGCCGAAAGGGCAGATGTTAGTTTTGCTCGTCCCAACACCGAAGCGCAGATCAAACTTTTTAACAATGGCGGACAACCGCTCAATGAGTCTAACCTAAAGGGCATCAGAATTGAACTTAAGAGCCCCCGCGGATTGACTAGGTCGGTTACGGTTTACACCACGGGTCAGATATCAACACAATGAGAAGAGGATTTACCTTAGTTGAATTAATGGTCGCCATGTCGATTTTTATAATTGTCATGACGATATCCATGGGCTCGATTCTTGGAGTTTTTGATGCTAACCGCAAATCAAGGTCTTTGAAAATCGTGCTCAATAATCTTAATCTGGCCGTCGAGAGCATGTCGAAAGAAATGCGGTTTGGCAAAAATTATCACTGCGGTTCGGGCACCGTTACGGTGCCTCAAAATTGTCCTGGCGGCGATACTCTCATGAGTTTTCTTTCGAGTGATAATATTCAAATTACTTATCGTCTCAACAATCAAACTATTGAAAAAAAATTAGATAACGGCGATTATATTGCGGTAACCGCGCCGGAGATCGTGATTGACAACCTTACTTTTTATACCGTGGGCGCTGGCGCGAGTAACACTCTTCAACCTAAAGTGATAATTAAAATCCAAAGTCATGCCGGCCTAGGTGCTGACCGGTCTGATTTTACATTACAAACTCTCGTCTCACAAAGAGTACTCGACATATGAAAAATAAAGGATTTACTATTGTGGAAAGTCTGGTGGCCATCACTGTACTGGTCCTAGTAATTACTGGAACAGCCAGTGCAATACAAACAAGCATTTCATCTTATATTTTTTCAAAAGACCAAATTATCGCTTTCTATCTCGCTCAAGAAGGGTTTGAACAGGTGAGAAATATCCGAGATGAGAACGGCATCATTGGTCAACACTGGCTTACCGGCTTATCTGCCAATTCGGGCGACCCGTGTTATTTTGGCAATGCCTGTATTGTTGATCCTTTAGATTCCGGAGGGATCTTTGTAGAAAGATGCAACGCCGGACCTGGAAATTGTCCAGTGCTTAAACAAGATTCTAATGGCTTTTACCAATATAATTCCGGATCAAACACTATTTTCAGAAGAGAGATTACTCTAACGCAGATAAACGCGACTGAAATTTCTGTCCAGGTGACTGTTAATTGGTCCAAGGGCTTGACCAACCGGCAATTCAAGGCTAGAGAAAATCTTTTAAACTGGCAACAATGAAAAATAAAGGTTTTACACTTTTTGTGGCGATCGTTGTGATGGGTACGCTTTTGTTGATAGCGGCGGGTATGGCAAGTCTCGCTGTCAGACAAGCGCTTATCTCCGCTTCTGGCCGCGAATCCCAACAAGCATTCTACGCAGCCGATACCGGCATTGAGTGCGCCCTCTATTGGGATGTCCAAAATCCTGCCGGCGTCAGCGCCTTTTCCACTTCTACGGGCTCAACAATTTTCTGTAATAAGGACGGTAATAATCCCGGTAATCAGTGGGTGGTGGGCGGTAATGATACTAGTACGATTAACCGCATCGACTTTCTTCCTGATTCGTCTTGCGCCATCGTGGTTGTGACCAAAGCTTATGTCGGTAGCGTTTTAAAAACGACCATTGAGTCCAAGGGTTACAATAGTTGCGATTTGTCCAATCCTCGACGGGTGGAACGCGCCGTGCGCGCTACGTACTAGCAATGACAAAGGTCCCGAAGGATATAACTGAACGAGTAAGGAAACTACGTGAGACCATAGAGCATCATGCCAAGCTCTATCACACTTATGATCGGCCGGAAATTTCCGATGAAGCTTATGACGCGCTCATACGTGAACTTGAGAAAATTGAATCAACTTATCCTGAATTAGTTACACCCGCTTCGCCCACTCAACGAGTGGGCGGGGCGATACTTGAAAAATTTGAGAAAGTAGAACATGTCGTGCCCCAATGGTCCTTTAATGACGCTTTCGACGAAGATGATATTCACGCGTTTGATGAGAGAATCAAGCGGGCTTTGAAAATTTCTCCGGAATATACCACGGAATTGAAAATAGACGGTCTTAAAATAGTTTTGACGTATGAAAATGGAATTCTGAAAATGGCCGCCACGCGTGGCGACGGTCGAGTCGGCGAGGATGTCATAAACAATGTTCGCACCATTGGATCGATACCGTTAAAACTCAAAAGATCGATTAACATTATTGTTGAGGGCGAGATTTGGATGGCCAAAAGTGTTTTCAACGCATTGAACCGAGAGAGGAAAAAGAAGGGCGAAGAGTTGTTTGCCAACCCTAGAAATATTGCCGCGGGTTCTATTCGCCAGCTTGATCCGGCCGTTACCAAAGCGAGAAAACTTGATTCATTTATTTATGATATTGCTTCCCTGGACCCAAGGTCAGACCTTAAGGGATTCCAAGGTCTGACCTTTGATACTCAAGAAAAAGAACTTGAACTTTTACGGCAACTTGGTTTTCAGGTGAATCCTCATTTTAAAAGATTTACAGATATTGAGGGGGTGATTAAATATTGGAAACTGTGGCAGGATCAGAAAGAAAAAGAAGATTATCTTGTGGATGGTGTCGTAGCCAAGGTGAACGAAAAAAAGTTTCAAGATGTTTTGGGTTATACCGGCAAATCGCCGCGTTTTGGTATCGCTTTTAAATTTCAGGCCGAACAGGTAACGACTGTGATAGAAGATATCACGCTCCAAATTGGTCGCACTGGTGTGCTTACACCTGTTGCCGCGCTTAAGCCTGTTTTGGTGGCCGGTTCAACCGTCTCACGGGCCACTCTTCATAATGAAGATGAAATCAGACGCAAAGATATCCGAATAGGAGATACCGTAGTGATACAAAAGGCCGGAGACGTTATCCCGGAAGTGGTCAAGGTAATGGCAGAGATGAGAACCGGCAAAGAAAAGATATTTCGGTTTCCGACCCATTTTCCTCTTTGCGGAGGCGACGGACGGATTGAACGTATCCCCGGTCAAGCGGCGTATCGTTGCGTGACCCAAAATTCGTATGAACAACAGAGGCGCAAGCTGGAACATTTCTCATCCAGAAAAGTGTTTGATATTGACGGTCTTGGTCCGCGAATTATCAAACAACTGATGGATGCTGAAATTATTTCAAATCTTGATGACATCTTCATGATTAAAAGAGAGGATCTGGAAACACTTGAACGTTTTGGGGAAAAATCAATAAACAACCTTTTGGAGGCGATAGAGAAGGCGCGAAGTGTTGCTCTGGGACGTTTTATCGCTTCGCTTTCAATCCCGCAGGTCGGAGAAGAAACCGCTCGCGACTTGGCATTACACTTTGGTACGCCAGAGCGCTTTGCGAAGGTGACTTTGTCAGAATTGGAGAAATTAAATGGGGTGGGCCCCGTTGTGGCACATTCTATAACTGGTTGGTTTGCCGACAAGGAAAACAAGAAACTTTTTGAGCGACTCCTGAAACATGTCCATATTGCCCCTGTTCAACACCGAGTGTTGAACAGGGGCCTGCCGTTGGCTGGCAAAAGTTTTGTGCTTACTGGCACGTTTGAGGGTATGTCGCGAGAAAAAGCGAAAGAAAAAATTCGTGAACTAGGTGGGGAAGTTCGCGAATCGGTGTCTAAAAATACGGATTATGTAGTAGCGGGCGCAAATCCCGGAGAAAAGTTAAAAAAAGCCGAGGAACTCGGTATAAAGATATTAAGTGAGAAAGAATTTTCCGATATGTTAGGATGAACAACATGGACAAAGAAAAGGTATTAAATTTAGCGAAGCTGGCGCGGATTGAGATAGGGAATGAGGAGGCGGAAAGTTTGTCTCACGAGTTTGACGCTATTCTCGGTTATGTCGGGGAAGTTAAAAGTGTAACTAACAACTCACAACTAACAACTGACAAAAATAATACGATGAGAAATGTTATGCGAGAAGACGCGAATCCACACGAGTCGGGTATATACACAGAAAAAATGTTAGAACAAGCACCGGCGCGAGAAGGTAATTATATTAAGGTAAAAAAAATTCTTTAATGCCAGATATTTCCACGCTTTCAATCAAGAGTACTCAAGATGCTTTACAAAAAAAAGAATTTTCTGCGCGTGAACTAACAGTAGCTTCATTAAATGCGATCAAAGAAAAAGACGGTGACATCAATGCTTTCCTAGAAGTTTTCGATGATGTCTTAGAGCAAGCAGATGAAGCCGATAGGAAAATTAAAGCAGGTATGAATTTGCCGCTTCTCGGCATTCCTGTGGCAATTAAAGATAATATGCTTATGGAGAATAAATGCGCTACCGCTGGCTCGAAAATTCTTGAAGGATTTATTGCTCCTTATGACGGTACGGCGGTCAGGAAACTTAAAGACGCCGGGGCCATTATTCTCGGACGCACTAATATGGATGAATTTGCCATGGGTAGTTCCACCGAAAATTCGGCGTACGGTGTGACCAAAAATCCCCATGACTTGTCACGAGTGCCGGGCGGCTCTTCCGGTGGCGCGGCGGCAGCCGTGGCGGCTAATTTTATTCTCGCGGCTCTTGGTTCCGACACGGGCGGTTCAATTCGTCAGCCGGCAGCCTTTTGCGGCGTGGTCGGCCTCAAACCGACTTATGGCAGAGTTTCTCGCTCCGGTCTCGTCGCTCTGGCTTCTTCGCTTGATCAGATCGGTCCATTATCTAAAACAGTTACCGATACTGAAATAATTTACAACGTATTGAAGGGGCAGGATCCTCTCGATAGCACGACTATAATCGACAAAACTTACTCCAAGAGCAAAAAATTTTCTAAAACTATCGGTGTGCCGCGAGAGTTTGTCGAAAGCGAAGGGGTAGATGAAAATGTGCGGAACAATTTTGAAGAAGCGATAAAAAAATTTAAATCTCTCGGATACAGAACAAAAGATATAAAACTTCCGCATATAAAATATTCTTTGGCTTCCTATTACATCATCATGCCGGCCGAGGCTTCTTCAAATCTGGCGCGTTTTGACGGGGTGAAATATGGTTTGCATAAAGATGGCAAAGACGTGATAGAAGATTATTTTCAGACTCGTGGCCAAGGCTTTGGCAAAGAAGTACGCAGGAGAATTATCCTCGGCACCTATGTACTCTCTTCTGGATATTATGATGAATACTACGGCAGTGCTTTGAAAATGAAGAAACTGATTGCCGACGAATTAAATGAGGCGTTTAAACAAATTGACTTGATTTTGACTCCTACTACGCCCACTCCGGCATTTAAACTCGGAGAAAAGACAACCAACCCTCTTTCGATGTATTTAGCCGATATTTTTACCGTGCCGGCCAATATCGTCGGTCTGCCGTCCATTTCCATTCCTTCGGGTTTAGTTGGTGTTTTGCCGTTAGGTATTGAACTAACCGCCGGTTTGGGTAAAGAAGAAAATTTATTTATCGCTGGTAAAGAATTTTTAGGGGAATAAGATATATAACAGTATGGCAGAAGATAAAAAACCCACACCAGTAACAGGAAGCGGTAATAATACTAAAACAACCGAACGCTTAATATTCTTATTGGCGGGACTTGTGCTCGTTAGCGCAATTGCCACTGCCCTGTTTAATTATGCGGAAAGTTTTGGGTTTGGTACTTTGAGTAATCTCCGAGACAGCCTGGCGGACTATTTTTTCCGACATATTTGGCCGACATGGAAATTTATAGCTGCCATTGTGAGCGTCTTAGCTTTCGCCGGTATTATTTATAATTCGTGGCAACTGCGAGCGATTAATATTGAGGAAAAGAAAATTTTTGACCCCCCTTTAATTTAGTGTTGCGGGTACCCGATTTGCACGGATGCCTACAGGTTATGCTTACCACTTCGGTTTCCACCGCTTCGCGTTTGCGTATTTGTGGTCTGGACTATCCCTTCTCCTTACATACTCTTTCGAGTAATGAGGGAGCTCGCCATCTAGTCTCTACACCTTCCCAGACGTTATGTTTGGGCTTGGCTCGGGATTGCCTTTTTTCTTTACGAAAGATAGGGTTTCCCCGAATTTGACGAGTGCTTTTCTCATGATTTCTCATAAGATGGCCCACATTTGAGCCTGTCGAGGTACTACTCCTCCAACCCGCTTTCCGCATTGTACCTCTGACGATTGTTTTGCACAAGTTTATTTATGAACAGCAGTCTAGTATTTGTATAGAGGTATCCTGTATAATATATCTCATGTATGGTATCCAAATAAAAAAGCAGGCTGAATTATTTCGCAAGAAAGGCAAGAGTATATACGAGATTGCTCGAACCATGAATTTGAGGCCAACCACTGTTAGTTATTGGTGCAAGGACATCAAGCTATCAGACTTTTTAATTCGAAAGATCTCAAATGAAGGAAAAAAGAAGGCACGCCAAGCAATGCTTGTCTATACCGAGAAGCAAAGAAGGGAACGATTATATAGACAAGCAACAGAAAGGGAGATTGGCAGAAAATTGTTGGGGCGGTTATCTCGCAGAGATCTCACAATGGTCGGTCTTGGATTATATTGGGGAGAGGGCTACAAGGGTAGTAACAGCGAGTTGGGCTTTACAAACAGCAATCCAGATATCATCCGCTTCTTTCTAAATTGGCTTGTAATATTTAGCATCTCTAAAAAAGATTTGATTTTTCGCTTGACCATAAATGATATTTTTGTAAACCAAGAAAAAAGGCTCAAGCGATTTTGGTTTACCAAATTGGGCGTAAGAGAAAGTCAATTTACCAAAACTACACTGATAAAGAGCACTCTCAAAAAGGCCGATACTTCAAGAGGAAATATTTATAAGGGTGTTTTGAGAGTTAAAGTTAGGCGTGGAAATGCTCTCAAAAATAGGATTCTAGGCGCCTTGGAACATATATCTGCTTGTGCCTGATTTTCCAGCGTGCTATCTTCATTGTCATATTGCCGGTGTAGTTCAATGGTAGAACAGAGGACTCATAAGCCTCAAACAATGGTCCGATTCCATTCACCGGCACAAAATTGATTAAGTGGTAAAAATTTGTTATTTTGTAACCTATTGCGGTCGTGGTGTAGCCTGGTTAACACGATTCCCTGTCACGGAATAGATCGCCGGTTCAAATCCGGTCGACCGCGCCAAGATGAAATATTTTTTTAAAATTCTTTGTATTGAGGATCAATGTTGGCCCTGACGGTAATAACCGGGCAGGCGATTTGGAATGGGGGAGAGCTAGAATCGGTGACAATCACGGAAACACTCTTCTGGCCTACAGTGTTGTAGCTAATGCCAAAGGGATTGGTATCTGGAGAAGGATTGGTGGGGATACTAGTTCCGTTCCAAGAATAAATGTAGGGTGGAGTACCTCCGGAAACATTGGCGGTCAAAGTGACTGTTTCGCCAAGGAAAACTAGCATTGGAGAAGCCGAACAGGAAACAATGAGAGGATCCCCCGACACAATCAGATTAAAAGTTGTCTGTTTGTCGAGCGGAGAACCGGTAACAGTTATTGGATGAGTGCCTACGGGAGTACTCGGAGAAACAGTAAAGGTGATGACCGAAGTGCAGGTCAGATCACAATCTTGACCGGAGATACTCGCGGTTACTCCCGGTGGTGTGCCGGAAACAGATAGAGAAATATTCTGCGTTGTGCCTGCCGCCCGCGTTTTTGTAATGGTATTTTGAGTGAAAGCGTCACTGTTGGTTTTTGTCACATTGGATGTGCCCGAGTTCGAGAGCGAATAATCAAAGGATTCATCAAATGCGGCGCAAATCGGATACATATTGTTATAACTACTGTTATCTATATATGCTTTATGCCATGCCTCAACACTATAGAGATTGCTCGGTATTTGTAAGTTGGTATTAACCAGAGTAGTGACAAAATCTTGGTTATTGGGAATGTCGGTGGTGGAATTGGTAGATGTGATAAGGTTATTACCTTGATTCAGTAATTTGAGATAGTATTTTTCATTCGGTTGGTTCTGATCGCCGCTTCCTCCGGGACCAGTATGGCTATCGTAAGAAACTAAAGTCACATCATATTTCCCGGTAGTTAAAGGAGAGCTAAATGAATAAGGACCCGTTGTGTGCGGCGCGTAATCAGGCGAGCCGATTACTTGATAAGGCTCAAAAGAGATGATTATCCGTCCGGACTGCGGTGTAAGAGGACACAGATTGGATCCGCTAATAAAATTCAAATTAAATGAAATTGACGTATCACTCGGCAAGAATTGCGAAGAAGTGGGCGAAACTGGAGAAATAGGATTTAAGATTGCGCCTGCTGGGCCGCCGCTGAAGTAAGTCAAGGTGTAACTTTCATCAGCGATCACATCTTCATAAGTAAATGGCACGGAAGAATTACTGATATCTCCTGACGGGCCGGACAAAGCATAATTTATCGCGCTCGTGCCGGACGACGGCCACGGCTGGCCGTCTAATGTAGCGTTCACTATTATATTTCCTATAGCGACACAACTTTCTTCGACGCCAATGTTTGCAAATCCGGACGGATTGCTTTGATTATTGTATTCTGTTTTAATCCAATCCGCGGATCGGGCAACTCTCGAAATACGAAGCTCGTCAATATTACCTGCGTATTGGTCTGGGCCCAGACCATCCGGAGTTTTGCCGATAAAACTTTTCGCGCTACTATCGGTGCCAAGCCAAAAACTACCCATATTTTCTTGAAACTGACCATTAATATAAAGGTTGGTAGATCCAACTCGGGGTACAACTGTCACATACGTCCATTGACCGGCAGGAAGGGTATAATTGGAAGCCAGATCAGCCCCTCCTTCCCACGAAAAACCTGATTGTAAAAGAATTGAGCCGGGATTTTTGTATTGACCCTCGTCAATTATCAAATCAAATCGCATGTCGTTAATATTGTAAGTGTCCCGTTTGGCAAATATAGTATGAAAGTAATTGAAATTATCGGGATTAACCCAGGCAGAAATCGTAAATGGAAGACTGGAAATGTCAAGATTTCTGTTCAAATCAAAGTAGGCATCATCGCCATGCGACTGAGTGCTATTATAACGTGTAGCGCTGTTTATTTTTCCAGCGGCATTGAATGATACCGTACCGAAAGCCGCACCATTATATCCGTTAACCGTTGAATCTCTTATTGGACTGGAAGCATTGTGCATATGCCATACTCCTTTGTAATTACTGTCCCAGACTGCAGTTTTGTTTTCCTGAGAAGTAGAAATCGAAGAATTGCCATAGTACATATAAATCGCCTTGTCGGTACTCGGAGAAAGACTAGGAATTTTGACCCAACCGATAAATTGACCCGTACTGCCATTATATTTTTCAATCTCATGGTCAAATTTTGTAGTTCCGTTCGAATCGGTAAAAATTATATCGTAACCGTTTGAATTGGCTACCTTTCCTCCATTGGCAATAGTTTTTAAATCATTATTAGTCAAAGAAATAAGTATGGGAAAATTAACTAAAGCGCTACTCCCGGAAACCTTAGTGTGGTTAATCGTGATTTTTGTTCGTTGATTATAACCCGAGTAGGATGGGTCTTCCCAACAAACAGACGCTGAAGCATTTTGAACGCTCGGAAGCCAAGAAAAAATGATTAAAAGAATCGTCGCGGTTTTTAGAAAGTTTTTCATTGATTTAAATCTACATAACTTATAACGATACTGGATCCCTCTGTTGTTTTTACGGACGGATGAATAGTGATATTTATTGCTTCCACTGTTTTCTTGAGATATAAAGATGAAATAAAATCATCTTGAGAAGAATTGATAATTTGCCATCCATTATCTGTAGCCCATTTAGTGTAGAAATTGTAATTCACTTCCGGATTTTTTGACGAGATGAATTCAACTGTGAATTGTGCGGCTGAAGAGCCGGGATATGTCGCCGAATAAGATCCAACAATCTCGGTTTTTGAGTTCAAAACTAATTTCTCGGGGAATCCCTTCACTACTTCTTTTGGATTGGCTCTGACTATAGTAGGAACCACTATGTTGGTAACTATATTCTGAGAATTACTTGCACTATTCCTTTTATCAAAACTATTTTTGATCAATAAGGTGGCGACTATTAGTACAAAAATACCGACAATAAGATAACCGTATTTTTTCCACCGATCGTTATCTCCATTCCCAAAGTCCTCAATCATGGTAAATATGATACCAAAGTTATTGGTAAAGATATCCACATGTACAGGGCAAGAGATATGGGGTAGACTAATGTTATTACATAATATAATTCTACCACATGATGAACAAAATGGAACTGAAAAAGCTGTACTTAAAAGATGGTTTTTCGGTTGCTCAGATTTCAGATAAATTTTCCATTTCTCAGCATAAGACGAATTACTGGCTCTTTAAATATGGTATTAAGAAGAGATCTATATCAGAAGCGATGTATCTGAAACTAAACCCCAATGGAGATCCATTTAGTTATAATGCTCCACGAAGTAAGACAGAATGGTTGCTTTTTGGACTTGGAATAGGGTTATTTTGGGGAGAGGGTAATAAGAGAAACAAGTTTTCTGTTAGGTTGGGAAATACTGATCCGAGACTTATAAAAACATTTTTGATGTTTTTGGATAAAATATTTAGAATTGATAAAACAAGGTTGAGATTTGGATTACAAGTATTTTCCGATACATCACCGAAAATAGCCAAGAAGTATTGGGAGAAAGAGTTAAATATTTCCTCTTCTCGATTTTATAAAGTAACAGTTACACCCGCACGAAGTGTTGGAACTTATAAACACAAGAGCAATTACGGTGTTTTGACTGTGCATTTTTCTAACACTAAATTAAAAAAGATACTTGATAAGCTAATTGAAAATTGTTTGCCAATGTAATATCATTTTGCTATACCAATAGGCCAAGATAGCTCAGTTGGTAGAGCACATCCATGGTGGATCGCTGATTCTGCCCACTTTAATGGCAACGTTAGAGTGAATCTCGAATAACGGTTAAAGATCAAAAAGGTTAAGACCGTGGCGTCATACGCCCGAACGACTGACAAGAGTCCGCCTTTGGCGGAAAGATACAGTCTAGCCCTCATATAAAGAAAATTGAGGTGTAAGCGAAGGATGAGGTCCCGGGTCCGATCCCCGGTCTTGGCTCAAAAATTAATGCTACCGATATAAAATAGGTGTTACACTTAAGGTATGAATGAGAAAGAGCTTAAGGCGCAACTGTCGTTTATCCCAAAGTTGGAAGGTGGCTTATCTCGGGAAAAGATTGCCGGATTTGATAATGTAATTGTCGGTGGTATGGGTGGTTCCGGATTGGCGGCGAGAATACTTTTCTTTCTTGATCCGGTTTTCCCAATTTGGCTCCATGATGACTACGGTTTACCCACGAAACATGAGGGTAAAACTTTGTATGTGGCTATATCGTATTCAGGTAATACAGCCGAGACATTAAGTTTTGCCCAAGAAGCGCTGGAAAAACACTATTTTTTAGTCGTGGTCACTTCAGGTGGAGTACTTTTGGATTGGGCAGTTAGAAATAAGCTACCCCATGTGATTATTCCAGCCGGTTTTATGCCTAGGAATGCCATATTATACATGTTACGCGCACTTCTTTATGTCATAGGTCATGAGGATTTGTTTCTGGATTCTAAAAACAATTCAATCGATTTACAAAAATTCCTTGAACACGGAAAAGAAATCGGTGAAAAATTCGAAAAGAAAATTCCCTTAATTTATTCATCCAGAAGTAATTACGCTCTCTCTTATGTCTGGAAGATAATGCTAAACGAGACGGGAAAAATTCCGGCTTTCGCCAACTATTTTCCCGAACTCACGCATAATGAGGCGCAGGGAATTATTCCAGAGACAGCGGGACTTATTGCCAAGAATCTAAAAATTCTGCTTCTCTTGGATAAAGAAGATGGCATTGAGCTTTCGCGTGAAATGAGGGTATTCCAAGATCTGGCGCTTTCACAAAGCGTCGATGTGATTTCTTCAGACCTTCCATTAGGCCGATTGAACAAGCTTCTATACGCGCTAATCACAGCTGGTGTTGCGGCTGGAACCATTGCAGAGTCGCACGGAATTGATGCAAACACCGTTCCTTTTATAGAACAATTAAAGAAATCATTATAAAGTCCATGCGCAACTTTTTGTCGTTTAAAAGAGTTATAATGATCGAAGGGAACAATATTATAATAAACACAGGAGCACGTATATACGGGCTCTGTTCCCTTACTCATGAAGCTCACCTCTCAACTTTCAGACGCTAAAATCCTAAAAGATTCACAGGATTATCCTTGGATGTTTGGAACGTTAGTTGATCGTTATCAAGAAGCTTTTCTGCGCAAGGGGTTATACATTCTTCGTTCTCGAGATATCGTGGAAGATGCGGTGCAAGATACTTTTATCAAGATATATAAAAACGCGCGTAAATTTTCGGGAAAGCAAGGTGCCAGTTTTCAATCATGGGCTTACAAGATTCTTATTAACACTTGTTACGATTACGCTTCCAAAAAAGTCGTAAGTTCTGGTCGCATTAAGTTGATGAATTTCTCTGACCTTGATGCCTCTGGTGGTGTAGAATTTTTCTCTGACAAAGAAAAAGCATCATTCGTGCAGTCGGTGTTGACTCGTTTGCCGCAACGTTTGTCTCGCCTTCTCTCACTCTATTTCTTTGAAGATAAAAGTTACGAAGAAATTGCCTTGCTGGAACGCATTTCTCTTTCAGCTGTGCGCTCCGGTCTCTATCGAGCCAGAAGACAATTCAAGTATCTTGCTTTAAAAATGATATGACGCTTATGAATATGAAAAATAGAATAATGCTCAGTGTCTACCTGGAATTTTTTATGCGCAAATTAAATAACCCTTTTATCTCCGAATCTTTGATATTTCTAACTCTCGCGGTAATTTTATCAATTTTTGTCTCAGTGCCGAGTGTAATATCAAACATGTTTATTTCAGAAAATTATTATCAATATTTTATAATGGCATTTTCTGGTACTGACTTGCTGGTACAAATGATTCTTGTTCTAACGGGTCTTATGATTCTCTTTTTTATAAAAAATATTACTTCCCGCGCTATGTTAAGAGAGCATCTTGTTTGAGTACCCATCTTCTATTTTTCCGCTCTCTTTGCTAAAGTTACCAGACTAAGCCACCTTAGCTCAGCCGGTAGAGCGCGTCTTTCGTAAAGACGGGGTCCCCAGTTCGATTCTGGGAGGTGGCTCTATGTCCAGTTTGGAAAAAATTCAAAAAAAAATTGAAGAAATTGAGCGAGCTATGAACTCGGCGGAATTTTGGGCGGATAAAGACAAGGCGCAAGCGTTGATTCGTGAATACGAAGCATTAAAAAATGAACTGGCGGGAGTAGGGAAGTACGACGCGGGCGGAGCCGTGATGACCATTTTTTCCGGCGCGGGAGGAGACGATGCCGAGGATTTTTCCCGTATGCTTCTTGAAATGTATCAAAAATTTTTTAATAAGAGAAAGTGGAATTATCGAATAATTCATAAAAATGAAAATGATCATGGCGGGTATCGGAATATCACTCTGGAAATAAATAGTAAAGGTGTTTACGGCACACTTAAGAATGAGTCTGGGGTGCATCGTCTGGTGCGCCTGTCGCCCTTTAACGCCAAAGCGCTTCGACATACTTCATTCTCGATGGTGGAAGTTATCCCGAAATTTGAGAAGTTGAATGAAGTGAAAATTCCGCCGGAAGACATCAAGACCGAATATTCCAGATCATCTGCTCCGGGGGGGCAAAATGTGAACAAACGCGAGACAGCCGTGCGTTTGGTTCATCTTCCCACCAATCTGGCTGTGCATGTGGAGTCCGAGCGTTCTCAAGCGCAAAACAGGGAGAAAGCGCAAAGGATGCTTGAAGCCAAGCTTTATAAATTGCTTGAAGCGGAGCGAATAGCGAAAGAAAAGGGAATGTATATTTCCAAGACGACTCAGATAGAGTGGGGGAATCAAATCCGTTCCTATGTTCTGCATCCGTACAAAATGGTCAAAGACCACCGCACGGACGTCGAAGTCCATGATGTTGAGAAGGTACTGAATGGCGAGATAGAAATATTCCTTGAAGCAGAGAAGGATTTATGATAATGTGGCGCAATGCTTAGAATCAGATTACAGAGAGTGGGCAGAAAACATGAACCGAGTTTCAGGCTTGTCTTAACCGATTCAAAAAATTCAACCAAGAGCGGTCGCTTTAAGGAAATTCTCGGTTCATATGATCCACGTAAATCCAGCGACCTGCTTGCCGGCAAGGCAGGTTCTCTCAATATCGAACGTATCAAATACTGGCTTTCTCAAGGCGCAAATCCCACCGATACCATTCATAATCTTTTGGTAAAACATAGAGTTATCAATGCCAAAAAGATTAATGTTTCAGCCGTATCAAAAAAGACTCTCGTGATAAAGGAAATTAGTGATATAATAGAGCCTGTAGTCGAAAAAGAGACTGTCTGATTATTCCTTAACCAAAGAGTATGATTGATGATGTTAAATTTCTAGAATACGTTGTGAAGGCGTTGGTCAGTTACCCTGACGACATCAAAATAAAGAGAACTGTTGATGAAATGGGAGTGTTAATGACTCTGGATGTTCATCCTGATGATATGGGCAAAGTCATTGGTCGTAGTGGTAATACTGCCAAAGCGATTAGAATTCTTCTACGCGTGGTTGGTATGAAAAATAATGCCCGTATAAATCTCAAAATCAATGAACCTGCGGGAGTTAGCGGGCAATCATGGCAAGATAGGCGAGGATCCGCCGCCCCCAATGGCGCTTCCAATGCTTTCAAAACACTTGATGAAGCGATGGAAGATTTGAATCTTGAGTAAATGCATTTCCATATCGTTACACTTTTTCCAAAGGGGTTTAACTCCTATCTCGGCGAGTCCATTTTGAAGCGTGCTATAGAGGATGGAAAAATAAAAGTGTCTTTTTACAACCCGCGCGATTTTGTTGAGAATAAATGGAAGAGAGTAGACAGACCTCCGTACGGTGGTGGCCCGGGGCTAGTAATCGAAGCTCTGCCTGTGGTTAAAGCAATTGAGTCTGTATTAAAGCTAATAGCTAAAAGCTACAAGCTAAAAGCTACCAAAATAATATTTTTGTCGCCTAGAGGAAAGCAGTTCACTAATGACTATGCGAAAAAAACTGCTAAAAAGTACAAAAATATTATTTTGGTCTGTGGTCGCTATGAGGGTATTGATGCTCGAGTGAAAAAAGTTTTTAAGGTGGACGAGATATCAGTCGGACCGTTTATATTGACAGGTGGCGAGTTGCCAGCAATGATGATTGTGGATGTGGTGTCTCGCCAAGTGCTGGGCGTGCTTGGTAATCTTGAATCTATTGAAGAACGACGCGTTTCATCAAGCGAAGTTTTTACTCGTCCCGAAGTTTTCAAATATAAAGGCAAATCATATCGCGTGCCCAAGATTCTTCTCTCTGGTCATCGTGCCAGAATAGAGGAGTGGAAGAAGAGAAGGAGTTGACAAAAAGCGGGTCTCTGATAAGATGCCAATAACGATTGAGTTACGGTAGGTAGGGGATTTAGCAAAATTTAATAACTTTTTTCGAAGACACAGCAACAAGCGGCGTGTTTCGAATTTTTTTGTTTTATAATAATGCCACCATCAAATACTAGTATAAAAAATCCCAAGAGAGCAAAGAAATATTTTGGCCGTTTCAAGAAACCTTTAACTGAAATACCCAATTTAGTAACCTCGCAAGTGGAGTCGTTTGAATGGCTTATTGAAAGAGGTCTCAAGGAAGTTTTTGAAGAATTTTCATCTATCAAGGATTTTTCGGCAAAAAAGTTTCAGCTTGACTTCGTGAATTTCGAATTGGTGGAACCAAAATTTGATGAGTATACAGCCAAGAATAGAAAATTATCTTATGAAACGCCTTTGAAAGTGAGAGTACGACTGAAGAATCTAATCATGAATACGGAGAAAGAACAAGAAATATTCATGGCTGATTTTCCACTCATGACTTCTCACGGCACTTTTATTATCTCCGGTATAGAGCGCGTGGTGGTGCCACAGCTTGCTCGTTCAACCGGAGTTTCCTTTACTGCTCAAGAATTGAAGGGTAAAAAAACTTTTGGCGCCAAAATTATCCCCGGCCGTGGAGCTTGGATCGAGCTCGAGACTGATTTGGACGGAACGTTATACGTGCGTATTGACCGAAAAAGAAAATTTCCCGTTACCACCCTTTTACGCGCCTTTCTGCCTCCCGGGGCCGGCGGGATTGTGTCAAATGACAAGATTTTAGCTCTTTTTAACGGTGTTCCCGAAGCCAAACATTACCTTGAAAAGACTTTGCTAAAAGATCATACCACCACTCTCGATGAGGCTTCCATCGAAATTCATAAGCGTTTGCGCGACGGTGATTTGGCCGCGGCGGAGAATGCCCGTGAATTCGTGCGCTCAATTTTTGACAAGGAACGCTACGACCTTTCTCGTG
>Ga0209210_1000866_pt1 | contig 28255 bp, 40 predicted proteins | sample RifGroA1_FD_183991 | JGI IMG/M metagenome (GOLD analysis project Ga0209210, IMG submission 183991) | Contaminated groundwater microbial communities from Rifle, Colorado, USA - Rifle Groundwater A1 (SPAdes) (version 2) | ecosystem: Environmental > Aquatic > Deep subsurface > Groundwater >...
TGGCGACTTCCTGCAGACGCACTATGAATAATCCAGTCAATTTTAGTATTATAAAAAAACTCTCTTAAACTATTAAAATTTGTTAAATCTAATTTTAATTTGGGGAAATTATAAATTTTATGACCATCCTGTATTAAAAATGGATAAATTGATTTAGATACAAAACCAGTTCCAGTAAGAAAAATGTTCATATTTTTTTAATCAATTTATAAATAGTTTAACACATCTTTATATTCATTAAATAAATAATATCTAATTTTTTTTGTCTGATATTTAAACATAGAATCTTTATACTCATAGTTTTGAAAAAATGTTCCATTATTAGCATCTATAGCTAAATAACCTTTTGTTGGAATGATTACATGACAAAACGCCCCAGTACTTAATCCAAGGTGCATAAGACCACTTTCTGACCCTAATAGTTTACCACAAACACATATCAACGCAGCTAATTCTCTAATTTTTAAGTTAAAAATCGGTACGGTAAAATTCAACGGTTTATAATTTAATCCCTTTCCAGTATACAATATTGTGTATTTTTTTGATAGTTCTTCTAATAATTCAATCCATAAGTTTTCTGGTAACATTTTGGCCAAAGCTAATTTATCATTATTTTCAAACCCACCACAAATTGGACTAAAAACTATACACGGTTTTTTATATCCCTTTATTAAGTCGAAAGCAATATTTAATTCTTCTTCTGTTAATTTAATAAACGGTGCAAGATTATCTCCTTCTATACCGAATATATCAAAAAAATTACATACCATATGTGTAAATGATGATTTTTTAGGATAGCAGTCAATGTTACTGTCCCATTGATATTCTGGTTTATCTATTTCTACAATTGGACATATATACTTAAAAATAGAAGCAACATCTAAGGCCCGCTGATTTCCTTTTTGGACTTCTATTACAGCATTTTTAGCATATCTTAGAACGGGAGATAAGCAAGGATGTTCACTAATTCCTATATGCTTCCCAAATATAGGAATTCTAATTGGGCGATTGTTATCAATCTTTTTATCTTCAATCTTTAACATTATTTTTTAATCTTTCTAATATTATATCGTAATATTTTTGTTCTTTTTCGATACCAATAAATTGTCTATTTAGGTTTTTGGAAGCGATTAATGTTGAACCTGCCCCGAAAAACCATCTAATATTAAATTTTTTTCATTAGTATAAGTTTTTATTAAATATTCTAAAAGTAAAATTGGTTTTTCTGTGGGATGAAATTTGTTTTTATTAGGATTGGGAAAATATAACAAAGAAACTGGGTATCTTTCCCCCGTGGGATTGTCTCTATGTTCTGAATTTATATCACCATATATTTCACCAATTTTTTTACCTATTCTACTATTAAATTTGCTATAAGATTTATCATATTCAAATTGTGGATTATAAGTTGGAGATTTTTTATAAAAAATACAGATATTTTCATGAATTTTTAAAATTCCTTTTTTTGCAAACATTGGATTTGTTGCTTGGTGTTTAATCCAAACTAATTCATATTTAAAATCTTGTAAATTCGAAGTTATTAATAAAGAAGTAAAAGGTTGGGAACTAAAAATTATTATAGGGGAGGTTTCTTTAGTTATTCTGTTATATTCCGCCCATAATTTAGAAAAATCTACTATTTTATCCCATTCGCAAAAAGTTTGACCAAAAGGAGGATCTGTTATTATAGCATCAAAATATTTATCTGGAAATTTTTGCATTTCAATTAAACAATCTCCTAAAATAACATTTTGAATCATAAATTTAATCTTATTTTAGCTATATTAAAATATTTTTCTTCCTTTTCAATACCAATAAATTGACGATTGAGTTTTTTTGCCGCTAAACAAGTTGTGCCTGATCCACAACAAGAATCTAAAACTAAATCACCTTCATTAGTATATGTTTTAATCAACCACTCAAATAATTTTAAAGGCTTTTGAGTGGGGTGTAAAGTTTTACCTTCACTTTGAAATTTTTGAATAGATCGTGGATAACCTGTTTGAGTTTGTGTATATTTAGGATTTGCTTTAGAATAATTTGTTCCTACTCCTTCTTCCGATCCTCTATCACATTCTATTAAACATTCTTTAATTCCTTGAGGATTATAAGTTGGTTGACTTTTATAAAAAACTAAAATTTGTTCATGGTTTCTTAACGGCTGTTTTTTTGCATTTAAAAATCCCGTGGCTTTTGTTTTTTCCCATATCCACTCATATTTAAATAATTTTTCATTGCTTATCACTAATTTAGAAGCAAACGGTTGTACTGCGGTTAAAACAATGGCACTATTATCTTTTATTATTCTTTCATATTGTTCCCAAAGTTTATCAAATGGAATTATTATATCCCATGAATTTCGAGCAGTTATTGAATATGGTAAATCCGTTAAAATAAAATCTATTGATTTACTTTCAATTTTCTCCATTTCAATTAAACAATCATTGTGTATAATTTGTTGTATCATAATTATTTAGGATTAATAAACCACCCAAATCTTTCTTTTTGTTTTCTATATTTATCATTTATGGGACTATGACATGGAGTTGGTTGATGAATACTAAAAATATAGGTATAATTATTGTAATAAACTTCGTTGTTTTTTATACATATTTTCATTACTTTCCATTTTATGGGATATAGTTTTGTTTTTTTATTCATTGTATTTATCAGCCCATTCGATTAGTAAAGTAGATTTACCATCAATTCGTTCGTAAGATTTAACGTAACTATCAAAAATCATTTCTGGTTCATCTAATCTTATTACTTCTGTATTTTTCAACATTAATTTAAATGAATTTGTAAAATCTCCGACATGACTTGCTCCAGGATAAAGAGGCTTTTCAGATCCAATCAATGTTCGAATAATCATTTTAATTTGGTATTCATTATGAGATATTTCATTTAATTTGTCAAGATAATTTATAAAAGGTTCTGTCGCGCAAAGTAGAAAATTAAATCTAACATATTGATTAAGAACAACATAGTTTTGTAAACATAAACCAATAGCGACACCCATTTGAAACGATTCCGCAACTGGAAATTCGATTTTTTTATTATCGTTAATTCCTAATAATGTTTTATAACAAATCGTGCCAGGAAAACAAGTCGTTTGTCCTATTACTAATAAATCATCCTTTTGACCAAGAAAATTCATCGATTTAACAATTTCGTCAAAATATCTAGACATAAATATTAAAAATTTACAAATCCACCCGATCCATGATGAGGATAACCATTTATATAACTATAATAAATTACATTATTAAATTGATTACAAATTTTTTCTATTTCTCCTTCTTTTAATGCCCAAACTTTATAAGTAGGTGTTTGAACACTTAATTTATTATCTGATATTATAAATTTTATTGGTAATTCATGATTTTGAGCATATCTAATTGACTCTTGTGCTAATCCATTTAAAAACGACATTTCCCCTAAAAAACAAAATATTTTTTCGTTTGATTGTTTTCTTTTTATACCTATAGACAAACCAACAGCAATTGGTGCTATGGATGCTACAATTGAACTGGAAATTATTTTATATTTTTTGAAACAAAGAGTTATACTCCTATTTTGTAAAATAGCTTCTGTAAGTTCTTCTTTTTTTACTCCTTTTAACAAACATTCAAGATGTGAAGCCCAATTACAAACGATCCAACATTTATCATCGATATTTTGTTTATTAAAAATATTTATTAATTGAGATTCATTTCCAGATCTTAAATGTATGGGTGATTTTATTAATCCTTTTTCATATAATTTTTTAATCGAAATTTCGAAATCTATTAAATCTTCTCTTGTTAAATTAATCATACGTTATTTGTAATTTAACAGCCTTATCTCTTTCTGATGTAATAGGATTAAAAATGGGCCAAAATATATTAAATTCGTTCCATTTTCTTGTTATTTGATTTTCGGGTTCAACATAAGAATGCGATAATTTATAAGAATATAAACAAAAATCTGACATACAAAGATAAGCATTTAAACAAAGGGGCGGGATTAGAATTTGAACACGGCTTCTATCATTGAGACTTATAGTAAAATATTTTAAATAAGTAGGTGAATCTTTCCTTGAATCCATTACTACAGAATAAACATCACCGTGAAGACATTGGACCAATTTCCAAGTTAATTCGTCCGAATGGAAACCTCGGAGGACTTTTTTTCTTGAAAAAGAATGCGAATCTGTAACAAAATTAATATCTAATGCTAATTCTTGTTTTATAACAGATAAATATTCTGAATTGTAGGTTTCTACATTGTGACCCCTGAAATCATAATAAATTTCTGGCTTAAAAATAATCAAATCTTTTATTTTTTCTGTTTTTTCAAAAGTAAAAGTCATATTTTCTTTTCTAAAAAATTCTTTGCTATTCTTCCATCCCAATTTCTAATTTTTTGCCCCAAATGAATAACATTAAAATTTAATTTTTCTTGATATTCTGGGTGCCAAACAAAGTCTTTCTTTTCATTGTCCCAATTTTTATATAATCCCCAATATATTCTAAACAATAAATCGGTATCATTTTTCGTTAAAGATCCTGGATAAACAAATTCTATTTCTTGTTTTTCAAAAAATTTAACATTAAATAACTGAAAATACCCATATCCCCATAAACATTCGTTTAATTCAAAGTCTTTTAATTGTTTTTGTTCATTATTGTATAACTCTAAGTCTTCAATAGTTTCAATATAATATCGTCCAACACCGTAAAATTTATATGGATTTAAATTTTCTAAATCTAGTAATCTTAAAAAATTTTCTGGCAAAACAATATCGGCGTCTAAAAATAAAACCCAATCATTAAACAATAATAAATCTTTTGCTTGATTTAGAGCGGCTCCTCTATTAAAAACCGCCCCATCTAAATAAAAAACATTAGTTTTTATATATGTAACATGATTTTCTTCACAAATATCTTCTGTATTTTTATCATCCATAGATGTAACTACAATAACATTATCAACTAATTTTTTATTTCTTGGCAGAGTTATAGATAAAAAATCAGAATAATTAACTGAACAAGTTATTATTTCTAATTTCGTGTTCATTATTCTTTTTCACTTATCCAAGTATTACCGTTTTTTACGACCATATTACCAAAATATTCATTTACAGCTTTTATTACGCCTGGAGCATGTGTCGCATAATCATGTCCGGCCATTGTTCCATTAGTTTTTAATTTTGGATACCAAACTTTTATATCATTAAAAACAGTTTCATAATCATGCCCACCATCTATATAAATAAAATTTATGCTACAATCTTCAAATTTTTGTGCGGCGTTTACACTATGGTCTTTTATTATATTAACGTATTTTCTAACATTATATATATATAAATTATTCATAAAATTTCCAAATATTTCCCCATTATATTTTTTATATTGCTCTTCATATCCTTTTTCTTTAGGTTCTAAAAAATTATCTACTGCATAAAATGTTATTTTTTTACCAGAATTTTTTATTTCATTAGCTAAAAAAATTGTAGACTTTCCTAACCATATTCCAATTTCTACAAAAACATCCCCATCTTGGGCGATTTTTACCGTATTTTCATAAATATTTTCAAAATCAAACCAACCATCAATATTTTTATAATCAAATTGCATTTGTAATTTTTTTAATATAAGGTAAAAATTCTTCACTGAATAAATCATCTTGGAGTTTTGGTTTTAATCCACCGTGAGATTGATGAATAACTCTTATTTTTTTTCCATCTAACATGGGAATTCCATTTTCCAATTTTATGTCTAACCAACTTTCACAAAAATAATTTCCATAATGTTCTATTGATTTTGGAGGTTTTCTTCCTAATGTATAATTTTGACTAGCGGGACCATAATACAAATCAGTTTCAACCGCATCTAAAATTTTAGTTTTATATTCTCTTCCCATATGAAAAACCATGTTTAATGTATCCTGTTCTACCATTTTATAAAAATTTATTCCTCGTGGTTTATTTTCAATAGCATCTTTATTTATTAGATACCAGTCTTTTATAAATCTTTGGCTAGTTGTAGCCACAAAACCAGCATTAATCCATCGAGTGTTTGGAACACCACATATTGGACGATTCATATCTTCGTTTTCAGTGTGTCCTAAAGGCACATCTCTTACGCTAGCTATATCAAAATCTCCAATTAAAACCTCTTCTAATCTTGATAAAATAATAGAATCTGCATCAATAAAAATAGCTAAATCAGCATTAAAAGCTTGTTTAGCTTCATGTATTAAACAACAATTAAAACTATATAACGCAAACCCAGGATATTTTTTTTTTATTTCGTTTATCGCGTTACTATCAAACCAAACAATAGGAATTTCTGGATGAAAATAACTCCAAGAATTTAATAATTTATGCACTCCAAAAATCTCCACCAAATGAGTATCACAATGAGTTAAAGCAACAATTTTCATTTTGGTAAAAAAATCCAATCGTTATCAATTTTTTCAATTTTTTCATATCCTATACTATTTAAATATTCAGTTGCGTCACTCCATGCAATTTCTACAACAATTAATGGAAAATATTTTCTTATAGTTTCAACTCCGCCTTTTAAAAGATTAATTTCATACCCTTCAACATCAGCCTGAATCATAGAACAAGAACTTAAATTCAAATCGTCAATTTTTAACATTGGAATAGAACCTGGTTTTGGATATTTTCCTATATTGTGCCCACCAATATCTTGGGAATATTCAATGTCGTACAATTTATGTTCATTTCCCAAAAAAGATTGAATCTTAAAAACATTAGATTCCTTAATATTCAAATTTAAACAATAAAAATTTATTGGTTCTGGTTCAAACGCATAAACAAAATCGAATAAATAAGCATATTGTTTTACAAAAAATCCACAATTTGCCCCCGCCGTCACACAAACTTCTTTATTTTTTATATATTTAAATAGTTTTTGTGGCGTTTCTTTATGTTTAAGAGTACCTTTCCAGCAACTTTGGTTAATATCGTCTATTGGCCAATACCAACCGCCCTCATTTAAATGAATTTTTTTATCTAATTCAAACATATTACTTTTACTCGATTATTCCTGTTATTTCTTGTAATTTTTTTCTTGTTTCGTTATTAAAAAGTGAAAAATGGTTTTTTATTGCTGTTTTCGGATTACCACCACTACAAAAATGACTTAATTTTATTTTTTTACCATATAACCAAAATTCATTATTCTTGTACAAAATTTCTCTATATGATTGATGCCCATTGATTCCATATTCTTTCATAATATGTTCCGGATCATCGTTTCTTGGAATAAAAACTTTACTTTGATTATAATACATATTTGCAGAAGGACCATAAAATACTTTTCCGCCTTTTGGATCTAAAATCTTAGTTTTATAATCTTTTATTTTATTTCCCTCACTATGAAATTCTAAATTCATAGCGTTTTGATCTGACATCCAAAATGATATTACTCCACCATATATTTTAACAATATATTGATTTAACTCATTCCAATTTTCTAAAAACTTAACAGAATTTGTTGATACACAACCACATGAAACATATTCGGAATTATCTATGTCTTTTATTCCTATTGGGCGAGTTTCAATTTCTTTTTGTGTATGATTGTCGCAATCATTTCTACAACTAGCAACTTCATAATCCATTTCTAATATAGAATCTAATTTTCCTAAAACAAGACTGTCAGCATCAATATGACATATAAAATTTGCATCAAACCGTTGTTTTGCATCTAACATTATACAGGGTAATGCATTAGAATAATTAACATTATATTTTTTATAAACTCTATTTATATCTTCGTCTTCGTACAAAACAAAAGGAATATTTGGATGAAAATATTTAAATGATGTAACTAATTTATTAGCGCCAAATCTTTTTTTTAAATAAGTTTGACAATAAGAGCTAAATACTATTTTGTTTGTAAATACCATTCTATTGTTTTTTTTAATCCTTTATCTATATTTATTCTAGGTTCCCAACCTAAATTTTTTAACTTATAATTATTCCCAATCCATTTCGTTATATAATTATCTGGATAAGGCAAATTATATGTAATTTCACTTTTGGAATTAGTATATAATTTAATTTTTTCAACAATGTCTTTAATTTTATAACCCATCCCCAAACAAATATTATAAGATAATAAACTTAATTTGTTATTATTGTGGGCTTTTTCTAAAATAACATCTAATCCATTATTTAGATCGTCAATAAAGAGATAATCTATTTTGTTCTGAGCAGGATGCAATTCTATTTGTTTGTTATTAAGACATAAATTAATAATTTTAGGAATAAATCTATTATCTTTATCTCCTGGTCCATACATCCAATAGGGAACAATCCAAATTAATTGAATGCCATATATTTTCGCCATTTGTTCCCATATTTCTCTCACTTTGATTTTACAGAAAGCATAATCATTTGGATTTAGAATATAAAAATTTTCCCAAGACGAACCTATTCCTATTATTTTTTTAACCCCAATATTAACCGCCCAATTAAATAAATTAATACACAAATTTATATTATTAAATTGATTAATACTATTTAAATCTTTAAAATTTGATCCTTCAATCCATCCAAAATTAATTAAAATATTCCACTTATTTTCTTCTATTTTTAATTTTTCTAACCTATATCTATAATAAGAGCTAATACAATAAAAATTATGTTTATTTTTAAATTGTTTTCTAAAATTAGATCCTAGAAATCCAGTATTTGAACCTGTTATAATAATGTTCATTATTTTTTTGCTAAAAAAGCAATAAATAATCCATTCCAATAAAAATCGTCATCCATTTTCCAATTTTCAGGTAATCCCATTAATTCGCAATGTCCTATAACATTATATCTTAACCTATTTATAGCTACAAACGTTCCTACTTTTGTATCAAAAGAATTCCAGTCATCAATTATCAAAATAAATTGATTGGCTAAAATATCATTGTATTGTGTTAAAGCTTTTATTTGTGATTCTCTATCGTGTGGACCGTCGTAAAAATAAACATTTACGTCTTTTAATTCTTTTTTATCATAATAAAAACAATCTTTATTTATAATTTGAATTTCTTGTTTTACTTCTTTCGTTTGAAGTTTTAATGTTTTTTTTAGATTTCTTTTGAAAGTCAGACGTGTATTTTGAAAATCTTTTTTATTGGACCAAAAATCTATTGATGTAGCTTTAAGAGAATTATTATATATAGCAGACATAAAAGTACTACCCATATACGATCCTACTTCTAAAAAATTACATCCTTCAAAGTCACAAATATTATTAAGAAAATGTTTAATTTTAAAACTTGTCATTCCATCTATTTCCAATATTTCTTTTGGTAATTTAGATTTTTTATTATTGGCGTTATTAATAGCGTTAGCTAAAAATTCCATGTTCATATTTAATAACAAAATCTATTCCATCACTAAAAGTTCTTAACATTTCTTCTACAGAATATTGTTTCGCTGTTTCCCAACATTTTTTTTGATTTATGTTTTTGGCGTTTTCCCAACATTCTAAAAAATTAGTTTTATCATAAAAAAAACCATTTATTCCGTGTTGTATAAGAATATCAAACCATTGACATTTATTACATAAAATTGGGGTTCCCCAACCTAAACATTCTATAACACTTTGATTAAAAACCGCTCCAGTTGTATATAATGCCGTAGCCAACCTTGCTCTTTTAGAAAATTCTAATTTTACTTCTTCTGTTATTTCTCCCAAATAAAAAGTATTTTTATAATCTATATAATTCAATAAAGGATAATTAGGCGATATTGGACCAGCAAAATAACATTTAATATTATTTTTTATACATTCTTCAGCTATAGTAATAGAATCTCTACCTTCTTCATGTTTTCCGCATTGAAATATAAAATCTTGTTTTTCAATTAATTTAAATTCTTTTGGAACGGGTTTACCAATCTTAACGGGATAAATTTTTTGATTAATATAACATGATTTTTCATTAAGTCCAAAAACAAAAGTATATGGGACAAGATAATGCCCGTTAGAAGAATGTCCAAAACCAGCCCAATGTATTTGTACCGCTCTACAATTTATATTATTAAGAAAAAAATTTGTATTTCCGTGCATAATGACATCAAAATCATCAATATTATAAAACGCGGTTTTTAAATTTAATCCCTTTTTTAATAAATCACAATGATTATTATTCAATGGAACGCACGTTTTGCCATAATCTTCTTTATTTAAATTACTAAAACATATACTAGAAGCAAATATATAAAATTCTTTTTCATTATTATTCCAAAACTGTTTTGCCCATCTGGCAAAAATAGCACCACCACCATATTTTTTAGGATTTATTGAATAATCTTCCCAAAATCCATTTTGACGAGAAAAAACATCAAAGTAAGCTATTTTTATTTTTTTTTTCATTTTTTTATTTATAAATTAAATTATTTCTTATATCTGGCATTTCATTAAATTTTTTACCATTTAATTCTGGAAGTCTACTATTTCGTCTCCCGTTTTGAAAAAGACCATGCCCATAAAGATGAGTAACAACAAATCCTAATTTTCCTACTTTTTTAATATCTGAGTGATATCTTTTAAGAAATTGAATATCTACGTTATCACAAGTGTTTGATTCTGGATATAATCCACCATTATTTAAATAATATTGTGATATATCTCCTTGAATATTAATTATTTGGGCGAACCCAACACCCCATCCGTCAATGATATTATCAGGTGTCTCTTTTTTTCCATCTTTAAATAAAATCCAATCATTATAATCCCAAATAAAACCCCTGTACCCTCCATATAAACTATTAGGGTTTAACTTATTAAAAGGAATAAAATTTCTTAAATTAGGCGGGAAAAGACAATCTGAATCAGTAAACATAATATATTCATTATATTTAAGATGTTTAATTCCATCATTTAATAATGCCCCCTTATTAAAAATTGCCCCATTCTTATTTTTGTTTTCAGATATAACACAAATTACATTATTGTTTTTATATTTTTCGCACAATTCAATAGTTTCAATATCTTCCTTTTCAGTAACTACAATATAAGAATCAAAAATTTTAGAATTTTGTTCTATAATTTCTGATAAAAAATCAGAATAGTTTATACATACTAAAATAGCTTCTAAATTATTTTTCATAACAACCAAAATATATCATTTGCTTAATATTTTTTTATTTAAAACTTCTTGACATTTACTAATAAACATATCCGTGTGTCTTGGCTCAATTATACAATTCATTTGATGATAAAAAAGATCCGGTCCATATGTCGATCCAAATCCAAATTTAAACCCATTTCCCAAATCTGATTTGGCGTGTTTTCTGTCAATACCATACTTATCACACTCCTCATTTGTCATACCTTCAAGTTTAGATGGCCATAATTGATAAATACAAAATCCACGTTCATATACTCGTCTAGTTACCAATTCGGCACGATCCCCCATTTCCGTAGCTCTATAGGTAGGACTTCCTAAATTCAAATATAAATCTTTACTTATAGCATGTGGCGCAGTTCCTATATAAACAAAATTACATGTTCCATCGCTCTTTTTTAAATGGTTACTCTGTTCAGTGGATCCTAATAGAGTAATTTTATCATTAATTTTATTATAAATCCAATCTAAATATCCTTCCCATAATGGTATAGAATCATAATCCCAAAAAATCCAGTAAGAAACGACATCTATTGTTTGTTTGATAAACCAATCTATTCCATCTCCATGTTGATATCCTTTTTCAAAAGGAAAGTAAACATAATTAATTGAATATCCAAATTTACTAAAAACACGTTTGTTATATTCTAATACTTTATCGTTTCTGTTTTTCCCATAGAAAACGACCTGAACTATTTTCTCACCATTTTTTTGTATTAAATCTATTTTATTGGTTTCAGAAACCATATTTATACAAGATTGTTTTTGTTCAATAGAGGCGGGATTTTCTATAATTGAAACTAAATTCAATTTATTATTTAATTCTTTAGAGGGATAGAATAACATTAAATGGCCTTCGCCATTAACATCAAAAGATAAATAATCTTGATATTTAGCACGAATAGTTATTCCTTTTACATGACCATCGTCACAAAAAATAGATGTTTTATCTCTATTTATCATTTCAAATTGTTCTTGACATTCTATGGGGGAATCTCCACTATCTAAAAAAATTAAATCATAATTTTCATTTATAATATTTTTATTTACTATTTTACAAAAAAAACAAATGTTATTGTTATCTATAAAATCAGATAAAAGCTTTCTACAATTTTCAAGTGCTTGATAATTATTATCAATAATTGTTAATTTACCACCATTTTTACTAATATAATCCGCCCAAAACAAAGAACTCCATCCATCCATTTTTTTAGCAGGATTATTGCTTTCATCCATTTCTAATCGTCTAGCGCATCCAATTTCAAGAATTTTTAATGGTTTATTATCAAAAAAACCTAATACTTCCTGAAAATATTTATCTCTAGCATGTCGACCAAGTGTTTTTTGCCAATATTCGTAGTATTTATTCATTATTTTATATATTTTAATGGAAAATTAGTACAAACACCATATATATTTTGATTTTTGTATTCATTTTTTCCGTCCAAATCTACAATAACTAATGTATCTAATATTTTTTGACATCATCTGTTCTGTATATTTTATAAAATCCACTCCCTTTTTCCAATATAAAAATAGGGTAGCTTTATATGAAATAGATATTTTTTCTTTGATTTCAATAACAAATCTGTTATTATTTGTCTTTACATAACTAAAATGTCACAATTTATTTGTATCATTGAAAGTTTGAATGCATCCATCAATACTCGTATAATTTAAATAATCTAAATAATTAAAAAATTCTTCTTTATCATAATCAACAAGCTAATCTGCATTTACAATTAATAAACCTTTATTATTATTGATAAAATCCTTAGCATATAAACAACTATGGGCGGCCCCCTCCGTTTTATCAACAGAAACTATATCAAAAGTAAAATTTTCAACTATATTTTTAAGATAATTATACAAATCATATTTTTCTATATGTTTTTTTTTACAAGCAAAAATAAAATGATTTCCAGGATATTTTAAATAATCTACTACTATTTGTATCATAGATTTGTTTATTACAGAAATGAAAGGTTTTGGAATTGAATATCCAAGATCTTTAAGCCTTCTACCTTCCCCCGCCATTGGGATAAGAACATTCATATTTTTTTTATTTTATTATTATACTACTTTTCAGAAGTTTTTAATATAAAAGATGGTAATGGACCACTTTGGCCCATGGATTTTTCATATTTCTGTGATGCTTTTGATGAATTAAAAGGAATGTTTAATTTATTTCTTATATCATTTTCTAAATAGTCTCGTAATTTGACTAAATTTTCACCTTTTAAATAATCCGTAAAAACATAGCTTTGGTACGAACCGGGACATCCTTTATAGTAATCGCTTGTTTTTGTATAATCAAGCCAAAAAGAGTATAACTTATCATTATTTTCAGGGCAAGTATACACATATTGACCTTTTATGTTGTGTTGAATAGAATTGTCATAATAGGGACTACCTGGATAAGGAGTTATAATTGTACAATCAAAATCATCTGGTTTGACTTTTAGTAACCATTCTTTAGTGTCATTAATAGTTTCTTCGCTTTCTCCAGCGTGTCCAACAGACATTAAAGCTTTAACTTTTAATCCATTTTCTCTAGCTATATCCAAACATCTAGTATTTTCATCTTTCGTAGCTTTCTTATTTATATTTTTTAATATTCTATCTGAACCTGACTCAAAACCTGTTAGCATCCAACGAAATCCCGCCCTATACATTGCTTTAGCTTGAGCATCTGTAAAAATTTCTGCTTTAATAAATCCACGAAATCTAAATTCAACATTTAATTTATTTTGTAATGCCGTTAGTGCATCCATTAACTCAATCATTTTGGGGTTTACATCAAGTTCATCATCGTAGGCCATTATACCTTTAATTCCATAAGTTTTATAGATATGTTCAACTTCATCTACAATATTCTTTGTAGAACGAGTTCGTATCTTTCTTAAGAAGGGAGAATTTCTTCCACTACAAAAATTACAGGTAAACGGACATCCCAATTGAAAAATTGCACTTGTAGCTTTAACTCCATCAATAGTATAATTATAACTATCCATATCAACCAAATGTCTTGCGGGCCAAGGTAATTCATCTAATCTTTTGTTATTTAAAAATAAATTTGATTTAGTATCATCTGCGTCAATTATTTTTGGAAAATTTTGATTAAATAATTCTAATATAGCATCTTCACCATCTCCACATACTAAACAATCAAATTTAAGTTTTAAATCATCAAAAGCCCAATGAGAACGGTCAATTCTATTATTTTTCCTTTCCATTTTAACCGCTGCATTAGTTAAGGTAACATGAGGACCACCTAAAATAAGTTTAGAATCTGGTCTTAAATTTCTAACTCTATCTGTTATTTTTACAGTTTGAGGGATTTGTGGGGTTGTAGCGGTTAAACCAAAAATTATAGTATCGTTATTTTTAATATATTCTTCTACAACATCTTCATAATTTTGAATCCCAGATAAATCTAAAACATCAACTCGGTATTTATTTTGTTCTAAAACGGCAGCAACTTTTAATATTCCTAAAGTCAAAAAAACCCTCTCATCTAATAAAAAAATAGATGGAGGAATAATTAAACATATTTTATTGAATACCATTACTACATTATATTATAATAATCCGAAAATAAAGGTGCAAATTTTTCTTTATTTTTTACCAAATATACAGGTAAATTTTGTTCGTTTATTTCTATTTGTTTCAATGTTCCTGGCTTTGAATCTATTTCAATACCTTTTTTTTGTTTAATACAATTAATTAAATATTCTCTATTTTTAACATAAGGGGCGATTTCTGAACTATGTGCAAAGTACTGAAATTTTTTAAGCATATTCTCTATACCAAAACAATTAGAAAAATGCCACCCCGCGTGTTCGATATAAGTAAAATAATTGTTTATATGAAAATTTGTTCTATTATCCCTAAATTTATATAAATCGGTATTTATCCATCCATATTTCATAATTATAGCATCTGTTGATTCTCTACCATACAAATCAACACATAAAAATGAATAATCTGTCTTAAAAGATATGGGTGTTTTTAGATTTTTAAAAACTTCTTTTAATATTTCTGGTCGGCTTATTTCGTCATTGTCGGAATGGTGAACCACGTCTTGATCACTTGGATTTGGTATTTTACTAAACAAAAAATTTCTAAATACCCAATCATTTACGAATGGATTTTCATATTTAAAAACCGCCGTACAATAAATAATTTTTTCTTTGTATTTTTCAAATCTACTAAAATTATTCAATAATTCTAATTCTTTTGGTTTGTTAGTATGACTATTAGAACTTTCTACCACAATAAAAGTATCTATAACATCCCATAAAGTATTTAATCTTACCTCAAATAAATCCAAATCATAACTAACTGATGTTAAATCATATATTTTTCCCATATTATTTATTATAACCAATTTTTATTTCTGTAACCTTTGTTTTAAAAAATTTTTTTTGTAATTTTGTTTTAGATATAAATCTTTTATAATTTGTTTTATCTATAAGACCAGCTAAACCTTTATCCTTTTGGGCCGTAGTTATAAAATTAAAAACTGTTTCATTATTTCTAAATAATTGTTTATATTCTTTACTTTTAAGAATTTCTTCTAGTTTATTTTGTCCTATTTGATTAGCTATTTCATTCCATAATTGAAAATATCTAGAATCTTTATTATTATTAATTTGTTTAAATTGATTTTTAACTTCTATAACAGCTAAAATATCAAAAACATAACCTTCGTCTAAAGAAATTGTAAGCATATCAATATATTATATTATTTTTTGAGTTTTTATTTGTTAAATAATTAATTTAATTTTTTCTAAAATTTCTTCTTTTTCTATTAAATTTATATCGTTTTGTTTGAAAATATTGATAGAATTTATATTAATCGGCGCAAAAGCTAAGAAATTATCATTGTGACCGTTTTGCCAATTAGTAAGTAAATGAATAGATTTATGAGAATACGCACCAATTGCCCAAGAAAATCCACTATCGTCTAAAATACATAATTTTGAATCTAGCGCCGCCCTAACTTGATCGAAAAATGATAAATTAACTAATCTTTTATAGTCACTATTATTGCTTAATATTGGTTCTGTAACATATCCATAATGCCTAACTTCATATCCTTCTTTTAATAAAGATTCGACCATTTCTTTCCACCATTTTTCACTTAAAGAACGTTTTCCGCCACCATTATAACCGGGAAATGGTTTTATAGCAATATTTTTAGTTTTTTCGCTAATTTTATAGTTTTCTTTACAGTAACCAACAGAATTCTCATCAAATAATCCTACATTAAACCATTTTTCAAGTTTTGGACGTTTTTCTTCTTCTGTTAATAAGAAATTTAAATGATTTAAATTAATCCCAGCCATTTTTAAAGTCTCTGAAACACAATTCCTCTTATTATACCAATAAATATCATCATGATTTGGTCTTGTGTTAATAACAATATCACAATTTTTTATTAATTCATAATCATCTTCGTCGTAAGATTCTAGATTTTTTGATATTTTTATTTTATCAATAAGTTTATGATTCAAATATAATGTGGCTGCCTGCGAACATTTACCAAGAATGTGCCATATTTTATAAGAATCAGGATATAATTTTTCAAAATAAGGTAACATAACTGTTGCCATTATTGTATCACCAACCAAATCAGATCTCCCTAAAAATAATTTCACGATCTATAATCCTTAACGTCTTCTTTCATACACCCTCTAATCCACGCACGTCTATTTTATATTTATCTATCATGAATTTCATACAATTCTCATATCCTTTATTGTAATAATAAGCTTTAATTTTATCAACTAAATCTTCTAAAGTTTCTATTTCTTCTTTTAAAAACCAAAAATCTTTTATATTTTTATGTTTGTAACATTTTGAATGATATTTTTTATTATAGTTAGTCTCAAAATTTAAAGATTTTAGATGGGTAGGGGTTAATTTCATGAATTATTCTTTAAATATTAATTCTCTACTATAATCTCTTTTTTGTCTAAAAATTTTATCTGCCCCTATCATTTGAGTTTCTGGAATTGTAATTTGAGTATAAACATAATCAACAATATCTTCAACTAGGGCGGTTATTGGAATAGAATTATAGAATCCAGATTCTCGCCAACGTGATTCCCATGCCACTCTATTATATTGTGGATCTAATATTATATGTGGTAACCCTAAATCAAAGCACAAATGCATGATGGCCGAATCCGCCGATATAACATATTCACTTTTACATAACAAATCAAAAACTTTTTCAAAGGGCGAATTATAATCTATTACTATATTACTACTAATATTCTTAAAATCATATCTTGGCATTTCCATATTTTTCCATTTTGTTAATATCGGAACATATATGTTTTTATCTGGAAATTTTAATCCTATTTTTTTAACTAATTCTGGAATACTGTGGTAGCTGTAATTTTCTGTAATTGAATTTAAATTAATACTAATTCTATTTTCTGGCGTCCATTTATCTATTAATAATCTATTTTGTTTAATGGCAAAACCTGTCAAATGATATTTCTTTAATGGAAAAGATTTCTTTCCACGAAATAATTTATCTGGAATAACGAAATATGTTTCATCACTTAATTTTAATTGATTAAAATAATTTTCATCAACTAATAATCTTTCATAATCATCTTCTGGTAATTTGGTAAAATTAAATTTTTGATATAGGATGGTTTTTAACATGTTGTTTACTTCTCCTCTAACACAACAATAATTGTAAACATCATGGCCTTTTTTCTTTAATAAATCTGTAAGTCTGAACGACATTAAAACGTCTCCGCAGCCATTCCCACTAATAATATTTATCATATTTTTATTATACAAAATGCCCAAAATTAGTCAAGAAAAAAAATATAAATTCTGGCCTTTTAATGTTTTTATGGGGATTAACTTTCTAATAGGCCAGAAGTATTTCGATTTCGATAGAGAAATCTACTTTCTTATTGTTAGAGTTTAATCCCCAACTAAAAATATTTACACAATTTTATTGTGACCTCAACAGGAAAATTAACTTCTTTTGAAAATGCATATTTAGAACCAAGTTCTTGTAAACTTAATTTTATTTTGTTTGTGTTAAGAGTTTCGTAAAATTGTTTTGTATTATTAGTAATTTTACCTAATGGATGTTGTTTATAAATATTAAATTTTTTAAACAAAGAATTCGCTACCCCTAATCCTAACACCTTAAAAAACCCTCTTTTATTCATATTTTTCATCATTTTTTTCTGTAGAACTTAAAAGCGCCCCTATCATCAAAATAAATAAAACAAAAAATAAAAAAATCAAAAATGCAATACCAAGAAAAAATAATAATTTCAATTCTTTTACCGACCTTGTTTTTTCCAATGATTCATTTGTACAAAATGAGTCAAAGCTTGAGGATTTATGACAAACAAATTAGTGCCATTCCAGTTTGTGGAATAAATGCCATCATTAATAGATAGGGGCGGGTTAAATTCTCTACCGTATTTTTCGATCAAACTATTATACCGAAAAACTGCGTTGCTTGTGATTAATCCGCTATAATTAGTCATAAACATCACAAACCCAGAGTTTTGCACATTACCATCCCAAGAAATTGAGGCGGGTTTTACAACCTTTGGTAAAACCGTGCAAGAAACCAATAATAATATTAATAATAAAATTTGAACAAAAACGCCCAAATTTTCATTTGATAAAAAACTATTTTCTTTATTATTCCGATAAATCTTTTCGTATTTCATTTTCATCTCTCTTATTTATTGTTTTTCTTATTTTGTCAACAAAATCTTGTTCTTGTTGGGCCTTTTTTGATTCTTTTATGTCAGATTCATTAACTAATTCTTGTCTTTTCGTTAAAAAAGAAACTGTTTTTGCTAATAATTCTAAAATCGCGCCCCACATATTATTATTTTTTAAATATTTCTATCATTTTAACTAAATAATTAATTATAAAACCTGCTAAAATCGCCGCCCCATAAACTATCCATTTATATTTATTTATTTGTTCTACAGATTTTTTTAATTCTTCAACGTCTCTAATTATTATTTGTGTTCCTTGGTTTGTCAGGGTTAATTTAGTAATATCCATGTCTATTTTAGCTAAATCTATTTTTTGTTTATCTATATCTTGTTTTAATTGTCTCATGTCTGCAATAAGGCCAGGCTGGTCACTGTCTATAGAGCCGAGTAGTCTTCCTTGTAATTTTTTGAGAATTGTTAAAATCTCAGTAATATTACTTTGGTAATCTAATTCTAATTTTTTGAGACGACTGTCTACAGATAAAATGTTTATTTCTTCCATTTAGTTATAAAGATATAATATTTACACACAATATATTACAAATAATTTGAAGTTATACTTTTTAAAGAAGAAAAAATTTCGTGGTCTTTTTTATAATCGTCTATATCTACGCAAGTTCCGAACCATTTTATTATTTTATCGTTAATTTTCAATGGATAAGCGCGTGTTAAAAACCATCTATACTTTCCCCGTTTATCCCTTATTCGAGATTCGCTTTTATAATCTGTCCCGTTATGCAAACAGGTATACCAATTATTTAATAGAGAATATTTATCATCTGGATGAATTAATTGCATCCATTTCTCTCCCTTTAATTGTTCCTGCTCTAATCCACTATATTCTTCCCATTTTTTACTAAAATAAGAATGAATTCCATCATTATCACTAACCCAAGACATTGCAGGTAAAGAATCTAATAATAATTCCATTTCGTACAAATCTATTTTATTTTTATTTATTTCTGATTGTTTTATTTTAAAATAATTAAAAATAGTTGGCATTGATTTTACAGTATATAAAGTAACAATAATAAGTAAAAGACTAGTAACAATATTCAAAATTTCAAATAAAAATCCGTTATTTTTACTGAATCCATAATAAAACAAAATAAAAATTCCACGAATAAAAAAAGCGATACAAAATCCTATAATTATTTTATATAATTTACATTGATAATCTGTTTTTATCCAAGCTAATAATATACAAGATAATAATAAAAAAGAACTTGATATTAAAAATGCACAAATATTATTTATTGTCAGACTGTCCATTTGTAAGTGTATTTTACACTAATTAATAACTATTCGTTATTGGTGAGATTATCTAAATCTAAATCATCCACATATCCCGCCCCTTTACAAATTGGACAAATCTTTTCATCTGTATCATTTTCTAAATCTTCTATATTTTCTAAAGATAAATCATCATCAAAATTAGAATTATAAACCATATAACCCAATCCAAGACAATGAGAGCATTGAAAAGACATATATTACTTTATTGGGCAAGAGCCATTAATACATTCAATATCATCAATTAAATTGCCATTATCAATTTTAATATTTTCAATATTTTTAATATTTTTTAATATTTCGTTATATTTACACTCATCTATTTCTTCATAAGGACTTTGTGGAAAATTATGATCTTTCCTTAGTAAAAAACTAATACTTTTTATTCCATTTTTATAATTTTTCTTTAACCAGTCTTTTACACCTTCTAATTCGTCATTAGAATAATAAATAGTAGCACTAACGGCATTATCCGCCCAAACAGTTTGAATTTTTTTGACTAACTCTAATTGTTCCACGGCTTTCATATCTTTTGCTAATTTCGCATTATCTCCTGCTTTGCAAGGAAATTCTACGACCATAGTAGATCTGTCTTCTGTTTTGTCAAAATTTTTAACATATTCGACGTGATAACCAAGATTTTTACAAATATTTATTAAATTGTCATTACTAGCTATGCGAACTCTTCTAATATAATATTTAGAATACGCTGGATGAACACCTGGACAAGCATTTGCTAATAAACTAACTGTTCCAGAGGGTTTAACTGTTGTTAATTTTAAAGATTCTGGATATTTCTTTTTTTGACTCCATTCTTTATCAAATTTTCTCAATTCTTTATAACAGTCATTTAACCATTCTATTTTACCGAAAGATTGACAAATACCAGTTACACTTAAACCAAGTCTCATGTTTTTGTGAACTATATCATTAGTCTCTTCGTGAATAAATGGCATCGCAGCAATAGCTTTTTGAGTCTTATATAATAATTTAGAACATTCAATTAATTCTTCTTTAGATTCTATGTTATTTAAATATAATTCAGCTAAATTACAACACTCGTAATTTTGAAGAGTTATTTCCCCGCAAGGGTTTAAACCAAAACACTCATCATCAATTTTTTCTCCCAATCTCCCCTGTTTTTGCGATAATGGTAAATTAAAAAATCCATAAGGTTCTCCATTACCAGAATAACCTTCCCAAACGTCATTAGAGATATGACTAAAATCATCAATATAAAGACTATTATTAGACATCGCTCGCCAATTAGGAATATTTCCTAAATCCCACCGTTTAGCTCTTAAATATAAATAATCATCAGGATCTCCCAATGCGATTTGTGCGCTACGCCTGACATTGCCCGATACGACAATAGAGCCTATAATATTACAAATATCTAAAGCATCCACGGATCTAAGTTTTTTCCCTTCTCTGCCTTTAAATACTTGACAAATTTTCATAATCCCTTCTGTTAAAATTTTTGGCCCACTTGCGGTTCCACCAAAAGTTTTAATTGGTTCTCCAGCGCCACGAACCAATATAGTAGAATAAGAAAAACTTTTTCCAGTTTCAAAAAAAGATTTTAGAACGGAATGTAATAATCTAACCCATCCTTTTCTAGAATCTGGAACTATAATATCAGCATCTTTGGTATTTTGATGTTCAATAATCACTCCTTTCTTTGTTTTCGGTAATTCATGAACATGCTCCCTTCTAATAGAAAATCCTACTCCACCCCCAAGCATTAAATTTTCAAATAAAAACTCAAAAGCTTTAGGTTCATTAATAATTACAAACCAACAATTTAAAAGTGAATTTCCTCCAAATCTATCAACGGTTTCGGTTCCTAATTGCCATAGCATCCTTCCAGGAAAATTACATTTAAGATTAAAAATTAAATCATACAACCTTTCAGCTTCTTCTTGTGTATAATCTGCTCCAATTTTCTGACTACCATTTATACATCTTTGAATGGTTTCGCGCCATTCTTCAAGTTCGCCATTTTCCCTTTTACGACTGTATGTTCTTTTATAAATTAGCCATCCCAATCCATTAAACCCCCATTTTACTTTTTTATTTTTATATTTTTCAATAAATTTGTCTGTAATAATACGAAATCCAATTTTTTCTGTCATAAAAGTTTTAAGTAAAATATATTACATTCCTCCCACCCTAATCTAAACCAAAAATCAAAAATCTCATCAAGTTTTTAACCTAATAAGATTTCTTGTGTATGAAATTCTAATCTTCTAAAATCACGCCTGATTTATCTAATTTTTCTTTACAAATTCTTTGTTTTATGTCTTTATGTAATTTACCGCGTCGTTTTTTAGCATAATTCATGTAATAATTTTCTTTTATATCATCTTTTCCAGCAAGAGCTTCACGTCTTTCTGAATATTCTTTAGAATAATCGAGAACGTCCCCATAAGAACCCTTTTTTAAACCAACTTTATTACTAAAATCTTTGGATGAAAAAGGATCTATTTTTGTGTTAAAAGAAGCTTGTGGTTTATACCAGATCCTAATCCATTTATAACCATCATTATCTATAAACTCATGATTATCATGGATGGACATTATCAAATCAATAGTTTTTTTCGTTTTTTCATTGTAGAAAGAATAAAAAGGCATATTAAATTTTACACTTCTGCTAATAAAGTATCTACCGTATGCTTATATGTTCTTTCTTGAATTTTTAATCCTGCTATATTAATAGGTGAGGTTTCGACTCTTTTTATTGCTTCTTCACATCCTGCAATAAATTCGTCTTCGTTCCAATCGTAAAATGATCCTTGCTGTAAAGGACCTCCCTTATTAAAGAAAATTCCATCATGAGCTTCAATTTTTCCACTAGGTTTAATTAATACGGCATTTTCTGAATTAGCCCAATCTTTATAACCTGTAGCGTCTAAGATAACACCGTGTTTTCCTAAACCAACAGCGTGCATTTCTGGTAATCCAATATTTTCACTTCCAGACATTCCTATCATAATATGCCCAGATCCGAGCCAATCACAATAGAGTTCGTTCTGTTGCATCCAACCAAAAAATTGAATATTACAATATTCTTTACCATTTAAACATTCTTGAAATATTCTAGGATTATCATCCACCATTTGTCCATTGACATTTCTTACTAAAAAAGGATTATAAACCGCCACATGTAAAAAATATTTAGGTCTTTGACCAACTCTAGGAACTCCAAATCGTTTTAACCAAGTTTGAATAGTCTTTTTGTGTCGTTTGCGACATTCTTCAAATTTCCCAGGGATTAAAAATACTATTCTATCATCATCATAATATTTCTTTTTCTTAACATAAAAATTATTACTATCAAATCCTATTTGTAAATATTTAACATTATTTAAACCCGCCTCTTCTAAAATATTTTTAAGATAATTAGAACAAACAAAGACTGTCTTTTTATTTTTTAATATGTTGATTTCTGTTTCTGTAATACCGTCGCATTCCAAGAAGGTTATAAATATTTCATCATTACTAAAACTTTCTAATGATTGCTGGTTTGAATGCCAGAGTTTTAAGGTAGGATTTTTTCTATTATGAACTTTAAAAGCTTTTCGAGCACAATTTTCCAACCAATTATCGAAATCGCTATCTCGTTTTTGTGCAGAAAGATCGACTCCTCCGATTGGAAAATAGGGCGGAGCTAAATTCCTGGCATAGAGTTCTTTACAAATATTCCAAGAAATATTTCCGAAACTTGTAGAGTTTATCGGTAAGTTTATCGCAAAATTCATATTTTCTATATTATAGATATAAACCTAAAAAAGTCAAGCAATTTTTACAAAAAAATTATTTTTATATGACATATATAATAAACAAAAATATAATATATTATAAAGAAAATCAATAAACATTTTACATTTTTAAAAATACATAAGACTAATATTATAATCGAAAATCCCACAGAAAAAGAACAAAAAGCATTAAAAAATATTATTTATTTATTCACTAATAAAATTACGGGGCAGAATTATGTAGGACAAACATCTATGTTTTTTAATAAAAGGTATCCTAAAAATACTTGGGATAATTCACTTAGCAATAAATATTTCCAATATTCAGCAAAAAAGTATGGTAGACAAAATTTTAATCTTGTTTTTTTAAAAATTGAATTAAATACTCCAGAAGAATTAGATTATTGGGAACAATTTTATATAAAAAAATATGATAGTCTTTATCCAGGTGGCTATAATTTCAATCAAGGTGGAAGACATTTCACAGAAGAACAAAAACAAAAAATAGGAAAAGCTAATTCAAAAACATATTCTTTAAAAAATACAAAAACAAATGAAATAATTACAATTAATAATATGAATGAATTTTGTAGAGTTAACAATCTGCGTCCATCCTCTATTCTCCATGTCGTCCATAATAGAGCAAAAAAACATAAGAACTGGATAAAACCAGAAACTATTTTAGATTCGATAAAAAAATATTTTGTTTTATCTCCGAAAAATGAAATTTTTTCCATTAAAAGCGAAAATGTAAAACATTTTTGCGAAGAACACCAATTACATAACACATGTTTTTCTCGTGTTTTAAAAGGAGAACGGATATCCCATAAAGGATGGATTTTAACGAGTTCTAAAATAGAATATATAGAAGTTTTTAACTCTGGAAATCAATGTTTTAAGATTGACAAATTAGCAAGAAATATTAAACAATTTTGTTCCGAACACCAATTAAATTATGAATCATTCTGTTGTTTATTACGTGGCGAAACTAAATCGTCACAAGGATGGAGAATTGATAAAAATAATAAATTAAAATATTATATAGTAGAATCTCACGATAAAATTAAATATGAAATAAGGCCATACACAATAAAATTATTTTGTAAGAATCATAGCATAAACTATAATACATTTTCTAGCTTCTTGTCGAATAGAAGAAAAAAATGCAAAAATTGGACATTTATTGAAACTCTTTATAAATAATTTAAAGCAAAATTACTCATTATTTATTTATTTATTTTAAATATTTTTCTTCTAATTTTTTAAATTCTTTATAAAAATCTGTATTATCACTATCACTTTTATTTTTTGCGAATAAAGTAAATAAATTATATTTAATAACTTTTTCGATAATTTCGTCTTCCGTACCCTCAAAATATACTTGTTGTAACGAAACAGGACATTTATGAATATATTTTCTTTTTGTATTTTCGACTAAACAACCCGATGTATAAAATATATACATTTTTTCATTTTTATTATTTTCTGTAGATTTTAATTCAATTTTAATTTTTTTATTAAAATTAAATCCTAAAGATTTAAATCCAAACAACCCTAATACCCCGCCCAACCCTATTTTCTTGAAAAAATTTCTTTTATTTATCATAATTTTACTTATTTTTTTGACACTAAATAACTATGATATTATAATAATTCTGCCGGAACTTCTTCTTCATCTTTTTCACTCATGTCTTCTTTTTGTTTATTAGTCAATGATTTAACAGGGGCGGGGGTTTTTGAAACTGGTTTTGTCGGGGCGGGGGAATCTTCTTCTTGATAAACTCTATAATCAGGTTCATTAGATCCTTGTTGTTTGAAATTATTTTTAAAAATTTTGACTAAAATAGATTTTTCATCTTCATAATTACCAACTTTTAATTTTCCAAAAAGATAATTATTACCCGCGTTGGATGTTCTTCTCCACAGAGCACCAATTTCCCTTGATTTCCAATTCTTTTTTTCTGAATTTCCTTCTGTGGTTTTTGTTGTTTGTTTTTCCATATTTTTATTTTATTATTTTATATTATATATCTTCACTACTAATTTTTATATACATTTATTTATGAATTGTCAAGGAAAATTTTTAGGTTTTCTTGAATCATAATCGTTACCAGGATTCATTACAAGAGCTTTTATTATAGACTCGTCTTTTGGAAAAAACCATACTTCTTTTAAATCATATGAATTTAAACAACAACCTTTATCATAACTATGATAACACACTAACGCATCATCTGGCAAATTTTTTATTATTTTTTTTAATTTTTTAATTGTTATTTTTATTTTATTTTTAATCATCATATTTCATATTTTCTATTCTTTTCTCCATATAATCTATATTTTCCTCTAAATCATAAAATTTCTCTTCCAATATTTTAATTCTATCTTCTATTTTTAATAATTCCAATCTTTCTAATTCAATTTTCTTTTTTGTTAAATAAAACGCATAATTCATAAAATATCTAATCTTTCTTTAGCTATATTAAAATACTTTTCTTCTTTTTCTATACCGATAAAATTACGATTAAGATTTTTAGCGGCAAGGCAAGTAGTCCCACTCCCCATCGTATTGTCTAAAACTAAATCGTTTTCGTTCGTATAAGTTTTAATAAAATATTCAAATAATTCAACGGGTTTGATTGTGGGATGCAAACCGCTAGTATCTGTATTAAATTTCTGCCAGCTAGACGGGATTCGTAATTCTCCCTGTTTTGTTCCTTCTCTACCCTCAAATTCTCTATAATTTTCAGATTTACTTCTCTGATTTAAGTCGTATTTAACTCTATCTTTACCAGAACCTGTTCTTTCCTGCATTTGTTTGTTGTAAATCCATTTGCCCTTACTAAAGATTTGGATAGCTTCGTGTTCTTTAAATGGCTCTCTAACTGTATTAGCGAAATTTCCACCACGATTTTTAATCCAAATCCATTCGTGTTTCCACATTTCTATGTTTGAGCATATGAGTTTTGAAGTAAATGGCTGATTACAAGTAAAAGCATAAACTGAATTATCTTTACCAACTCTCAAATATTGTTGCCATAGTTTATCTAAAGGAATCTCTGAATCCCATTTATTAGAAGTTATTCCATAAGGTAAATCAACCAAAACAAGCTGAACTGATTTATCAGGTATTTCTACCATCAATTCTAAACAATCACCAAGATAAATATTGTTCGGATTAAGCATTTTTATCTTAATTTATACTATTTTTACCAATTTGCTATATTAAAATAATTATTATATTTTAGCTATATTTAAATCTATATATTTTTTTTGTTTGTTTGTCAATACGTTCATGTATTCTTTTATTTCTTTGTCTGTTTTTAAGTTAAAACCAGGATATTGTTCTTTTTTGAAAGTATCAATGCGATTTTTAGCATAATTAAAATATTTTTCATTATTTTCAAATCCAATAAAATTACGATTCATTAATTTGCAAGCTATTATTGTAGAACCACTTCCAATAAAAGGATCTAAAATAACATCATTTTCATTTGAAGATAACCCTATTAAATATTCAAGTAATATTATAGGTTTTTGTGATGGATGAAATTGTTTTTCGGCTATTCCGTTATGTTGTGGAGCTGAAAAAATCATTACATTTCCTAGTCCAGTAAACCGACTTCTTCTTCCGGTTTCATCAATAAACCATCCTCTTGGTTTTCCATCCTTCACGTATGGCGCAATTACCTCTCTCATCATTTTCAAAGGTTTCCAAATATAATCATTAGATTTAGTAAAATGAATACAATCTTCTCTTAATGATTTTAATGCTTTAGAAGATCCTCGTCCTTTAGAATGCGTCCAAACCAACATATTTTTATAATTAACCTTTCCATAATCTTCTAATATATTTATAAAACCTTTAGGAATTCCTTTTTTTATAAATAGATTTTCATAACCCATAAAACTCCACATGGTTCCTGTTTTTTTAAGAACTCGAACACATTCACTAACCCATTTGGTTGTAAATTCTTCAAAATTACCTTTATCCCAATTATTACTTTGATAGTTTATAAAATATGGAGGATCTGTTACTACTAAATCAATGCTATTATTTGAAATTTTAGACATTCCAACAATACAATCTTCAAAAAATATTTTATTTAATTCTAACATATGATTTTCAATCACCAATCGCTAATAATAAATCATTCCACAATTCCCAAGGAACTATAGCACGTTCGGCAGAATTTTTTATTCCTTGCGTTCCTGTTTTCGAACCCCTTGGTGCAGCTTCATAATCAATATTTCCATTATTACACATTGGACGT
>Ga0209210_1000867_pt1 | contig 28252 bp, 35 predicted proteins | sample RifGroA1_FD_183991 | JGI IMG/M metagenome (GOLD analysis project Ga0209210, IMG submission 183991) | Contaminated groundwater microbial communities from Rifle, Colorado, USA - Rifle Groundwater A1 (SPAdes) (version 2) | ecosystem: Environmental > Aquatic > Deep subsurface > Groundwater >...
GGCACATTGAATGTTCGGCCATGTCCATGAAGTATTTGGGAGAGACTTTCGACATCCATACGGGTGGAGAAGATCATATTCCGGTGCACCATACGAATGAAATTGCTCAAAGTGAAGCAGCAACGGGAAAGCCTTTTGTGAAATATTGGATGCATTCAGCCTTTTTGATGGTTGATGGTCAAAAGATGAGTAAGAGTCTAGGAAACATGTACAGAATTGATGACGTGACCGAGAAGGGGTTTAACGCCATGGCACTGCGATATTTGTACTTGACGGCACATTATCGTACTCCATTGAGTTTTACCTGGAGCAGTTTAGCTGCGGCACAAAGCGCGTATGACAAACTGGTAGCGTTTGTGCGCACAGTTCACAACGCTCAACCCACAGCCCGCAAAGAACTCAGCAAAGAAAAACTGAAGAAAATGGATCAGTACAGGGAAAGATTTTTGGAAGCCGTAAATAATGATTTGAATTTTCCTCAAGGGCTGGCTGTGGTGTGGGAAATGGTCAAAAGTAATATTCCGGATATGGACAAGGCAGATTTGCTATTGGATTGGGATCAGATTTTAGGTTTGAGTTTGGTAAGTGCCCGGGAAGATATTAAAGTCCCCGAAGAAGTAACAAGAATGGTCAACGAAAGAGAGAGTTTGAGAAAAAGCGGTAAGTTTGTAGAGGCAGATTCCGTGCGGATGCAAATTGAGAAATCAGGCTTTATAGTTAAAGATGGTCCTGCGGGACCTATGATCAATGTCAAAAGAAATTAAAATTTTACTTGTAGTGTTGGTAATTCTTGATGCGTTAGCCATTAATGCTGGGTTGGCGTATTTGTGGCAGAGGAAAACAACAGTGGCCAGTGAGCCAGTAGTGCAAACTCAATATATAGACACTTGCGGACAAGAATGTAAAAATTACGTTGATCAGGCAATTCAGGCAAAGCAAGCACCACAAACATCTCCGACGCCGGTAACTAAGATTGTGTATCAAACAGCTCCCAAGACAAAAACCAGAACGACCAGTTACGTGACAATTCCGGGAAGCGGAAGTACTACAGAAACTGCTTGGACAAATGTGGCCGGAAGCGAGTTTTACTTTAATCCCGCCGACTATCCAGGACTTGTAAGTGTGTATTTTGAGGCTAATATGAAGCTGTTTAACGGCAGTGGACTGGCATATGCTCAATTGTTTGATGTAACACATGGGATCGGGGTGCAAGGAAGTGAAGTTTCGACTCAAACAGGATCAGACACAGTGGTAGAATCTGGGCAAGTAAGCTTCTGGTCAGGGAGAAATTTAATCAGGGTACAAGTAAAATCATTGACGACAGAATCTGCAATATTTAATTCAGGCAGGTTAAGAATCTTGACGGAGAATTAAGATGAGTGGCGTAAATTCCCCAGATCTTGGCGAGGTATCGCAGTTTCGTAAATACTTTTCGATGCTGGTTGAACTGAGAGAAAAAGACGACCCTACAGTGAGAAAGGCGATAGGTATAATTGGGATACATGGGAGTTGGACTGACGAAGCGCTTGGTTCCCAAAAGGGTCTTACTTGGCTAAATCTTGTTAATCAAGCAGCCCAAATGGCTACTGATCCAGAAGTAGAACGAGAGAAAAGGCAACAACTACAAGACAAGTTAAATGAGTTGGAAGTGTTTGTAGACTTAAAAAAACCTACTACTGATAGGGATAATCAAAGACGTTTGCGAGAATTGCATGCACTAACAGGGGGGGTTAAGTGATTGGCGCTGTGATTTTTGATTTGGATGGAACGGTTTTAGATAACGAGGAGAAATGGGAACTGGCGTTTGCAGCTGTGGCTGCTAAGCACGAAATCCGAAATTCGAAATCCGAAAAGTGGATACATACGCCGGGGATTGGGATCAAGCCGAATTGGAGGAAAATAACTGGAGACGAAGTTTTGTCTGAAAAGCTGACCCGGGAAACCTGGGACGAATACCAAAATGATACAAGTGTAAAAATCATGCCGGGAGCAGAAGAACTGCTAGAAGAAATTAAAGATATGGGATATCAGACGGCTCTGGCTACAGGATCTGAATGGCATGTGGTAGAAAAGGAACTGGAACAACTCAATTTGTATTTGGCGTTTGATGTAACCACTACAGTTGATGAGGTATTAGCTGGTAAACCTGATCCGGAAATTTACTTGCTGACGGCCCAAAAATTGGGAGTGGAGCCAAGTGAGTGTATAGTGATTGAAGATTCAGCAGCTGGGGTGACGGCGTCTAAGGAGGCAGGCATGCAAGTTATTGGTCTGAAAGTACCTGGGGCTGATTTCGTAGTTGACAGCCTGGCCGATGCAGGAGTAGTATTGCGCGAGTATGGCAACAAAAAGAAAGACCAAAGTGATTAAGGTGATTAAGACACAGGAAGTTGAAGAGTGGTGGGGAACAAAACAAAAGATTGCATCTTTGGCGCTTCTGGTGGTTTTATTTTGGTACAGGACTGATTCATGGCCAGTGGTGGCTTTAGTTAACAACTACCCAATTTCTAGATTTGAATTAAATCAGTTGATGTACAAGAGGGTAGGACAGGAAGCTTTGGAGAATCTGGTAGTTGATAAATTAATCGTTCAGGAATTGGCTGCTAAAGGGGTAAATGTTTCTGATGAGGAAGTGAATAAAAAGATAGAAGAGATAAAGACCCAAATTGGATCGGCTGAAAGCTTTGAACAAGCCCTGGCTATTCAAGGCATGACCGAAGAGCAGCTGAAGGGACAGATTAAAATTCAACTGGCGTTGGAAAAATTGGTAGAGCCTTCTTCTGACTCAGCAGTTTTACAAGAAAGAGTCACAACATTGGTATCCAGTTTGAGAGACAAAGCTGTGGTGAGAATAATTTCTACCTCCGGGCAAAAATAATTGCGTTGGGCAAAGCTCTTCCTGGACCAAATACATATCGACCATTGAGATACATTGCCGTGGAACCGCCCGTATCGAGGTTTAAAGCTCCGGTGGCTCCCAGGGACTTGAAAACGTAGGCAAACTGCTGCATATTGACGGAGTTGGCGACGACTATAATGACGGTGTTGGAATTTCTGACTCCAATGCCCACTTTAGTCCCGACTGTTTTTTGTTTGTCCGATAGGCCTGATTGATTGTCGTCGATTTGGACACTGCCGCCATTGACTAGTCCTGGGTAATTAACAACTGCTGCTGTAGGAGTAGCCCCAGCGAAAGAATTGGCTGAATGTAAATAATGAGCACCTCCTCCGTCGGTGTAAACTATGGCCCGGCGTTCAGCCCAGCCCAACTTGTCTCCCTGGGTCCATTTGGAAAGTCTGGTGATATATACCGGAAAATCAAAAGAGTTTTTCTTTGATGAACAATCGGGGTAGGTAGAGGGACAAAAATAGGTGCCATTGACTCCAGCAAAACCACCATTACGAGTGACAAAGTCCGAAAGTGACAAAGCGGGACAGTTGTCAAAGCAGTCAGAATCCGAAGCAGAGTCGGTAATCATGCGGGATGAGCCTAAATCAACCGATAAAATAGTGGCTCTGAAGTCGCCTTTTTCGGTATGAATTGTGGCCGTAGTTAAGCCAGATCCAGGAGGTCCTTGGAGTACGGGTAATGGAGTTGGAGTGCCCGCCTGCAACGCCTTTGGCGTAGCCAACGTGGGCAGGGGAGTAGGTGTAGGCGTAGGAGATGGTGTAACAGTAACTGTAACAGTAACTGGGACGGGAGTTGGGGACGGGGTGGGCTTAAATAAATTTAAAAAGAAAGCCAGCAGGAAGGAGAGAGTCTCCATGGTAAAATTATGCCAGGATGTTTTATAAATTGCTAGACACAGGAGACGGGGAAAGATTGGAACAGTTTGGGAAATATGTTTTGCGCCGGCCAGACCCGCAAATAATTTGGAAAAAAAGTTCGGCATCAGAAGAGTGGGAAAAAGCCAATGCGGCGTTTGATGGGGATTGGAAAATTAAAGATGCACCAAAAGCTTGGGATATTGAAGTGTTGGGATTAACAGTTGAGTTGAGATTAACGCCTTTTAAACATACGGGAATTTTTCCAGAACAAGAAGAGCAGTGGAGATGGCTTGGGGGCCAAGTGCTAAGTGCTAAGGGTCAAGTGAATATTTTAAATTTATTTGGTTATACCGGGGTGGCAAGTTTAGTAGCTGCCAAGGCGGGAGCCAGGGTAACTCATGTGGATGGATCAAAGCCCACCATTGCCTGGGCTAAAATAAATCAGGAAAAATCTGGACTGGCTGATAAACCAATTAGGTGGATTTTGGAGGATGCCATAAAGTTTGTGGAACGGGAAGTGCGCAGAGGAAATAAATATGACGGGATTATTCTGGATCCGCCGGCTTTTGGACATGGACCGGAGGGAGAAACCTGGCAGTTTAATAAATCGTTGCCCAGACTTATGACTGCTTGCAAGCAATTACTGTCTGAAAATGCCAAATTTGTAATCATTAATGCCTATGCAGTAAGTTCGTCTGCACTTACATTAAAGAATTTGTTGGTGGATATGAATTTAGGTGGCCAAGTGGAATATGGAGAACATGTAATTGACGGTAAATTGTCTACGGGGATTTGGGGCCGGTGGGAAAGAATGGATTGACATCTGGTAGTTGATTCTCTATTCTAGATGTAATGCCAACGAAGAAAAAGATTGTAGAGGATGAAGTAATTACGGAAATACCAAAGGAAGCTGTGGAAGCCGAGCCTGTGGTGACTGCCCCAGAGGTGGTAGTTGAACCAGAACCAGTAGTGGAAGCTTCTATTCCTTCCGTGTCAGCACCAATGACTACACCGGTGATAAGTAGCGAACCTGTTAAAAAAGAAGGTAGTTGGTGGATGCTTTTGATTGCTTTTATTTTAGGACTGGCAGTGGGAGCTGTAACAATGTATCTGGTCAAGGCACAAAGCTCCAAGGTTTCTTCCCAGCAAGAAACCGCAGTTGTTGACCAGACTCCTGAACCTACAACTGCTCCGGTAACTGAGGTTAAAAGAGAAGACTTGAAAGTACAAGTATTGAATGGCAGTGGGGTATCGGGTGCAGCGGCCCAAGCCAAAACGCTTTTAGAAGGTTTAGGATACTTGGATGTGGAAACGGGAAATGCGGATGGAGATTTTGCTGAAACTGAAATTGAGATTAAAGCGGATAAGGCTGCGGTTGAGGTGCTGGTGAAAAAAGATTTAGAGGACGAATATTCTCTTTCTGACACAGTAGGGGAGTTAGACGAAAGTTCCGATTATGATGTGGTAATCACTTTGGGGGCAGAGTAATGGATCCTAAAGTTGCTCTTTTGGAGTACCTAAGGGCGCATAAACTCATGTCGTTGGCTACGGTTGGGGCTGCGGGGCCGTGGATTTGTACGGTTTTTTATGCAGTAAGTGATGATTTCAATATTTATTTTTTGAGTCATTTCGCATCCAGACACGCATTGGAAATTACTAAAAATGAAAAGACAGCAGTGACTATTACTGAATGGGATCAAACTATAACTGACAAGAAGATAGGAGTGCAGATGGAAGGGGTAACGCATGTAGTAGAACAGGGAGACGAACATTTTAATGCAATGGAATTGTGGTTGAAAACAAGTGGAGCGTATGACGACAAAACTATATTTGAACAATCGAAAGTCAGATTTATGGTGGGGACAATCTTTCGCTTTCGTCCCAAGAAAACTAAGTTTTTAAATGAGAATTTGTTTGGTGATGCAGGGATTAAGGAAATAGAGATTTGAATTAAACATGGAGATGGTAAAATTGCGGCATGAGTCTTTCAGTAGGCATTATTGGGCTTCCTAATGTGGGGAAAAGTACCCTGTTTAATGCACTTTTAAAGAAACAACAAGCGCTGGCTGCCAATTATCCCTTTGCCACAATTGAACCAAATGTGGGAGTAGTACCTGTTCCTGATGAGAGATTGGCTAAGTTAGCAGAAGTAGTGCACACCGAAAAAATAGTTCCTGCGACTGTAAAGTTTGTAGATATTGCAGGACTTGTTAAAGGAGCCAGTCAGGGAGAAGGATTGGGAAATAAATTTTTGCAGCATATCCGTGAGGTAGACGCGATTTTATATTTATTGAGAGATTTTAGTGATGAAGACGTGATTAGAGCCGGATCAGTAAATCCGAAGGAAGATTTGGAAATTTTGAAGATGGAACTAGAGTTGGCGGATATGGATTCTAAAGAAAAGGTAAATTTGCTGTCTAAGAAACCGGCGATAGTGGTTTACAATACAGATGAGGATAAATTGACTGGGGAGGGCTTGAGAATCTGCGCTAAATTGGAAGAGCAGTTAGCGGCGCTGTCCGAAGCGGAGCAGAGAGAATACTTGAAACAATTGGGAATCGAGAAGACAGGATTGGAGAAGGTAATCCAGGAAGCCTTTAAAATTTTGGGGCTGCAGACCTTTTTGACCGCAGGGGAGATTGAAGCCCGGGCCTGGACTATCAAAAAAGGCACTAAGGCGCCGCAGGCTGCAGGGGTAATTCATGCTGATTTTGAGAAGCATTTCATCAAGGCAGACGTAATTTACTGGGAAGATTACATAACTTTAGGTGGATGGGCCAAAGCCCGGGAGGTAGGCAAAGTACGGATGGAAGGCAAAGAATATGTCATGACTGAAGGGGATGTGGTGGAATTTAAGGTAGGAGTTTGACCCCACTTCGCCTTGCAGCTTCGGTTGGGGCACGGTATAATTAGCCACATGAACAAATATGAATTGACGGTGCTGGTAAAAGCTGTGACCGGCGTGGAAGAAAAGATGGAAAAAATTGTCAAGGCGTTGGGAGGAAAATTGGGCAAGTTTACGGAAATGGGTAAGAAACAATTGGCATATCCAATTGACAAAATCCATGAGGCGCATTTTTTGAATTGGATTATTGAACTACCAAACGAGGGTGTAGTACAATTGGAAAAGAAGTTAACCGTTGACCGTGAAGTGATTAGACACTTGATTATTAAGCACGAAGCACGAAATTCTAAATCCTAATGTCAGCCAGATCTTTAAACAAAGTTCAATTGATAGGGAACATGACCCGGGATCCGGAGATGAGATACACTCCCCAAGGAACTGCGGTATGTACATTTGGAGTTGCGACCAACAGAACTTGGGTGACCGATTCAGGAGAAAAAAGGGAAGAGACTGAATTCCACCGCATTGTAGCTTGGAATAAACTAGCAGAACTGTGTTCACAGCTGCTGTTTAAAGGCAGGAGAATTTACGTAGAAGGTAGATTGCAAACTAGACAGTGGACAGGCCAAGATGGGCAATCCAGACAAGCTACAGAAATTGTGATTGAAGATATGATTATTTTGGACTCTAAGAGACAGGGAGAACAAGAGCCTGGCCAGGAAGTGCCTCAAGAAACGGTTGTGGAAGCACCGGTTGAAGTACCAGCGGAGACTCCTTCTGAAGATATTCCTTTCTAAAAAGATATGATGCGCAAGAAAAAAATCCTCTATAAATCTAATAAAAAGTGCGGTTTCTGTGAGGCAAAGATAGAACCGGATTTTAAGGACGTAGCGACGTTGTCAAAATATCTTTCGGAAAGAGGCAGAATATTGGGACACGACAGGACCGGGATTTGTTCTAAACACCAAAGAAGACTAGCTAAGTCTCTTAAGCAAGCCAGACACATGGCCCTCTTGCCGTTTGTAGCCGGATTATAGTAGACTCTTCTAATGCGCAAAAACTTTTGGATAATTGTACTTTTGGTACTGACAACTTATGGAGGATTTCTAACTGGAGAGGGAAAACTGAAATGGTCGTTTGCAAATTATAAACCGGCAGTTATATACAACCGGGAAACTCCAAGAACTCTAAATGCTGATTTTGCTATGTTTTGGCAGGTCTGGGACAAGCTAAACGAGGAATATGTAGACAAAGCTGCTTTGGACCCAGAGAAAATGGTGGATGGGGCGATTTCCGGGATGGTGGGTAGCCTAGATGACCCATACACTGTGTATCTGCCGCCCCAACAAAACAAAGACGCCAAAGATGATTTAAACGGGGCATTTGAAGGAGTGGGTATTCAATTGGGATTTAAAGACAAGGCCTTATCTGTGGTAACCCCAATTGCCGGAACCCCGGCAGACAAAGCCGGTGTTAAATCGGGAGATCTTATTTTACATATTAAAGACGAGATTAAAAAAATAGACAAAGATACTACTGGCATGACTCTGCCGGAAGCGGTGAATATTATCCGGGGTAAGAAAGGTACAGAAGTGGAACTGACATTGGGCCGTGAGGGAGAGGAAAAGCCAATGGTCATAAAATTACAGAGGGAGACGATTGTAATCAAAAGCGCCACAGTGGAGATAAAGGACGGAGTAGCTATTTTGAAATTGAATAAGTTTGGAGACAGAACCCAGGAAGAATGGACAAACGCAGTTGATCAGATAGCCAGTTTACCAGTTGGACAGTTGAAAGGAGTGGTTTTGGACATGAGATTTAACCCGGGTGGATATTTGGATGGAGCGGTATGGATTGCGGGAGAGTTTTTGCCGGCGGGAAAATTGGTAGTATCTCAACAGTATGGAGACGGGAGTAAATTTGATAACAAGGTAAGCAGAATAGGCAGGCTTCTAAAAACTCCATTAGTGGTTGTGGTCAACGAGGGGAGTGCTTCTGCTGCGGAAATCTTGGCTGGGGCGTTAAGAGACCACAACCGGGCCAAAATTGTAGGAGTAAAGACATTTGGTAAAGGAAGTGTGCAACAGCCGGAGGATTTTGACAACGGGGCGGGAATTCACATCACTGTGGCCAAATGGCTGAGGCCAAATGGAGATTGGATTGATAAGATTGGAATTAAGCCTGATGTGGAAGTAAAGATGGATGAAAAAGATGAATCTAATGATTTACAATTGAAAAAAGCCTTAGATCTCCTATGAATTTTCTGATCAGAATTGCTGTAGCTTTGTTGTTGGTGGGAGCTGTGTTTGGGGGAGCATTGGGAGACAGAATATGGGGATACAAGATGTTGGATCAGTGGTGGCCGAGGGTTGCCGAGAATAGAAATGGGAAACTAGAAACTAGAATAACCACCGAAGAAAATGTAGTTGTAGATGTAGCGGAGACGGTAAGTCCAAGCGTAGTTACGGTGGGCATAAAGAAAACAATCAATCAACCCCGGGTGCAATTTTTTGATCCTTTTGGAATGTTTCCAGAAGTTATGCCAGGCCCTGTCCCACAAAAGAAAATCGAACAAGATATCGGTAGTGGGTTTGTTTTGACAGCCAATGGATTGGTGGTAACTAATAAACACGTAGTTGAAGATACCCAAGCTACTTACAAAATTGTTACTAAAGATGACAAATCATATGACGTACAAAAGATTTATCGGGACCCGGCCAACGATTTGGCTATCCTTAAAATAGATGCTAAGGATCTAAAACCGGTAGAGATGGGGGATTCCTCAAAATTAAAAGTGGGACAGTTTGTAATTGCCATAGGGACAGCGTTGGGTGAATTCCGGCATACAGTGACTACAGGAGTAGTTTCCGGCTTGGGCCGGGGGATTACGGCAGGTAGTCCTCTAGAGGGAGCTGTAGAGCGGCTGGATAATGTAATTCAGACAGACGCGGCTATCAATCCAGGGAACTCTGGCGGGCCGCTCCTCAACTCGGCAGGCCAAGTTATCGGAGTAAACACGGCTGTATCACAAGAGGGTCAAAATATTGGGTTTGCCATTCCGATTAATGTCATTAAAGAAGCCATTGATAATTTTAATAAAACCGGACAATTTAGCAGACCATATCTGGGAGTCCGGTACAGAATGATTGACCAAAAAACTGCCATTTTAAATGAAGTACCGCAAGGGTCGTATGTTCAAGAAGTTGTGGCTGATTCTCCTGCCGAGAAAGCAGGGATTAAAGACGGGGATATTATTATTGATCCTAAAGATATAGCCAAAGCCATATCTGGACATAAGGTGGGAGATAAGGTGGAGATCAAGATCTGGAGGGATGGGGAAAGCAAGACTTTGACTGTGACTCTAGAGGAAGCTAAGTAAGTTTGCTATAATTGAGGCATGAAAGCGACTGGACATCCGACTTACTATCCCGAGGCCAAGGTAACTTGTGCGTGTGGAAATACTTTTACGGTTGGTTCTACTAAGCCAGAAATATACGTAGAGATTTGTGCCAAGTGTCATCCTTTCTTTACTGGGGAAATGAGATTTGTGGACACCATGGGAAGAGTAGAAAGATTCCAAAAAAACATGCAGCAAGCGGCTGGTAAAACCCATGTGTCCAAGAAACAGAAAAAGATATTGAAGAAACAGGAAGAAGAGGCCGCCGAGGCGGCCCGGCCTAAGACGATTCGGGAAATGCTGGAGAAAGTACAATCTAAGTCTTAGATTTTGAACATGGACTATTTCGAGTGGAAAAAATTGAAGGTAAATAAAAATCCGGAAGCGCAAAGCTTTAAGGCCGTAATTATGGAAGCCAGACAAGGCGTGGGTGGAGATGAAGCCAAGATTTGGGCAGAGGATCTGTTGCGGATGTACCGCCGCTTCGCGGAGTTGAACAATTGGTCAGTTGAACAGTTGGATAGTGGGGTAATTAAAATAAAGGGTAAGAATGTGTATGAGAAGTTGAAGTGGGAAACGGGAGTCCACCGGGTGCAACGAACTCCAGAAACAGAAAAGGCAGGCAGAATCCATACATCGACGGCTTCAATTGTAATGTTGCCGGAAGTTCCCGAGTCGCAAATAGAAATTAGAGAAGATGATTTGTTGTGGGAATTTACCAGAGGCGGAGGACATGGTGGCCAGAACGTAAACAAGGTGGCTACGGCAGTCAGACTTACCCACAGACCGTCAGGAATTGTGGTCCAATCACGGCAAGAAAGATTCCAGGAACAAAATAGAAAAATCGCCTTAGAGCTTTTAAGAGGTGAGTTGTGGGAAAGAGAAGAGGAAGCGAAGCGCTCAACGCTCAGCACACAACGCTTGGCGATAGGCAGGGCGATGCGATCAGAAAAAATAAGAACTTATAACTTTCCGCAAAACAGAGTGACAGATCACAGAATTGGTCAAAGCTGGCACAATTTGGATAAGATTATGGAAGGGCGGCTAGACGAAATGGTATTAGCGATGGCTAGTCTTGAGCTCGGCAATCAAAATCCCCAAGGCAGTGATGCCAGTTCCGACCCAGAATAATGAAGTAACCGATTCTTTAAGCCACAAGAAAGACAGGGGAGCGGCAAAGAGGGGGTAGGTGTACACAAACAGAGCGGTTTCACCCACCTCGATGGTTTTTTGGGCTTTGTGCCAAAGAGAATAGGCCAAGGTTCCGGAGGCAAAAGCCATGTACCAAACTCCCAAATGGGTAGGGAAAGAAATAATGCGGATCTGATCCATGATATTTGCAGGAGTGTACACAAGAAGCACCAGGGGAAGAGTAGTCAACAGACCTACTGCAAAAGAGAGTTGAGTTAGAGCAAACGCGGAATTGGTTTGATGGCGTAGTAAAACTTTGGCCATAATAGCCAAGACCACTCCAACCAGAACTGAAGCAGCGACTAATAAGTTTCCCAGAAGTGAGGAAGTAATTGTCCCATTGGCAAGTGGTTCAAAGACAATAATTAATGTTCCTACCAAGGCAATGGCAATGCCAATTTTTTCGCGAGCGGTCACGCGCTCTCGAAGAAACATGACCCCAGCTGTGGCAGTAAGCAAGGGACCAATAGCGGAAATTAAAGCTCCTTCAATGGAAGAAGTGAGATTGTAACCTAAGAATAAAAGTCCAAGGCTAATTGTTGAAGTGAGGAAAGAGTATAAAAGAACTTTGGGAGATATTTTGATGCGGAAGAAGGGTAGGGTAAGAATGGCAAAAGTGCCGGCGATGGCAAAACGGTAAAAAAGAAAAACCAAAGGAGACAATTCCCGAAGAGTAAATTTGATAACCGGTCCGGCAAATCCCCAAATGGCAGAAACCAAAAGTAGTTGGAGATATGATCTTAGTCGATACGACCTCATGTAATTTCTAAAAGACGGTCAATTCCAAAAGAAAAACCCACGGCAGGGATGGGCCGATTAGCAAACGTGCCAATCAAATTGTCATATCTGCCGCCACCCCCTATAGACATTTCTTCAGGTCGACCGTTGGGTTTGAGTTCCATGATGGTGCCGGTGTAGTAGTCCTGGCCTCTGGCTAAAGTAGGATCGAAGAAGAAATCCTGGTCTAATTTTAGATCGTATTTTTCTTCCAAGATGTTAAACAATTTTTTTAGGTTTTCGGTAGGTTTTTGGTTCTCTACAAAATCAACCAGCCTTTTTTCAGTATTGTCTTTACCAACTTTGTAAATTTTATCAATTGCTCTAATGTCTTCGACTGAAAGAGCTGAGAACACCCGACGGTCATTAACGGCCATGCGAGATTTTTCTAAGCCAATTTTTCTAGCAGCGATGATAGCAGCGGCGATAACTCTAGCATCTTCGTTGGTGTCAATTTTCCCTACGATATCAAAATCAAATTGAGTAAATTCTCTAAATCTGCCACGCTGGGGATTTTCTCCACGAAATACTTGACCTATTTGATATCGGGAAAAGGTGGGGTTGAGAAGCTTAAGATTGTTGGCTACGAAGCGGGCTAGAGGAACAGTTAAGTCATAGCGGAGAGCGAGCTTTCTGCCACCCCGGTCGGTGAATTGGTAAATTAATTTTTCTTCTTCACCATATTTACCAAGAAGAGTATCTGCATATTCAACCGAAGGTGTTTCTAGAGGGACGAAGCCATAGTCTTCGAGAACCATCGCAATTTTGCCGAATATTTCACGGCGTTTCTTGACAACTTCAGGGAGAGTATCTCTGAAGCCTTTGGGTGTGATAGGACCTTGTTTCATATGTTTATACTAACAAAAAAGGACCGCCTTGTGTGCGGTCCATCCTGTATTATCGCTTGTGTAAATTTCTCGCTTTAACTTGCGGACAGTATTTGGCTGTCTCCTCCCCAGGCGTGAATTGGGTACAAACGGATTTATGAATTGTTGCTAGTTTAACACACTAAAACTTCTTTTGCAAAGCTGCGTGTTTTAGTAGTTCCCGGGTCCTGGCCAGTTATCGAGTCCGATACCTCTATTTTTGTATGCTTTGATTATTTTTCGTATTTCAGCAACCCTTTTGGCGACGGAAAACTTTCCGGTAACAGCTGGGCATTCGGCAATAGGGATAGCTCGATATTTCTCTTCGCTGTTGTTTTTTACATCTCGTATTGTCATTTTGGATTCACTTGAAATGACAATACCAAAAACGTCGGGTTGGTGGCAGGAAATTCCAAATGCTTTACATAGATCACAATTAGCCATGTTATTGGGCCGACGGTGAAGCTGTAGCGGAGGGAATTAAATGGAGGAGCTTGGCGGTGAAGGTGGATTCGGCTAGAGTGGGCAGACCGACAGCCACAATTCTGGAACCAACCTTGATATCTGAAAGTTTGTTTTTGTTGGTGATGGTAGTGTTTGAAGTGACTTTGATAGTGATAATTTCTTTTTTCAAAGTTTCAATAGTTAGGGAAGAAGAGGAGGTGTCGGTGACCCGGCCGGTCAGAGCCCGGCGTTTGTCTGCCCCTGGCTTGGAAATAACGAGCAATCTTTTGGTAGTTAGCGTTCCTTGACTGTCCACGTCGCCCATGGCAATGACAAAATCTCCCACTTTAAGATCGGCAAATGTGCCATCCTTGCCTCCTGTAAGACGGATGACGGTGTCTCCGGTGATGACGGCGGTCTTGGACTGGTTCGTGAGGTTGGTGACGGTAATGGTGGCGTCGGCTTTGGCAGAAATGGTACCCACGAAGGCTCTCTTGGCTACCGCAGTTTTGATGGCGGCAACCTGCTCTTTGACTGCATCACGAATGGCAGAACCGGTAGAGCTAGGGGTTTGGGCTAAAAGAGATGCGGTAAGAAGCAAAGTTAAAATCATATTTTGGCGGTGGAGTAAGTAACAGTGAGACTTTGAGAAGATTCGTTGCCGGCTGAGTCATAGGCAAAAACGGTAATGGTATTGTATCCGGAAATCAGGTCAACAACAGAAGTAAAATTGCCCGTGGCATCTACTGGTACAACTTTTTCTGCGTCTTCTGAAGTGATGACAACAGTAGATCCGGCTGAGGCTTTACCTGAAACCGTAACCGTATTGGAGACGGTTAACAGTTCATCTTCCGGAGAAGTGATGGTTAGTTGGTTATTGGTTAGTTGGTTAGTTGGTGTGGGTGATGGAGTAAGAGAAGTGGAAGTAGGTGAGGGTTGGGGAAGATTTTTAAGACTCTTGTTGGCTGTCCAAATGCCAAAGGTAATGACCAATCCCAGAGCAAATCCGATGGCAATTGCCAAGAAAACTTCCTTCTTCATTTGAGGTGGAGAATATCTTAGAAGTATGATAATGTCAAGAAGCTTATGGAGATAGCATTTGTTAAAGGGCAATTTAAAATTAAAGGAAAAACCGGAAGTGTTTTGATTGGAGATGGAAAAGTAAATATTGAAAGTGACAATAATTTTGTAGTGGATTCTGCCGGTGAATTTGAAGTAGGGGGAGTGTCGGTAATTGGACTGGGAAATGAAGCGTATGTGATCGAGCTAGATGGATTGAGGATCTGTGCTATAGAAAGTAAACTAACCGACGGACAATTATCAGACGCTGGGGCAATCGATATTACGGTTTCTCAAACTGGAGATATGGAAATAATTAAGCCGATCGATCCATGGGTAGCGGTGACAGCGGCTAAAGTCGAGGGAGTGGAGGGTGTGGCTAAATATGTAATTACTAAAGATAAACTGCCCACAGAATTTGCAACCGTATGGCTGACAAGTTAGCGGTCAAAGTTCCACCCCACTCCAGCGAATTAGAACAATCTGTGTTGGGAGCCCTTCTGTTAGACCGGGATGCGGTAGTGTCGGTAGTTGAATTTCTCCACCCAGAACATTTCTATGAAGAAAAACATGGACAAATTTTCGAAGCCATGGTGGCGCTGTATCAAGAACGGGAGCCGGTAGATGTAGTCACAGTGGTAGAAAGATTAAAAAAATCCAAAAAACAGGACGCTAAAGAATGGAAAGATTATCTGTCGCAATTGGTAAATAAAGTTCCTACAGCAGCTCATGCTGAATCGTATGCTCACAGCGTTAGGGACATGTACACTAAGAGGCAACTAATTGCGGCGGCGCAAAAGATTACCGAAATGGGCTTTGATGAAGGAGAGGATGTAAAGCAAATGCTGGACACTGCCGAATCGAAAATTTTTTCTCTGGCCCAGCAGCACTTAAAACAAGTTTTTACCCCGGTTAAAGATATTTTGGCCGAATCTTTTGACCGTTTGGATGAGCTGCACAAATCGGCAGGTAGTTTGCGGGGAGTCCCGACCGGATTTGCCGACCTGGATGAAACATTGGCCGGAATGCAGGATTCAAACTTGTTGATTTTAGCAGCTAGACCAGGTGTGGGAAAAACTGCTCTGGCTCTAAATATTGCTCAAAATGCGGCGTATAAAAACAAAATGCCGGTGGGTTTTTTCTCACTGGAAATGAGCCGGGAAGAACTAATGGACCGGTTATTGGTGGCCCAGGCCGAAATTGACGCCTGGAAATTGAAGACTGGCAGATTGGAAGAAGATGAGTTTACTAAGCTGTCTGATGCTATGGGAGAGTTATACGAGACTCCACTATATATAGATGACACTCCGGGAATGACGATTCTGGAAATGAGAACCAAGGCCAGAAGACTGCAAGCCGAACATGGATTGAAATTAATTGTGGTCGATTATTTACAGCTGGCTAGAGCTACTCGGAATTTGGAAAACCGGGTTCAGGAAGTATCGGAAATTTCTCAAGGGTTAAAAAATCTAGCCAGAGAACTTAAGATTCCAGTACTAGCCTTGTCTCAGTTATCACGGCAGGTGGAGGCCAGGGGAGTAAAGAGACCCCAGCTGTCTGACTTGCGCGAATCGGGAGCCATTGAGCAAGACGCGGATGTGGTCATGTTTATGTGGCGGGAGAATGATGAAAATTTGGAGGACATGAATATTGATATTGCCAAGCACAGAAACGGGCCGCTAAAAAGCATTAAATTGCGCTTCAAGGGCGACAAGATCAAGTTTTACTCAGTGGATACAAAACGGAAAGCAAATTAATCTGTATCAAGAATGAAAGTTGACAGTGGGTTGGACAATGCCTATAATGGTCTCATAAACGCCTCAGCCATGCGCAAGCCCGCTGAGGTTTTTTGATGGGAGTGATACAATATATGTATGGGTAAAACTGTCGTTTTTGTGGATGGAGAGAATTTTTTAAACAAGGTAGAGAATGTATTAGAAGTAGACGGGGTTAGTCGAAAAAAAGTGAATGTGGCAAGAATAAAATTGATAGAGCTTTTAAAGACCGTATTAAATGAAATAAAGATTGATGAAGTTATTTTTTACGCAGCCAGATTACATTACTATGATGAATTTCCGGGTAAATCAAAAGAGTTGATTGGTAGACAAAGGGCCTTGAAGGCTGAATTTGAAAGACAAGGTATTAAATTTGTGATCGCGGGAAATGTCCGAGGCCAGAAGGTTGATGGCAAGACTGTATTTAAAGAAAAAGGAGTTGATGTTAGATTGGCTGTCGATATGGTAAGTATGGCTTGCGATAAGTTAATTTCAACAGCGGTTTTGTGCTCATCTGACTCGGATTTACAGCCTGCAGTGGGAGAGATAAGGCGTCGTGGGGTGAAGGTGATTTATCTTGGTTTCGAGATTAGTCCCAATAAAGGGCTTGTCTCTACAACTAATAAGACTGTTCTATTCAGATCAACAGAGATTAAGAAAGCTATACAACCTTAATTTTGTGCCGAGGGCGAGAGTCGAACTCGCATGGGCTTAAGGCCCACTACTTTTTGAGAGTAGCGCGTCTGCCATTCCGCCACCCCGGCATATCAGATTCTCTTTTTTAAGTATAACCTTCCAAATCCAGTTTTAAGTTGTTTTTCTCTGGAAATGGCCTTTTCTAAGGTATACGAGATTTTGTTGCTTCAACTAGACCTTTGTTATGAGTAATAAATCTTTTACGTAAATCAGTCGTCCAACCAACATAAAGCTTGTTGTCAGACTGACTTTTTAGTACGTAAGTATAAAACATTCTGCCATTCCCTGCCCGCAGATGCTAAAGCATCAGCTTTTGCAGGCAAGCGCCACTCCGGCTATCAGCTTCTAATTTTACGGTTTTTGGAGTAAAATTGCCAGGTCCCTCCTACGCTGAAGCTACGGAAGGGCGCAGTATGATTGTTGTACAAGATTTACGAAATGGGGTGGCCTTTTTGATGGATGGGGCGCCTTATATGTGTCTGAAGTATGAACACGTCAAAATGGGCCGGGGATCAGCTACAATTCGAATTAAAGCCAAGAATCTGTTAACCGGGGCAACGACAGAAAAAAGCTTCATTAATTCGGCTAAGGTGGAAGATATTAATACCCTGCGCCGGCCCATGCAATATTTGTACAGAGACGGCAAAGATTGTGTATTCATGGATCCAAAAACCTATGAACAAGTGAACATCCCGGAATCCGTAACTGCGGAAGAAGGCAAATACTTACAAGAAGGAACCCAAGTTAATGTCATGTTTTGGGACGAAAGACCTTTATGGATTGAACTGCCTCCCAAAATGGAATTTACGATTAAAGAGACTGATCCGGGAGTAAAAGGCAACAGCGTGTCTAATTTGTATAAAGATGCGGTTTTAGACAATGGCATCAGAACCCGGGTGCCGCTGTTTATTAATGAGGGAGACAGAGTACTGGTAGATACCCGAGACGGATCTTACGCGGAGAGAGTTAAATAAAGAGCAACAATACAAACAACTACTTGGGTGAGAATACCCCAGAAAGCGGGAACATTCCATTGGTGGGCGCGCTGGTAATCGATGAGTTTTTTGATCCAAGTAACGTTCTTTAGACCTAAAAAGTAGTAGGGGATTTCAGCTACGTCTGGAGCTACTGCTAAGAAACAAGCGGCCATAATGACAAAAAAGTTGCCGCTTCTGGCGGCAATATAGGTGCCAATCATCAGGGCCAGACCCGCGTCGGCCATGACGATAACTTTGGAACGGGGGGAAATTTTACCTGTGGCCTTTAATTCAGTGTTTAAATGGGGATTCCAATGGGGGACGTAATCGGTGACAAAATGGGACAGAAGGGCTAGGGGTAAGGAAATGCGGGGGTCGGGAATAACGGTGGCTATGGCCGCTCCAACGAGGGTGTGGGGAAGCTCTAACATTGTGTTATGATTTTAGCATGAATTGGTTAGTGGGAATAGCAATTTTACTAGCATTTGGGGTGACTAACTTTTGGGTGTGGAAAAATAAAAGGTCTGATTATGACGAAGAAGGCATTTTGGGGTTGTGGCTGTGGCTAGTTATTGTAGCTTGGATTGTAAGTTGGGGATTTAAATGGTGGTCGATTGCGGGAATACTTCTGGGAGTAGTTTTGGCTCTTATAATCTGGTGTAAGAGAAAGAAGTGGGATACTTGGGAATGGGCTGACGTGGTAACCAGATCGAGTTTAGTCATGGGAGGAGCCATGACTTTGGCAAGGGGGTTATGGATAGCAAGTTTGACTTTATGGATTGGAGTGGGAGTGCTGTGGCTGCTTAGTAAAACTTACAGAAAATGGAGATGGTACAAAAGCGGCAAGATGGGACTGGTGGCATTGGTGGGCGGGATATGGTGGATGGGGGTATGGATGGCTCTTGCACCGTGGCAGATCTACAAGGTATACTTGGCCGGCTGGGTTATGGCTGGACTGGCTGTAATCATTTATTTACGCTCGGGTCACAAGTTTTCTCACATATGGCCAAAAAAATAACATATCCTAAAGAAGTAACCAAACCGGTAGAGAAGCATTTGGTGGAAAAACTGTCTACGCTGGAAAAGAAAAAGAAAGATTTACACAAAGAGGATCCATTTAGTGATGCCAGCCGCTTGGATGACAATGCGGCAGTGGATGCTGATGCGGCCGAGCAATTTGGGCACATGCGGGTAAATGCGGTCAAGAAAACCATTGATCGAAGTATTATTCAAATCAGGAAAGCCCTGTCCCGGATCAAAGTGGGAAAATACGGCATCTGTGAGAGGTGTGGCAAGTTTATCGATACGGATAGGCTAATGATTCTTCCGGAAACAACTCTGTGCGTAGATTGCGAAAAAAAGCGTGAGAAATGAACCGCACACCATCTTTGAAGATGAGAGCTTGATGGTGATTGATAAACCATCGGGATGGATCGTAAACAAAGCCCAAACAGTAAAAGATGAGACAGTGCAGGAATGGTTTTGGCATCGCATGGAGGGATCCCTCGACTACGCTCGGGATGACAATGAATGGGAACGGAAAGGGGGAGTGGTGCACCGGTTGGATAAAGATACCAGTGGGGTTATGGTGCTGGCTAAAACACCAGAGGCATACGAGAAATTAAAACAGCAATTTTTGGAAAGAAAGACGGTGAAAAAATATGTGGCTTTAGTGCATGGAGAATTTAAAGAAGCCAAGGGGCTAATCAGCACACCCATTGAAAGAATTGGCCAGAAATTTTACGTAGGCAAAGATTTATCAAGAATGGCTATTACAGAATGGGAAGTGTCCAAAGTGCTAAGTGCTAAGGGCCAAGTGCTAAGTTTGGTTGAATTGACTCCCCATACAGGCCGAACACATCAGCTGCGGGTGCATATGCGCCACTTGGGGCATCCGATTGTATCTGATCCGTTGTATGGGGACAGGAAGACCTGGAAACGGGACTTAGAATTTTGCCCCAGACTTTTCCTACACGCTAAATATTTGGAATTTACGCATCCGACGACGGGGGAAAGAGTAAAATTCGAGACGGATTTGCCGCAGGAGCTTGAGGATGTTTTGATTAACGTCGATTAGAGCCAGGAAGTGAGAGTGATTTTCCTGCAGGGTCTGATTGTAATGAGAGAGAATGTGTATGGTCTTGTGCTAGTACAAGGGCAAGTTCCCAGTCTGAATCAATGATTTTTGCCCACGTTTTTTCTAATTCATGCGTGGCAATGTTAAATTTATTTTCTTGAGCCTTGAGATCGTCGGTTTCTAAACCGCCTCGATTCGCTAGGGTCAACGCTTGCATATAAAGGCCAGCTTCCGTGTTCCAGGTTGTAATTAGCTGGGGAAGAATTGTTTCTGAAGCGTCGTGGATGCTTGCCGAAGATGTATATTGTTCTCGACGATTTGAAAGAAGTTCGCGGCTTGAGTTGGAGAGAGACCCTCCTCCTTGAGCATATTGAGTTTGTCTACCTGTGACGTCATCAAAGAAGGCTGTTACATCTTTGAGAGTTTGGTGAAAACAGATGTCTTTTGGAACCATTAGGAAGGATTATAGTACTGGAAGAGGGGTTGTCAAGTTGATACACTAAATGTATGCAACCGGTTGTGTTGGGATTGACTGTAGTTATGGTGTTGGCCGCTGTGGGGGGAGTGGTGGCCCGGATGTTACGGCAGCCGGCGATTCTGGGATATATCCTGGCCGGGATTGCTTTGTCTCTTTTGGGCCGGAACGTAGATTTAGTAGCGGCTATGGGCCAGCTGGGGGTGACATTCTTGCTGTTTTTAGTAGGATTGGAGTTGCCCATTGCGCAACTGAAAAAAATGGGCCGGACGGCAGTAATTACCGGTCTGGGACAGATTGTGTTTACCAGTATCTGCGGCTATTTTATTGCCAGACTTTTGGGTTTTGATGCAGTAACAGGCATATATCTGGGAATAGCCCTGACTTTCGGAAGTACGGTCATGGTGGTCAAATTATTGTCGGAAAAGCGAGACTTGCAAAGTCTGTACGGAAAAATTGCTACTGGGTATCTGTTGGTGCAAGATTTTGTAGCTATTGGCATATTAACTGTATTGGCAGGACTAAGACCCGGAGAAATAATTAATTGGGTCAATTTACTGGGAGTGGCTGCTAAAGGAGCATTGTTGGTCGGATTGGCAGTTTGGGCCTCTGACAAAATCTTACCCAAGATGCTGGATTTTTTAGGCAAGTCTACAGAAGTGCTGTTTGTAGTGTCGATTGCCTGGTGTCTGGGAATTGCGGCGGCGGTGTCTTGGCCTGGGATTGGATTTAGCCCGGAAATTGGAGGTTTCTTGGCCGGTTTGGCACTGGCTGGGGCAGTGCAAAATTTGCAAATCATGGCTCGAGTGCGGCCATTACGGGATTTCTTTCTGACACTTTTCTTTGTAGCATTGGGAGCCAATATTGGTTGGGAAAACATCAGCCGGATGGCTGTTCCGGCAGTAATTTTTTCAATCTTTGTTTTGATCGGAAACCCCTTGATTGTGATGCTGATTTTGGCCATTCAGGGGTATGGCAGGAGAGTGGCTTTCTTAGCTAGTACCGCGGTGGCTCAAGTGTCGGAATTTTCTTTGATTGTGATTGCTTCGGCAGCCCGGGTGGGCTATGTGGACAGAAATATTTTAGGATTAGTCGGGTTGGTGGGAATAATTACCATGACATTGTCTACTTATCTCATCTGGTATTCGGAACGCATTTATAAAGTGATTGGAAACTTCTTAAAAATTTTGGAGTTTAGGCACAAGACAGAAAAAGTCAAAGGAGAAGAAAGACTTAAAAACCACATTGTTCTTTTTGGGCATAATAGGACAGGAAAAGTACTTAAACCTATTTTGGAAAAAATCGGTAAGTTAGTGGTAGTGGATTTTGATCCCAAAGTGGTCGAGGAGATCGGGGGAGTGTATGGAGACATTGCTGATTATGAGCTATATGACGAGTTGAATTTAAATGAGGCGGCCATGATAGTGTCCACGGTGTCTGACGTGGAGGACAATTTGCAACTCCTGTCTTCACTGGGTAAGAAAAGACCGATTGCCATCATGCTGGCAGCTGACACAAACGACGCGGTCAAGCTGTATAAAGCCAAAGCTGATTATGTACTCATTCCGCACACCGTGGGCGGAGAATATTTGGGACACTTATTGTCTACTCATGGCATAGACCGCAATTTCATCCGCTCTCATGGTGAGGCCCAAAAAGAAAGATTACTTCTTGGTAAGTGAGTCGAGGGTGGTGAGGATGTGCTCGATATCTTGGTGGATGGTTTTGGTAGTGTGATAGTCTTCTTCGGCCCGCAGTTGGGCGTGGCGGTTTTGGATATTTTGGCCGACCATAACAAGAGGCAATAAGAGAAGCTGAATAATGTTGCTGATAAAAATCATGAATACAAACGGAAATGGATCAAATGGTTTTTCGGCAAGTGCTTGCCAGAGCATCCAGCCAAAAACAAAGATGATGAAGAAATAAAGTGCATACATAGAACCTACGGCTGTGGTGATGATGACTGCCACACGGTCTTGGAATTTGAGGCGGTCTTTGTGTTTGGCATTAACGTCTTCTGGAGCGTGTCTAGATTTGAGGTAGTCGGGAAGACTTTTAGGCATTGGTACAAGTATACTATAGCTATGACGTTTCGCGTCAAGAAATTTTCAATTGGTATTTTGGTTTTGATAATAAGTTGGATGGTGTGGGTGGGGAAGGGTAAAGAGCGATTTACGGTAATAGATACCAGAGGTGGGGTGAAGATTTCCAGTTTTGATCCGGTGAGTAAAAGTGGGTTTGAAATGCGGTTACCTGACAATATGGAAATTCCCGGAGCTGATGATAGGGGGATGTGGAAGGCCTCTAAAATCGGCCAAGCGGGTGATTCTGCTTGGGCAGCCCAGTCAGTGGCTAATTATTTAGGGATAACCTACACTAAAGACAACAGATATATTTGGTGGTGGGATAGATTGAGACTGAAATGGGAAAAAATAGACATGGAGAGACGCGGTTGGACAGAAGAGACTAAGGCAGTTGATGGCGAGCCGGTAACTTACTTGTCAGAAACGTGGAAAATGGCGGCCAGGGAAATGTTTGCAAGTGAAATAATATCCCAAGGAGGTTGGACGGTAGGCGTAATAAATTCAAGCGGAGAAACAGGGTTGGCGGCTAAAACGGCAGATAGAATCGAAAGTATGGGGGTAAGAGTGTCTGAGGTAAAAACTGGCCAGGAGAGTGAGAATGGCTGCCGGGTAGAGAGTCAAAACAAAAACAAGAGAGAAATGGTTGTTAAAATAATGGTGACTAATTGGAAGTGTATCTGGAGAGAAAACGCTCAATTGGGAGAGAAAGAATTATTGTTGTTCCTCGGACTCTCCTTCGGAAGTAGGGAGAGATAAAGTTTCTTCTTGTTCTTCGGTAGCTGAAGTGTCCGGCTTTTCGTCGTGGATCAGCTCTGGAGGAGTAAAAGCCGAATAGGTAAGCTTTTCAGTAATAGGGAAAGAAGGACTGTGGGTAAATTTAGCGGCCCGGTGATTTTCTTTGACAAAAATTCTGAACGGATCAATGGATCTGATCCAGGCCACATAAGTGTTTCCTGCTTTAATAAATGGCCGCAGACGGGCGGCCAAATCATCCGGCAGGCGGCCTAAATACTCATTACTGGAAGAAACTGCGGCTACAGTATGTTGGCGAACTACAATATTGACCAGATCGCCGGCGTGCAGACGGGCCAAAATTTTAGCGTCACCAAGTCTGATGAGAGAAATGGTTTTAGTGACTCCGGGTTCTTCTAAAAATAAAGGCATTGCTTGGGCAGAAAAGGTTTTGGATTGATGACTGATACGGGAAGTTTTCAGAAGGCCCAAATTTTTGGCGGCGATGGAGTTAAATTTATCCAGGCGTAAGACTTTTTTGTAAGTTTCTTCCGATTTGGACTTTTGCCCGGTTTCTAAATACGCCCTACCAAGGCGATTAAGTGTATCAATATCTTTAGAATTATCCTTAAGAAGCACAAGGTTGACCTTGATAGCTTCTTTCCAATTACCGGAGAGGGCAAAATCAATGGCCTGTTGGGACAAATCTGGTGGGTACATCGCAAAAAGTATACGGGATGGTACAATAATGTCAATGAGTGGCCATAGCAAATGGGCGACAATTCACCGGCAAAAAGGAGTAAATGACGCAAAAAAAGGAGCAATTTTTACAAAGTTGGGAAAAGCAATAAGTATTGCCGTAAAGCAGGGTCAGGGTTTGCAACTGGCCTTAGAGAAAGCTAAGCAATACAACATGCCCAAAGACAATATTCAAAGAGCCCTTCGTCCAACTCAGGGGGAGCTATACGAGGCGGTATTTGAAGGATTTGGACCTGGGGGAGTAGCCGTGATGGTTTCTGTAGTTACTGACAACAAATTGCGGACTGGCCAGGCAATCAGAGATGTGTTGGAAAAGAGTGGCGGAAGCATGGGCAGCCAGGGAGCTGTGGCTTACTTGTTTTCTCATGAAGGAGAAATTGTGGCCAAATCAAACAAATCTGTTGAAGACGCGGAGTTAGAAATTATTGATTTAGGAATTGATGATATAGAAGCAGAAGGGGACAAGTTACTTATTTATTGCCATAGGGATCAAACGTTTGAACTTAAAGAAAAGATAGAGAAGATGGGATATGTAGTTGATTCTGCGGAATTGGCAATGAAGCCAATGGCATTAATAGAAGTAGATGACGAAGAAACTAGAAATAAAATCGAGGGGTTGTTGCTAAAATTAGAAGATTTAGATGATGTCCAGAAAGTCTGGACAAATTATGCGTAAAAGACAAAAATTTGTATTAACGGCGGCTATTTTGACATTCGGGTTGGGCTGGCTGCCGAAGATTCCACTTGATTATCAATACTGGTATATTGCTCTGACGGCGGCAGTAACACTGGTTTTATTTTTATGGTCTTTAAAGGAAGGCTTAAACGGAGTGGAATGGTTTACATTGCCGGTACTTCCGGTCCTGTTTACGGTTGGTTTTGAACTGTTTTCTATACTTTTGGTAGTACCGTCTGGATTTTGGCAACCTGTGGTTTGGGGAGTAATTTTGGCGGTATTTGCGGTTTCTCAATATGCACTTTTATTGACCACGAATATTTTTTCGGTGGCGGCCATTCGCACCATTGCTTTGTTTAGAACTGCTACAGCGATGGGCTTTTTGATGACTTTGGCTACGGGATTTTTGGCATACGACGCAGTTTTAAGTTTTCGACCCGGATTTTGGGTTTCTGCTCCGATTGTATTGATAATTTCTTTTTTGTTGTTGCTGCCGGCCCTGTGGTCAGTGAACTTAAATGAGGGAATTTCTTTAAAGGTCATTAAGTATTCAGTGTGGTTAGCGATTTTACAGGGAGCATTAACGGTGGCCATTTCTTTTTGGCCGGTGTCACTGACGGTGGCTTCACTATTTTTGACAACTATGTTATACACGTATTTAGGTATTGCCCAACATCACTTTTCTCAAAGGTTATTTAGTAAAACAGTGTGGGAATTTGTGACAGTGGGGGCAGTAGTACTGGCAACAATGTTACTTACCGCAGGACTAGGTTAATGAAAGAATGGAATGGCAGATCATGGGTAGCACCATTGGGAGTTGTACCCAGTAGGCCACCCAGGGGGCAGAGAAAAGATAGTGGAAAATGGTTGACAGATCAGTTGGGAGTAATACGGTGGGTATCTAAGAATCCTCCTCCGGAACCAGAGCTTGGCCCACCGGTGGATGATTTAATGGCCGAGGATCTGGAAAAGACGAGAGAAGTGAGAGAGGTAAGGAAAAGAATCTTCGGGAATGGATTCACGCCAGAAACCTAGTCGGAAGTAACTGAAGGATTGGCTACTTGGTCCGGTGTGATTAATCCATTTTCGAGTAGAAAAAGCAGATTTTCTTCAAATGATGGTTTTTTCGGAACCTGACAATGTTGTGCTCTGAAATACTCTTTACGGCCGATGGAGTCAGCGAGGTGAATACTTAAATCTCTACGCGCCTCCTTTTCAGGATCGTAACCCATCTTGTAAAAATACTTTAGGGAATTTTTTTGTTAGTTGCAAGTAGCAGTTTTGATAGTTATCATTCTTCCCATGTTATCTCTTTTTGGATTTGGGTTTGGTGGAGGCGCCGAAAAACAGAATGTTTCATTTTCACTTTTGAGATTAGGAGTTGATCCAATGACGGACATTGACCAAACATTATCAACTGCGGGAAAGAAATGGCATAAAAGCTTACCAGGAGTGTTGGGGGCTTCAACTATGTTTCTGGGTAAACAAAGAAAAAGTGAAGTGAGACTTACAGGATTTTTGGGAGAGTCCTTTTTACTTACTGGGGTTGTAGATTACTTATATGCGTCTGTTAGTGGTTATAACGATAATCGGGCTCATGTTGTTGAGGGAAAGATGCGGGGCTCGCGGGTTCCAGTAGATTCATTGCAGGCATTATGTTACGCCTTTTTACTGAGAAGAGATCCGACTCTAAGATATTTTGAGTGCGTTTTAAGTTTTTATTATGGAAGCTCAAATTTGATTGTGCCCTTTAGTCTTTCATCATTTCAACTTGAAGGCATTGAGCCAGATTTGGAAAGAGTAGCTGAGTTGTCATTGGCAAAGCAAAGGCGTTTACAGGAGAGGCGTGACACAAATAATAAAAGGGCCTTAGTAAATCTTCAAGAGAAACTTGATAGTAATTTTAAAGCAATTGTTGATTTTGGCGAACCCGCATTTGGAACACCTGCTAAGCTCTAGAGCAGGGGAGCAACCTGTAATAGGCCTGTAGTATTTATATAAGATAGTTTCACGGGTAGAGCAGGGGAGTTTTCACATATTTAGCCTCAAATGATATAGTTTGATAGAGGTTACTCGGTTAGCGGAGAAGGGATAACCCTGCTGATTGTGGACAACTGGAACTCTCTCCGGAGGAGAGAGTAATTCTCAATTTTCAATTCTCAATTTTCAAGCAAATTCAAATTTTAAATTTCAAATTGGGGATAACCCTCTCCTAACAGCAGTTATTGACATAAAGTTGTTCAATCTGTACAATCGAGGGTAAGAGATATTATGCTCGCTTATCTAAACCAGAGAAGGGTCTCTAGTTTTATCCATCAACTTGCCTTAGACTTTTAGTATATGGATGCCACCCACCCCACTCAAAAAGCCAGGTTACCCTACTTAGACGATTTCCTGCTGTTTTTGACTACCCAAAACTATTCCGAAGAAACTATAGAAAGTTACCAACGGGACCTTCGCCAACTGGAAAACTTCTTAGACAGCGAAAATGTCGATTTTAAGGGCTTATCTAAACAAATGATTAATCAGTACAAGGCATACTTGGTCAGCCGGGACCGAAAACAGCCGTTTACGGGGCTTACAGCAACCCGCAAACTTGAGGCTAGATCCGTAAACAGAAACTTATCTTCCTTAAGGACTTACTTGAGATATTTAATGGATATGGACCGGGATGTCCCGGTTCCACCAGACGTTATAAAAATGGTCAAGACGGATAAGAAACATCCGCAAGTGGCGGAGCTTTCGGAATTGATTAAATTAATTGAATGTCCCGAAAAATTTGAAAAAGATGAATTAGTAGGACTACGGAACCGGGCCATGCTGGAAGTCCTGTTGGCGACCGGAATGCGGATTTCAGAATTAGTGAGTTTGAATAAATCTCAACTGGACGGCACGGGCCGACTTTTCATACGTGGAAAAGGAAAAAAGGAACGGTTTGCTTACTTAACCGACCGGGCTACTCACCAGCTAGAATTGTATTTGAGTAAGAGGCAAGACATGGCTGCTGCCATGTTTGCTCCTACAAGAGGCCGGAATGCTGGAAAATTAGTGCGCAGGATATCTACAAATTATTTGCAAGAAAAAATCAAACAATACCGAGAGAAATTACGGATTAATGTACCTACGTCAGCTCACAGTTTAAGACACGGCTTTGCCACCTATTTGGCTGAAAACGGGGCAAATCCGGCCGCAATTCAGGTTCTTCTAGGTCATGAATCTTTAGATACAACTACGCGGTATGTTCACGCTTCAGATAAATTCGCCGAAGATACTCATCACAAATTCCACCCGGTGAAATAAACTCTAAACCCTAAATTCTAAACTCTAAATAAATTCAAAGCTCAAAATTTAGAATTTAGAAATTAGTATTTAGGATTTTGGTTATCCCCTACTCCCCCACCTGTGAAAATTTTTTGTGAAGTTATTTAAATCTTTTGAGTTTTTCAGAAAGAATTTTTCGAATGATTAGTGATACCGGAATATCAGATTTTCCAGAGTAATTGAGCAGTTTTCTGTGCAATTTAACCGGCAATCTAAAACTGATTAATTTAGTATTTTTGGAAGAATGCATATTTGATTTGTAATACATTGTAATACATAAGTCAAATTGGTTATGAAAAATATTTAATTGATCTTAAATATGGTAAATAAAGC
>Ga0209210_1000870_pt1 | contig 28158 bp, 25 predicted proteins | sample RifGroA1_FD_183991 | JGI IMG/M metagenome (GOLD analysis project Ga0209210, IMG submission 183991) | Contaminated groundwater microbial communities from Rifle, Colorado, USA - Rifle Groundwater A1 (SPAdes) (version 2) | ecosystem: Environmental > Aquatic > Deep subsurface > Groundwater >...
CAACGTTGGAGACTGTGCCGGTATGGCCGCCGACTTGTTTGAAACTTATGCTGTCACCACGATCGCCGTGATGATTATTGGCGCCCCGCTTTTTAAAATGAGTAGCAATGCTATTATCTATCCCCTCGTCCTTGGTGGAGCCGCGATCATCTCTTCGATTATTGGCACTTGGTTTGTCCGTATGGGCAATCCGCCAGCTGGCGGACCAAATATTATGGGCGCTCTCTATAAAGGTTTATCCGCTGCTGGTATTATTTCCGCTATCGCTTTTTATCCCATTACTAAAATTTTGATGGGAGACAATGGTCTTTATTCTGTCGCTCAATTGTTTGGCGCCGCTTTAGTTGGTTTGGGCGTCACCGCTTTTCTAGTCATGATTACCGAGTACTACACCTCGACCGAATTCAAACCGGTTCGTTCCATTGCTGATGCTTCGGTTTCTGGCCACGGCACCAATATCATTCAAGGTTTAGCCATGTCAATGAAATCAACGGCCATGCCTCTCCTCACTATTGTGGTAGGTATTCTCGTGGCTTATCATTTTGCTGGACTTTACGGCATTGCTATCGCCGCCATGAGCATGCTCTCGATGGCTGGAATTGTGGTCGCGATTGATGCTTATGGGCCCATCACCGACAACGCCGGTGGCATTGCGGAAATGGCTGAATTGCCAAAAGAAATCCGCGATATCACTGATCCGCTCGATGCCGTCGGTAACACCACCAAAGCAGTGACTAAAGGTTACGCCATCGGTTCCGCTGGTCTGGCCGCTCTCGTTCTCTTTGCTTCCTATACTCAAGAGGCTGGTAACTTGATTTTCTCGTTGGGTGATCCGAAAGTGATTGTCGGTTTATTTATTGGTGGCTTGCTTCCCTACTACTTTGCCGCCCTTTCGATGGAAGCCGTTGGTAAAGCCGCCGGTGAGGTGGTGAACGAAGTTCGTCGTCAGTTCCGCGAAATCCCTGGTATTATGGCCGGAACGGCCAAGCCGGATTATGCTCGCTGTGTCGATATTGTCACTTCGGCCGCTTTGAAACAAATGATTGCTCCGGCTTTAATCCCAGTCCTAGCGCCAGTTTTAGTCGGCTTTATCTTGGGCCCAATCGCCCTTGGCGGTCTGCTGGTCGGTAGTATTGTGACCGGTTTGTTTGTCGCTATCTCGATGACTTCTGGTGGTGGCGCTTGGGACAATGCCAAAAAATACATTGAACTCGGCAACCATGGTGGTAAGGGTAGTGAAGCTCACAAAGCCGCTGTTACTGGTGACACGGTCGGCGATCCCTACAAAGACACCGCTGGCCCAGCCATTAACCCAATGATCAAAATCTTGAACATTGTCGCCCTCTTGATCATCTCTTTTCTCGTGTAGTTTTAGATTACACAGAAACTGGTTTAAGAAAAAATTAACCCCGCCCTCGCGAAAGCGAGGGCGGGGTTTTTATGATCAAAGCATCAACAATGATGCAATGATCGAGCCCAAGGTAACAAAAAAGTTCAAGAGAAAGCTAGCGATTATCGTCATCTTATCTCCTTTCAAATTGTTGAACACAGATTAGACCTAAATACAAAACTTTTCAATAGGTCTTTCAATCTATCTGGTGCGGGATGAGGGAGTCGAACCCTCCACCACAGTTTGGAAAACTGTTATTTTACCGATAAACTAATCCCGCCTTCGTTGAAGCTTCGGCGGAGCAAAGCCAGCAGATTCAACATTACAAATCCTAACAAAAATAGGTCATAACGGCAATTTGCCACAACTCTCTTTTTGCGGTAACTTTTAGAACATGAAACCACTTGGCCTTCGCACTTGGATCGAAATCAACGCCCAAGCTCTACTCCACAATTATAAAATTTTTCGGCGCTTAGCCGGCCAGCGGAAATTATTAGCGGTAGTTAAATCCAACGCTTACGGTCACAATCTGATCGAAGCCTCACAACTTTTTGCCAAGGCCGGCGCTAATTATCTCGGCGTTGATTCCATCACCGAAGGCTTGGCTTTACGTCGAGCTAAAATTTCCACGCCGATTTTAATCCTCGGCTACACTCTGCCCGAGTGCTTGGTTTTAGCCAGCCAGAAAAAAATCGCTATCTCCATTTCTTCCTTGGAACAAATTACTGTCCTCAAAAAAGAAGCGCTGAAATATCCCAAACAAAAATTTGTCATTCACTTGAAAATCGACACTGGCATGCACCGCCAAGGTTTTCAACTGCGAGAATTTTCTGTCCTGATTAGAGAATTAAAAAAACTACCGACCAATATTAAAATCGAGGGGGTCTATAGTCATCTCGCCGGACCAGCCGAGAAAAAACTCCGAACACAAACTCAAAAACAAATTGATCTTTTTCGAGTGGCAAAAAATCTATTATTCGAGGCTGGCTTCAATATCTCCCTCCATCATCTCGGTGCTACCGGTGGCACGATCGCCTACTCAGATCTACCGACCAATATGATTCGCGTCGGCATTGGTTTATATGGTTACCTACCCGACCAAGAATTAGCTGACAAAAAAATCAACTTGAAACCAGCCCTCACTTGGAAAACTATTATTAGTGAAATTAAGACCGTCCCCAAAGGTGAAGCCGTCAGCTATTCTTTCACCGAAAAATTAAAACGCGATTCCGCCCTAGCCATTTTACCGATTGGCTACTGGCACGGTTACCCGCGCCTTCTATCCTCGACCGGCGAAGTCTTGATTGCCGGTCGACGCGCCAAGGTCATTGGCCGAGTGTGTATGGATATGATCATCGTCGATATTACTGACATTCCCCAAGCTAAAGTCGGCACCGAAGTCATTTTGCTAGGCGACAAGATCACCCCAGAAGAACTAGCCAAAAAAACCAACACCTCACACTACGAAATCATCACTCGCCTCAACCCACTGATTAAAAAATTCTATCAGTAAAAAAGAAACAGCGGTTCGACGCCTAGTCGAACCGCTGTGGTTGTCAAAAAAATTCAAAAGAAATATGAAGGGTAATATTCGAGGATAGGTTAGACACTCACACCCAGCGCCTCTTTTCGATCATGGTAACGTTGCAATCGACCGCGAATCATGACAATGCGACGATGATCGCTAATATTCATTTCATCAAACTCTCGAGAATTGCCATAGTCTTGATGATTGTCATTGAAATGAACAACCTTAGACAATTTTGGCTCGTCTCGTTCAAAAAAAACATCGATGATTCCAAATCTCAAACCCGCTTGAGCTGCCAGACGAATCATGTTTTGTGGTGCGACCACATAACAAAATCCATCATGGCTAGAAATCGCGGTGGCAAAATCTTGCTCGTCACTAAACTGTGGCATTTCATGCCAAATATTTACCAATCGATTTTGACGTTGACCATGCAACAAGTACATGGCTAGCAACATCTCATCAGTCGGCTGATGGCGAGACAGCCAGTAAACATCAACCATTCCAGCTTCTCTACCTTGTTCCGAAGAAAGATGATAAACCGTGGTTTTTCTCTTCAACATGCGATATCTCCTTTTTGGTTGTGAGTTGAAAGCTGTGAACACAGTGAACAGTCCGAACAGTTTGATGGTTTTTACACCTCCTTTCTTTATATTAAAGACCAAAACCCACCTTTAATTTAAAGGATTTTCTAGAAAAAAGCAAATTGGAAAAATTAGCGCCCGGTTTTCCAGAGAATATAAAGCGGGGCTAAAAAGCCCACCAAAGTCAAAGCCGAGCGTAAGCTGGCGCCATGAAAATTATCAAGAAAAATAATCAGTGCACCGATGACATACAAACGCAAAAACCACGGGTAAAAACCGTGATGTCCGCGGTAATAACGCGCCACCAAAACCAACCAACTGATCGCAATAATTAAAAGTCCGTAAGTCATTTACCCTATTGAATAAATTTTAAATTAATAATTTACTTCAACAATTTTATTTTATCACATAAATTTTAAAAAACACTAACACAAAAATGTCGTAGTAATTTAAAATTAAAATTGTAAACAATTTTTATTCAATAGGACAAACAACTACCAACCTCAGTGGAATAGCAAAGCTAATTTGCTTCGCAAATTATTCCACAGGGTAAAGATATACACATAAAAAGTTGTCGTCGAGGATAAATTTAAGTTAAAATCAAAAACAGATAGGTCTTCAATCAAACCAAGGAGGAAACGATCATGAATCAACGCGATCTGGAAATGAAAAATACGGTCCAGAGCGCGCTAATGCTTGGATCGGACAACCTCTGGTTTACCGGAGAAAGAGTTGGACACAGTCCCAACCGACAAGAAGCCTGCCTTCATTTCGTCATCACAGGGGGTGCGAAAGATTTTCATGAGTGGTGGATGAGCCTAGACCTAGAAGACAAAATTGCGGCTTACCATCGTACTGTGGAAAAACTGAAGGAGGAAACTCTGGTCGCCGTTTAAGAAACGGAAAACCGTTCCGCCCTCTCGAAAGAGAGCGGAACGGTTTCATCTCCACTGAAAAACCCGCCCTTTGCCAGTTGGCAGATTGGGCGGGTTTTTCAGTTTGCTAACAAAATCGATAAATTACCAATTGTTGTTGCGATTGCCACCACGGAAATTGTCATTATCGCGTCGTGGTCTTTCTTCGAGCGGACGGGCCTCGTTAACGGTGAGACGGCGGCCATCGAAGTCCTTGCCATTCCACAGTTCAATCGCCTTCTGGGCATCATCGTCATTTGTCATTTCGACAAAGCCGAATCCCTTGGAACGATTGGTCGCGCGATCCATAATAATAGTCGCGGACTCAACTGCACCGGCTTGCTCAAACGCTTGGCGAAGATCGCTATCGGTAGTCCGATAAGGCAATCCACCAACGTAAAGCTTTTTAGCCATGTTTTTTGTAATCTAATCTCGTGTAAGGCGACCTTCTCGCTTGGAAACTTCCTACGCCCTACACCTTGCGGTTGATCTTGCGACCAAGCATAAGAAACTAAACCTACTAGAGAAACTTACAACTGTTTTTAATTATAGCATATCTGAACTAAAAGAGCAAAGGATGGATAAGCTCGCCAGCTATTTAGCGTATAAACTATTCAATTTAGTCAAAGTCAGAGGTCCAGCCAAGCCAGTATTTTTAGCATTAGTCGGAATTTTATATTTTTTCTGAAAACGAGCCACGGCCTCTTTGGTGCTAGTGCTATAAAAACCATCAGCCTGGCCGGTATAAATCGTCGGGTCTTGTGACAACATCACTTGTAGTTGTTTGATTGGCTCACTTCGTTGCCCGGGATAAAGATAGGTATTAACAGGAATTGGTGAAAAAATACTGTAAGCAACAGCTTTTTTAGTTGCATAAAGGCTATTTATTTTAGCTAAAGTCAATGGACCAGCCAGACCGATGTTTTTTACCGTAGTTGGAATGCCATATTTTTGCTGAAAACGAGCGACAGCCGCTTTGGTTGATGGCCCATAAAAGCCGGTGATTTTAGCTTCGGGATAAATCGCTGGATCTTTAGCCAAAAGAATTTGTAATTGACTCACTAGTTCGCTTTGCAGATTGGGATAAAGTAGGGCGGTAGTGGGAATAGGCTTAAGATAATTAGTGGTAGTTTGAGACACCGAATTAACAATTGGATAAGTACCCATAATAGTGGTTGATTTGGGCACTGAAGTAGAAGTCCGAGTTATAACCGTTTTTGCTTTATTGCTTAAAGAATTAATGCTATCGGTTAAAGATTTAATAAGAAGAATAGCAGATTCAAGGGTGAAATCGGTCATCGTGGTAATACTGGTGATGATCGGACCAGAACCGCCACCACCGCCACTGCCACCAGTCGTTCCACCGCCACCGGAAGAACTAGATCCTCCACCACCGCCACTTCCGCCACCACCACCGCCACCGACCACATTTGAGCCACAAGATTGCGAGAGGTTGGGACGACCAATATCGGAGTTACAACTATTGCCATCATTACAAGCTCTGGTTTGAATACTGTCGGCACAAACAGACCAGGCAGAACAACTCCAAACCGGAATACAAAAAGAAGGACTGTCGGAATTACCTGTAATATCATAACGGGGCGCTAAATTATCAGTAAAATCAGCGCCATTAGGTTGCATTTTGGCTGGTGGAATTAAAATTTTATCTGAAGGCAACAGGGTGGCAAAAAGCAAAGAATCCAGAGCGGTTAAATCAGACGCCACTTCATTGAGAGCCGGCCATCTTCTCGATTCGGCCCACATTCGTGTTGCCGGCTGACTTTTAAATTGTGGGTAACTCACATACTCGGATGGATTATAATAGCTATCACCCGGCAAACTGCCAGTTGGACCAAAAACTTGCAACCCCGGCACTGGCCCTTTGCCTTCCTTGATAAAAACTAAAGAATCGGTATGAACCGGCTCTTCTACTCGGCGCGAACCTAGGCCGGTCAGCCAACTCATTCCCAACGGATTGGCGCCCAAAAGATAATCGGTCGCCAAACTAATGGCATTGACATATCTTTGCCGATCGGTGCTCGATAAACTGGCCAAGCCTAATTGATCCATTTTTAAGCGATCAAAAGTGCTCAACAGTTGAATACTGCCAGCTGAATCATAACCCCAAGTGCCAGCCGTCCCTGCTGGTCTGGCATGACGATAAGCTGAATCATTGTCTACCACGGCTGTTACCTGATCAGCTTTAGCCGTAAAACTTTTTGCTAATTGACTAGTAGAAGCCTGATTGACACCCTGACTCCCCAAAAATCCAAAAAACAAGGAGGTCATATTTGGGTAAGTAGCACTATCATTAGCCCAACCACCCACCACATAAGGATAAATGATCGGGCCGGAATTGCCATTATTGGTAATTTTCCATGTTTGATCAAATTCATCTTGATATTTTTTATCACCAGTTAAAGAATAGAGTTCGCCGGAAGCGTAAAACATCATCCCACCAAGATAATCGATATTTTTATCTTTTACGTCAGGCACATAATTATTCATAGCATAATCATAAGCAGCGATGGCTCTTGATTTTAATTCTTTACTTTTAGAGGCACTGAAAGGTGCCACTAATCTAGCGGCTTTGGCAAAATTACCAGCAAAAACCAGCGACCATTTCGCATCTTTGGCAAAAGTCCAATATGGATCCTGATCTTGTTCGGCAAAGAAATATCCTTGTGGGTTAGTATATGATTCCGCTCCACCTCGAATTCCACCGTCATTTTTTTGGATAGCCAGAGGCTCATAATTAGTGACACCCTGTGATTCATCGCCCCAGTCTTGCAACTGTTCCCAACCTTTTAGGTTATAGAGGGCCTCATCCAAAATATCTGGGATACCATTGCCACTTTCCGGGATATTTAATTGGCTATCGGCAAAAATACCCGGACGAGATTCATAGACATCCATCAAAGCTAGAGCATGTTTAAAATGATCAACCTCTTGATCAAAATCACCAGCATCATGATGTCCACCAGTCAAAGGACGAACATTGACCAGCAAATCAGCTTGGGGAGAACTTGGATCATAAGTCGGGAAAGCTGGATTATCGCCACCATAAAGATGTTTGTCTTTTCGATCGCTAGATGGGTAATCGGAAGTATAGACGGTGGTATGATCTGGCGAATGAGTGGCCCAAATTCCCGCCCATTGTGATTTCAAATCACGCCCCCAACGATTGAAATACATCGCGCGTAAATTGGCATAAAAAGCCTTAAAAACGGCCGAGTTGCTAACTTGAGTTGGCCATGACACACCAACACCAGGCACTTGAATCCGATAAACTGTTCCTTCGGAAGCCGGTAGGTCTTTCAAATCTATCTCCATCACCTTGCCACCAGAATCAACATCGTTGGCTGACCGCAAGTCAATAGACAAATTATTATTACCGGCAACCGACAGACGAGGTGTCAGCAGATCACTATTGTCAATTAAAACACTGGCTTGACTAGGAAAATCAGAGAGCGAAAAAATATCACCACCGTCTCCCAACCAATTGGAAACATAAGCATAGCGTCGAGTGGCTTGGGGAGAATAACCGACTTGATTGACTTGAAGAGTCGGCGTTTCTAAGTATTTATCACTAAAAGGCAAGAGGGTTGAAAAACCTAGTGGGCCGGTAATCGTTAAAATCTCATGGCTACCAACTGGTTTATTCAATTTCAAATAGATATGATGGTCGACATCGACAAAATTGCCATTAACATTAGGATCACTATCTGGCTTCCAACCAACACCATAATAAGGCTGTCCGGCCGAAATCGAGTGACGATAAATCTTATCAACATCAATGCCTGTTCCATCACTACGCTTAACGACCCAAGAACCAGCTTGCCATTTTTGACCATTATAACTAGAAATACGAGTGTAATTGTAAGGATCGCTAGAATCATCATAAGAAGTGACCTTATTAACCAGAACCAATTCGATAATATCCGGCGCCACCAAATGAGCCTCTCGTAACGGCACTCCGAAATCCAGATTGGCTTTCGGACCACCTATCGTCTTAACGGCAACATTTCCCGAAGCTAAAACAGTGCCTCCGGCCAAAGCCTCGGCGCGAATAAAAACATTGGTGGCCGCCGCCAGACCCGTCAATTGATAACTGGTCGCCGAGCCCGACAAAGTAGCAACCAATTTTTTTATCGGCAAATCGTCGCCAGTAGCGGTTGGCGGCTCTGAACCAACATAAATCTTAATCATCTCCGCACCAGCATATGGATCCCAAGCGATTGAGACTTTAGATGACGACACTGAACTAGACCGTAAAAATAAATTTCCCAATTCTCCAGAAGTCACACCACTACCTACGACCGTAGCCTCGAGGGTTGAGTGAAGCGGATCAGTGGTTTTGATCGTCAATAGATTGTCATAATTAACTATTTCGGTCGGAGTAAAAGTTACTTCGATATTTTGTGAACCATGGCCGACAACAGTCACTGCTATCGCATCAGTGCTAAAAGCCAGATTAGAATTGCTCACTTTTTCAATATCAAAACTCTTTTCACTAGTATTGCTGACGGTAAGAGTTTTAGTCGATTTTTGACCAACCGGTACCGAACCAAAATTTAATTGATTGGCGGAAAGATTCAAGCCAGATTCCAACGCCTGTCCAGACAAATCAACCAGGGTGCTACTATAACCAGCTAGGGTCTTATTATGATTGATCGTCAGAGTCGCCGATTTACTACCAACAGTCGTCGGCATAAAATTAATTGGAATTGACTGGCTCTGTCCCGGCTTGATCGTGATATTATCCCCAGTCACACTAAAATCGCTGGCATTAGTCCCGGACAAAGAAAAATTATTGATAATCAAGTCAGCATCACCGGTGTTGGTCACTGTAAAATTGCTACTAGTGGTAGTATCGATATTGCCACTTAAGGCGATCGGTGCGATCGGTGCCACTGACGGACTGACCGGATCGCTTAAATTGACAGCTTCAATTTGATCGACATAAATTTTATAGTCAACTGATTGAGTAATAAAATTAAAACTGTAAATATCGCTAAGAACGGTCTCATTGCCAAAAAGCGACATTGGAATCGTAACTAGGCGCCAAGTGGTATCAAGCTGACCGCCTTCAATATAAGAATTGATGTCAATGGCGTTGGTCGTCGCGCCACCCTTACCCACAATTGCAAAACTAAAATCTTTTTCCGTTTTGTCTGTTTTGGCGTAAAAACGAACAGCGTCATAATTAACAATCCCCTTTTTAAAAGCCGGTAGATCACTAGCATCGATCGTTCCCAGAGGTGGATTATCTAGATTGATATTAACTGTCAATTTCCAGGCAGAAGAAATTGAGCTTTCCATACAAGCCCCACCCTGGTAACAATCAGAACTGATAATTGCACCGTTAGTCACTGGTGAAGCCGTTTCTCCATCCCATAAAATAAAAGGTGTCCCCACCACCGTTGAAGAATTACCAATGAGAAGCGCCAGACCTCTTAATTTCCCCAATTGGCCAATAGAACCATTTTTAATAAAAGCCAAAATGCCGGCCATCAAAATCAATAGCAGAAAGACGGAAGCGATTGTAAATTTTGGATACTTCATCAGAACCCTTTTATCGAGGATTATTTATATATTTATTATACCTGATGAAATTTTTTTGTCTGCAAATTTTTGTGGGTAAAAAATATAAATGATTTTTGTGCCCCCACGAAGAATCGAACTTCGATCATGGGATTCGGAATCCCACGTTTTATCCATTAAACTACAGGGGCAATATTTTATGAAAATTTTCAAATGGTACGTTTCTGGCCATTAAATCCCGACGCTCTGGTCGGGATCCCGACCGCTTTGCGCGTCGTGGCTATGAGAGGGTAATTGAATTTTTTTAGGCTTATCGTTCGGGATGCCGAGAATCGAACTCGGATCATACGCACCTTCACCCTTTTAACTTTTTGTCGGGCTGCCGGGAATCGAACCCGGTCTATACCCACCCCATGGGCACGTACTACCGGTATACTACAGCCCGTCTATGTCAAAAAGTTACTAGGGCAAGTGCGTACATACTACCACTGTACTACAGCCCGATTAAAAATTTAGACCTTTAGCGCGACTTTTTACATATCCCTATTTTCGTAGAGTCTATCAATTTCCCGAGCAACGGTAAAATCGCGCTCGGTTACCTTACCGCCGGCACTAAATCGCTGGAGATCAAAAACAATTTTCTTATAATAAATATGGATGTCGGCATGATGATCCACTCGCTCAAAAAACGGAGTCAATAGATTGATAAATTCAATCGCCTGCAAAAAACTGTCAAATTCAAATTGTTTGCTGATTTTATTATCAGCATAAATCCAGCCGGGGCAATCGGCTATCTTTTTACTTATCTCTTTTGGCGCGAGAACACGCAAATCTTCATTTTCCATATAAACTGAAAATTTGAGGTGGGTTATTTTTGTGTTTTGAATTACAAAACTTTTTGAATCAAAAACTTTTTCCTCTGTCGGGATGCCGAGAATCGAACTCGGATCACACGCCTGCCCGCCTCTAGCGGGAACCTTCACCCACTCACCTTTTTCCGAGTCGGGGTACTGGGATTCGAACCCAGAGTCACACGAACCCGAATCGTGTATGTTAGCCGTTACACTATACCCCGGATAAAAAGGTGTTTGGGCGAATCGCGCATTTACCCTATGCAGTATAGCAAATTACTACATAGGGTGAACCGTTGTACTACATCCCGATACCAAGCAGTATAGGGTTTTTCTGGCAAAAATCCAATTTTCGGGCTGCAGGGAGTCTCCTTCACCTCTCGCCTCGTCGCCACTCGGCTCGGGTTAGGCACCGCCTCACAATTTAGCCTGCTGGTCTCATAACGCTCCGGCGTTCTCCTCCCTACGCAAGTCAAAAAATTGACTTGCTTCACCCCTTCACTATCGTTCGGGCTGCAGGGAGTCGAACCCTGACCTCATGCTCCCAAAGCATGTATACTACCGCTATACTACAGCCCGTTGCTGAACTAATTTAGCACATTCAAACAGTATTTTAAAGCCCACTTTTCTTGCCTATTTAAACGACTCTCCAGCCATTAATTCTTCCTTTTCTGCTAAGTTTTCAACATATTCTCTAAGCTCGTGTGCTGCCTTCATTCGGTGATTGTAATTTATTCGTTGCTCAAGAGGAATTTCAGCCATAAATTCACTTCGACCTTCTGGAATGAAAAAATGATTAAAAGGAAACCCTTTCTCAATCTCACTAAAATTTCCCTTGATCGATAGGTGCCCATTGATCCGACCAATAAAACTTTCTGGCCTTATTAATCCATCTCTCATAATTGAAATGACACTTTGAAAATAAGCTCCCTGACCTTCAATTAAAACACCTTTTAGACCCTCTACACCGCCACAATCTTTAACAAATTTTTTTGTATCTATACCAGGACCATCCGTGCCTTCAATATAAATCCCAGCATCGTCAACTATTATAGGATTGTTTTCTAATCCACGCTCCCTTATTTTATGATAGGCTTTTAAAGCTTTAGCTTTGGAAATTTCTTCCATATTTGTGACGCCTTTTAATTTCATCTCTTCTTCAATTTCATCCAAATCAATATCAATAGGGGTTAACTCCACTGCCGAATCTGCTAGGGCGGTTTTAATCTCCCTGATTTTTCCTTCATTACTTGTGGCAAGATAAATTTTCATATTTTTATTATTTTTTAGTAGCCCAAACCCTTATTACTCGATAATTTTCTTCACCATCGAAGTTCATATTTTCAAAACCCCTCTTTTCTAATTCAAGTTTTATTTGCTCTCTAGAAAAAACATTTTTGTTAGATTCCATTTTAAAGTCAACCGTATCCAATCTATTTATAAAATCAAACAAAATTAAACCGCCAGCCCTAACAATTCTAGCCATTTCAGTAAAAAAGTCCTCAACAAGCTCTTTAGGTAAATGAGAAACAACCACCCCCCTGCTTATTGCCACATCTACAGAATTGTCAGATAAAGGAATACTCGAAACCGATGATTCCAAGATTATACTCTTTGGCACTTTTTTCTTGGCCTCCTTTAGCATTTCACTAGATAAGTCCAGCAAATAAATAGTTTTTACTTTTTCGGCTAAAACTTTTGAAGTTACACCCGTGCCACAACCAAGGTCAATACCGGCTTCCAAATCAGATAATTTTTTTAATAACTCCTTCTCTAAATCTAAAAATCTCTGATAACCATTCTCAAAATTAGCATAGTGGTCAGCTTTTTTTATTTCTTCATCCCAATCACTAGCTCGACCTCCCCATCTTTCTTTTTGGCTACTTAATTGTTTTTTCGTTTGATCTTGTTCCATTTTTTATTATTTTATCATAAAATCTAAAACACATCTTCCACTTGTTCAATCTTTATTAGCCTCCCCTCCCCATCTAAATAGACCGACAAGCAATCGAGTTGCCAATCCGAATCTTCGTCAATATTTTTGTCCGATAGATAAATTTCTATCGTCCGAGACAATCTTTTTAGTTTCCACGGGTGGATATTGTCTTCCGGCTCATAATGATCTTCGTTTTGCCAAGGAAATCCCCCACCAGATGTTTCTTGTGTAACAGTCTTCACCTCAAAAAAGACGATTTTTCCGTCTTTTTTTCCCACAATATCAATCTCACCAAACTTGGTTAGATAATTTCGATCGAGGATCTTGAAACCTTGCCTTTTTAACCAATCGGCAGCCAAAGACTCGCCCATATCCCCCACTCGTCTTTTTTCCGTCCGATTATCCATTTACCCAGTTAAGTACTTACTTGATAATTTTTCGACAATACTTTTATAAAATTCTCGTTACAGTCAACCTTTTCTAAATTTTTCTTTACTTAACAGGGTTAATTATAGCAAATTGTTACATGTGCAACATACCCAGTTTACATATGACCGTCATATGTAAACTAACAAAACTCGTTGAGGCAGAAACTTTTTTGGGGGTCGTCCTCCTCCGCTCCAGCTACGGCGGGACGAGTGAGGTTATTGAAGTAAAATTTGTCAAAAAAACTTACTTAATTTCAAAATGGGTGGGTTTGGGTCTGGGTTTTTAAATTAAGTAAGTTTTTAAACAAATTTATTCCTTAGGGCGAGAAAAACCCGTACCCTAAAAAGTTTGCTGGTGAGAAAGAGTTTTGTGATTCAGAGCTACTAAATATGTTTCATGTGAAACATATAGTATATAAAAGACCAGATTTCAGAGACAAAAGCGGAGAATAGTTAAAAAGTCTTTATTTTAAGCCATTTTATTGCCATTAAGCCGATTTTTTGCCCTCAAAGAAAAGCGTCCGTTATACACACTACCCCCAACTTTATCCCCAGTTTTGTCCATTTTGACGATTTTCATCTTATTTCTAGCCATTCAAAAGAGACAAGGGGGGACACAAAACAAAAGACACGGAAACGTGTCTTTTGTTTTGTGTGCGGGTAGGGAGAATCGAACTCCCGTCTTAACATTGGCAATGTCATGTTCTACCACTAAACCATACCCGCTTTTTATTTATATTTTTTATTTTAACAAAATTTATTGTTTTTTCAATAGTGGATTGTGGGCACGGGGAGACTTGAACTCCCATGGATCGCTCCATACGCTTCTGAAACGTACGCGTATACCAATTCCGCCACGTGCCCAATGATTCACGAGAAACATTTACTGTCTCGAGTGTGCCCTCGGAGGGACTCGGTCACGAGTTACTAAGTCTTTTGTTGTTATCACGCAAAAGCCTAAGTACTCTCGACCCCGGCTCGTGTGTCTGCGACATCACTGCGCCTTTCGATTCCCACACGCAAGTAAAGCAGTTTACTTGCTCGAGTGTGCCCTCGGAGGGACTCGAACCCCCAACAACAGTTCCGAAGACTGTTGTGATATCCATTTCACCACGAGGGCATTAAGACACCTCATAAAAATACACTAAAATTAGTAAAATATCAAAAAAAGGTTTAAAATTATAAATATGACAATCGAGCTAAAAGTGCCTGAAAATATTATAAACATCGCAAAAACCTTGCAAAACAAGGGTTTTTCGGCGTATTTGGTCGGCGGTTGCGTCCGCGACCTCTTGATGAATCGAGAGCCAAACGATTGGGACATGACCACCAACGCCAAACCGGAACAAATCGTTGAGTCATTTGCCAAAACTTTTTATGAAAATGATTTTGGCACCGTCACTGTTGTTGACGAACAAGAAACTGATCCACGCTTAAAAAATATCGAGATCACGCCTTTTCGAAAAGAAGGGGGATACTCGGATTTTCGTCACCCAGATGAAATTATCTTCGCTGACAATCTAGAAGACGATTTAAGCCGTCGTGATTTTACAATCAATGCTTTGGCCTATGACCCACTGGAAAACTCGTTAAAAGACATTTATAGCGGTTTAAAGGACATAAAAGACAAGGTGGTCAGGGCGGTGGGTGATCCTGATCAGCGTTTCAATGAAGATGCCCTGCGAATCATGCGTGCCGTCCGTTTTTCTGCTCAACTTGGTTTTAATATCGAGCCTGCCACCCTGGCCAGCGCCAAAAATAACAGCCGACTATTAGAGAAAATCTCCAAAGAGCGTATCCGTGATGAATTTACTAAGATTATCATGTCACCTAACCCGGCCGAGGGTATTGTTTCATGTGAAAAGATCGGTATTTTGCCTTTTGTCTTGCCCGAATTAGCCCAAACTATTGGTATTGAACAAAACCGAAGCCATATTTACACCGTCTGGGAACATTCTCTACGAGCCCTTCAACATGGCGCTGATCGGGATTTTCCGTTTCACGTGAGACTATCCGCCCTCCTACACGATATTGGCAAACCAAAATCTCGCCGTTTCAGCGAGGAAATTAAGGATCACACTTTTTACGGCCATGAAGTAGTCGGGGAGCGAATGGTAGAAAAAATCTTGACTGACTTAAAATACCCCAATCAAATTATTGAAACTGTGGTTAAGCTGGTCCGCAACCACATGTTTTTCAGTGATCCGGAGCAAATTTCATTATCGGCTGTTCGTCGCATCATTGCCAATGTCGGACCAGATCTAGTTTGGGACTTAATGAAACTGCGAGCCTGTGACCGCATTGGCATGGGCCGGCCTAAGGAGGATCCCTACCGTCTACGCAAATATGAAGCTATGGTAGAAGAGGCCATGCGGGCGCCAACCTCGGTTAAAATGTTAAAAATAGATGGCGATGATCTAATGGAATTGTTACACGAGAAACCTGGACCAAAGATTGGCTATGTTTTAAACGCCTTGCTAGAAGAAGTATTGGAGGAACCAGAGCTAAATACGATTGAATATCTAAAAAAGAGGGCTGGGGAGATGATCGAGCTACCATTAGCCGAAATTGTCGCTTTGGCGGAAAAAGGAAAAGAAAAGAAAGAAGCGGTCGAAGCAGAAGAACTTAAAAAGATACAAAAAAAACATAAAGTTAATTAAGCCTGCCCCGTGGCCAATGCAATATGGCTGTTAGGTGATAGCTTTTAGCTTTCAGAAACTTATCCGCCAAAATTTTTCCTAACAGAAAAAACTTAGGCGGATTCTCAATTTTTCAACCACCTAACGGTAGGAAAAATTGGAAAGAAAAGAGCCTCAGGCAGGGGGATCCTGAGGCTCTCCTAGGGAACAACAAGCAACACTGCAATCGGGGGGATTGCAAAGTGGTCGCTTGAAAAAACGCCGGGTTCGACGGGGGAGTCAAACCAATAATAATCAAAGTTGGGCAAGAGTAACGCGCTTAGGGGGATGTTACTTTCACCGAACAGATCTTCAGCGCTATCTGGTGGTCATGTTGTCTTTTATATTTTGGTGGAAACCTTAAGAGGTTCACCGTTTGACCACTTCGTGTAAGGACCCAATCAACTCTGGTGGCATTATAAACTGTCCAATATTAAAAGACAAGAGGTATAAAAGACAAAACTGTGGATAACCTGCACACCAATCAGGTCATCGCGTCTTAGTTTTTTAAAAAATAAAAAAACTAACCTCATTTAGTGCAATAAACTACTTAAAATCTGATTAATCATTTTCCAGACGCAAAAAACAATGACCTCGATTGGTGTGCAGGGATAATTCTTTTCATAAACAACAAACCCGCCTCGCACGAGACGACACAGGTTGTCGTCCCTTGCGGGCGAGTATTAATTCTGGGTTTCAGTCTCACTAGGGGTGGCAAGCGAAACCTGTTCATACAGAGCATCACCCCATTTGAGCAGTATGGCTCTGGTTTGGGGACTGCCATAATCCACCATCCGTAGATGACCATCAATAGCGCAGAAGTTCGCCGCTTTTTCAAAATGGTGACCATCACTCAAGTGCTCTTGATTGGTAAGGTAGAAAAACTGTCTCCAAACCTTCGCCCTTTCGAACTCTTCCTCACTCAAAATCTTGCCATAAAGCTGGATATTGAGGAATCCAAGAAACGAAAAAAGTGTCGGCTGAAGGAAGGGACCACGGTGTCGACAGAAGAAAACAAACTCCTGCCAGTTATCCCTTAGGCCCTTAGTCAAAACTTGTCTACAACTACCAAACTGATCTTCAGTCCAAGAGAGTGAAAAAATCACTCCCCCCAACTTATAGCCATCAACAAACCGAGACCAACCTCTCTTCCAATAGAACCTTGGCACCTTCACCACGATACCCAGTCGCGGAAAGGCAAACACCCTCCTCGAACCAAAATACCACTTCTTGTCGGCCATAAAACCACCTCCTTTCAAGGTTTTTTCCGTCTAAATTACTAGCATAGCAATAAACCTTTGTATACAGCTTATCAACCAAAAAGGGCGGCTGGACTGTTACTTCTTATTATGAAATTTCTTATGTATCTCTCGCAGGTGCTTGTCGGTCACATGGGTATAAATCTGAGTGGTAGAGACATTGGCATGACCCAGCATCATTTGGACCGAACGAATATCAGCCCCGTTTTGTAACAAATCGGTAGCGAAAGAGTGACGAATAGTATGCGGTGTGACTCTTTTAGAAATACCGGCTTTGATCGCATAATGTTTGACGATTCTTTCGACGCTACGCGGGGTTAAGCGCCCACCCTCATTATCATTTTTTTTGACTCCGCGCTTGGTCGAAATAGGAGATAGGCCGACAAACATCGCCGGATCCAGATCTTTACGTTTGGCCAAATAGTTTTTCAAGATAGCCTTGGCTCCGTCGGAAATAAAGACTAAACGAACTTTTTCACCCTTACCGCGAACACTAAACTCCTCACGAGCCAGATTGATACTGTCGCGATCCAATCGGCACAATTCCGAGACACGCAGACCGGTCGAGAAAAGCAGTTCCATCAGCGCTCGATCGCGAAGATCTTTAATATCCGAGCCACTCGGCGCTGATAGGAGGCGAGCGAGCTCGGCTTCGGTAATCAAATCCAAGTCGCGAGCCGGTGTCTTGGCCAATTCGATCCGATCCGGTACCAATGATTTAATTTCGCGTTTGGCTAGATATTTCAAAAAAACTCGCAGAGCGATCAGATAATAATTTTGGGTATTCTTTTTTAAACCAAGACCAATGTCCACCCCCGGTCTATTTCCATTGGGAGAAGCAGGCCTTGCCTTGCCGTAGCCTCTGGCGGAGGCAGGTTGGCGATTGAGCCAGAGACGAAAAGTCCGCACCACTTCATCGGTGAGATCCTCGGTGCGCTTTAAATCCGCTTGTTTGATCAGACGTGTGAGATAGCGATCATAATTCTCCACCGTCTTGAGCGACCGCCCCTTTTCAATCTCCAAGTATTCCAAAAATTCCCGTTTTAGTTTTTGAATATCGGCCATCCCGTTAGAAACCGCGATCGCGGCGATAGATAAATATTGATAATGTAAAATTGACCATAAAATTAAATAAAGCTAATTGATAACAATGTATATCGCGATCTGTTTCTAACGGGACCATCTGTATAGTTTAGCAAAAAATTGTGCGACATTAAAACTCTTAGGCAGAACAAATCTTTTGAGGTTGCATTTTTTAGTCTTTTGTGCTAATATCATCCACATGTTATCAACCAGTAAAAAAGCGACTCTGATCAAGAAAACTCGCACCAACGAGAAGGACACCGGTTCTTCTGAAGTGCAAGTGACTCTTTTGACCGAGCGCATTGCCGAATTGACCGAACATTTAAAAGTTCACAAGAAAGACAATCACTCGCGCCGAGGCTTGCTCAAGCTCGTCGCCAAGCGTCGCTCCCACCAGAAGTATCTGGATGGCAAGCAAAAGAAGACCGAGGGTACCGAGAAATAATTTTTATAAATTTCCATCGCCACACCCTACAGGGTGTGGCAATTCTTTCCAGCTTTTTTGCTTTTTATTTTCAGCTGGTTGATAATAGAACAAATTAAAGATCGAAGATAAAAGATCAAAAATTTCATACTAAATTTTTATTCTGGTCGTTATCTTCTTGTTTTTTATATTTTATTTTTAATTTTTTATTTTGAAACATGTCTATTTTTAAACACAAAGGTCAGCGCGTGGGCGTTTTTATTGACACCCAAAACCTTTATCATAGCGCTAAAAACTTGTATCACGCTCGCGTTAATTTTAACGCCATTATGAAAGACGCTGTGGCCGGTCGCAACTTGATCCGGGCCTTGGCTTACTTGGTCACAACAGAATCGGGAGAAGAAAAACCTTTTCTCGAAGCTTTAACCAAAGCGGGAATCGAAACCCGCACTAAAGAATTGCAAATTTTTGCTGGCGGTTCGAAAAAAGCCGATTGGGATGTTGGTCTGGCGGTCGACGCTATCAAACTCGCCCCCAAACTGGATGCCGTAGTCATTGTTTCTGGTGACGGTGATTTTATTCCACTCGTCCAATACCTCCAAGAAAATATGGGCGTCCAAGTGGAAGTCATCGCTTTTGGCCGAAGTACGTCCGGTAAATTGCGAGAGGTTGTCGATGATTTCATCGATCTCTGCGACAACCCACGAAAATATCTGATGGGTATGCCAAACAACGGTCGGAGGAAACCAGATTTGACCAATACAATCAACAACTAAAATCTGAAGTCTCACAAAAAAAATGTTAAACACCGAGTGTTTAACATTTTTTTGATTGATTTTCACACAAGTCACTCCTATAATTAAAGTGGAAACGAACCCCAAAAGCGAAAGGAGGACAATGCCATGACCCTGATCAGCTCGATCCTAATTGCCCAAGAGGAGTTTCAACTACTCTTGGAAGGTCAAAAGGCTCTGCGTCGACGTTGGCATTACCGAGGCCGACAACTGGAAGAAGAAGCGATTGAGGAAGTCTGGTCGCTGTCGATCGCTGAAATTATCGAGCAAAGACAGCCAGACACCCTTTCAATCTTTCGTGATTTGCCGTTTGAAGCCAGAGTCAGCTTGGCCAAGGGTAGTATTTTGAGCTTTTCTCTATTCAAGCGTAGTATCCTAGCTTGGATCGAGGAGGAGGAGCTCGTAACCAGAAACTAGACAGTTCAGCGCTTTTTTCAGTCGCCACACCTCCAGAGGGGTGGCGATTTTGCATAAAACAGATTTTGTGTCCCATCCTCGCGGCAAGCCGACGAGGTACTCAAACATCGCACTCCAATAAAAACGGCCTTAATTAGGTCTTTTTTGCCTTTATCCACCTTCTGCTATTGCTTTTTTTATTTAGATATGCTATAATATAGGGCAGAATTGAAAAAACAACCCCCCACCTACGCCAAGGCTTCGGCGAGGCAAAGGAAGGAGAAACCGATGGGAATTGTGGAAATTTTGGACCGCATTTTCTTTTTTCTCATGGTCCATACTGGGCCGTGGGGAATCATAGCACTTGTAGTCGCTGTGGCCGCCATCTTCGTACTGCCGTGGAAGGAGATTACGAAAGAACTTAAGCTCTGGCGAAATAGCTTTCGTCGGGCAACAGTCCGGCGCGAACGCCTTTCCATCATATTGAAAGGAGATCAACGATGAACCTCTTTTGGATCTGGGTCGTCGGCACCGTCACGGTTTCCACGCTACTAATCTGGGTAGCAGTGAGAATCAAGACCAAGCGCAACCACCAATCTCGAGACGAATATTTGGACCGGCTCTTGAGCCGGTTGGCGAAGGAAGACTTCGGCTCAGACGACGGACGGGTCTATCGCTCGATGGAAGAAGTTAACTCCGTTGAGGTCGAGCGGTAGGAAAGGGGACATTCCCCCGCGAGGTGTTGGCAAGAGCCAAACACCTCGCGGGGGATTTCTTTTTGTCCATTTTTTAGATTTTACAAAACTTTGAATTAGGAGGCACAACATTTTAAGGGGGTTTTGAGCGTGACGACGCGATCCGCCAGCGGGCGGACGAGTTTTTCCAAGTTTAACCTATGTAATAGCGTGGTGAAATTTGTCAAAAAAACTGGCTTAATTTCAAAATGGTTGGGCTTGGGTCTGGGTTTTGAAATTAAGCCAGTTTTTAAACAAATTTATTCCATAGGGCAAGAAAAATCCGTACCCTTAAAATGTTGTGCCGAGTAAAAAGTTTTGTAAATGACATTTTTTATGGTAATCTCTAGGCATTAATAATCGCTAACCAGCAGATAAATAGTCCAGAAAGTTTAAACTTTCTTGATTAGAATCTGTTGGCCAGCTTAGGGGAATTAAGTTATGCAAACAAAAGAATACTCTCTAGAAGTCGGCGGTCGCACTTTGACGGCCACCTTTTCTGATTTGGCCGAACAAGCCAATGGTTCGGTCATGGTTCGTCTTGGTCAAACCGTGGTTTTAGCCACGGCAGTGATGTCCAAAAACAAGCGGGAAGAAATTGATTATTTCCCGCTAACCGTCGAATACGAGGAAAAATTTTATGCCGCTGGTAAAATCGGTGGTGGTCGCTTTATGAAGCGTGAAGGTCGCCCCAGTGACGAAGCGGTTTTGTCCGGTCGGATTATCGACCGCACGATTCGTCCGCTTTTCGATGACTATATCCGCAACGAAATCCAAGTGGTCGCCACAGTTTTGTCGATCGACGAAGACAACGATCCCGATGTCTGTGCGGTCATTGCCGCCTCTCTCGCTCTTGGCACTTCTGATATCCCTTGGAACGGACCAGTCAGTTCAGTTCGCTTGGGTCTAAAAACCGGCGAAGAAAAAGATTTCATTATCAATCCGTTTTACGCCGACCGCAACCAAGCTTATTTTGATCTGTTGGTTTGCGGTTGTGACGGCAAAATCAATATGATTGAATCGGAAGCCAAACAAATCGCCGAAGATCGCTTGGCCTCCGCTTTTACCACCGCCAGCGAAGTCATCGAAAAAATCCAAGCTTGGCAAAAAGAAATTATCCAAGATGTCGGTAAAACTAAAAAAATTATTGCTAAACCGATTTTGACTGAAGAAATTGTCGCTTTATTCCAAAACGAAATCGCTTCGAAATTGGAAACGGTTGTTTTTACTTCTGACAAGGGTGCTAAAAGCGCTTATGACCTGCGAGATGAATGGTTAGCCTTAGCCGAAGAGAAATTCCCCGGTCAAGCCGGCAAAAATCAATTGATTGGCATTTTTGAAGAAGCAGTCAATGATTTGTTGCATAAAAAAGGAATCGAGGAAGGAAAGCGTCCCGACGGTCGAGCGTTCGACGAAGTTCGCAATATTTCAACTCAAGCGGGCGGACTATCTAAAATCGTTCATGGCAGTGGTATTTTCTATCGCGGGCAGACTCACGTTTTAACTGTTTTGACTTTAGGGGGACCGAAAGATTCGCTGATGATTGATGGCATGGAAACAGCTGAAGATAAATTCTTTATGCATCATTACAATTTCCCGCCTTTTTCGGTTGGCGAAACCGGTCGCATGGGAGGAGTCAATCGCCGATCAGTCGGTCATGGCGCTCTAGCGGAAAAATCCCTGCGAGGAATTATTCCTGATCGCGATGTTTTTCCCTACACCATTCGTCTAGTGTCCGAAGTCATGTCTTCCAATGGTAGCAGTTCGATGGGTTCGGTCTGCGGTAGCACTTTGGCTTTGATGGATGGAGGCGTGCCGATTAAAGCGCCAGTCGCCGGTATTGCCATGGGACTATTGATGGATGACAAGGGCGCTTATAAAATTCTCACCGATATTCAAGGACCGGAAGATCATTATGGCGATATGGATTTCAAAGTCGCCGGCACGGCCGAGGGGGTAACCGGTATTCAACTCGATATCAAAGTCGGAGGGATCCCGACCAAAATCCTGATCGAAGCTATGACTGACGCTAAAAAAGCTCGCTTGCATATTTTAGAAAAGATCAAAGAAGCTATTGCCACCCCTAGACCAGAAATTGCTCCTTCGGCGCCAAAAATTACCAAAATCAGTATTTCACCGGAGAAAATCGGTTCAGTTATCGGCCCGGGCGGAAAAAATATTCAGAAAATTTGTGCTGACACCAACACCCAGATTGAAATCGAGGATGACGGCACAGTTTATATCACCGGCAAGATCGATGGCGTCAATGAAGCTAGAGAAATTGTCGAGGATATTGCCCGCGAATATAAAGTTGGCGACCGTTTCGAAGGGGAGGTGACACGAATGCTTGATTTTGGCGCCTTTGTCAAAATCGGTCGCGACACCGAAGGTTTAATTCACATTTCCGAATTGGCACCATTTCGCGTTGATCGCGTTACTGATGTAGTGCAAATCGGCGATCAGGTGCCAGTGGTCGTCAAAGAAGTGGATGAAAAAGGTCGGGTTAACTTGTCTCTCAAAATGGCAGACCCCGACTATGCCACGCGTAAAGGCGCTAAACCGTCTACCAATCCACCGCTTAGTGGCAACGGTGGTCCTCGACGTGATGGTCCACGACCACATTACGACCGACCAAGATATTAAAAAATCCTCAACAAAAAACGAGCGAAGGCTCGTTTTTTGTTGGCACAAAATTAAAACAAAGTTATAATTAACCCTGTTGAGTAAAAATTTGCTCGCAAATTTTAATTTTAAATTGCAATTAAGTTACGCAATTAGCTAATTATGATATTTTTGTAGTAAAATGAGATTGAAAAAAAAGTCATTAATTTAAAATTTACTCAATAGGGTAAAACTTATGGATGAAAACAATAAAACTACACCGAATATTCAAATGCCAATCGATGCCGACTTGACGACCATCAATGATGCAACCGATTCGCTTGTTGATAAAAAAATCGACGAACCGACGCCGATCATTTCCAATACGCCGGTTTTTATGACGACCACTTCGGCGGAAGATATGAATACCAGCGAATCAAAACCAGAACCAGCCAAAGAAGTTGCACCGGTTGAGACACTCGCTCCAACCATTAAAACAGGAGCCGAGATACCACAACCAACGCCAGCCGTAGAAGAAAAAATAAAAAACGATAACCAAGACGAAGTTAAAAAAGAAATACCAGTAGCGGTGCCGACAATAACCAGCAGTGAAACACCAGACCAAAAAACTGATCCAGTCGATGAAAAAATCGAACGCGCCAAATTGGCAATGGAAGGACCAGAGAGAACCGCTAAACGCGAAGAACGCGAACACTCCACCGATGTTAAAAATCAACTAACAATTTTAGAAAAAAAATTAGCCGTCATTGCCGAGGAAAAAGAAACCTTGGAAATCAACTGGATTAAACTTGATGAGAATCGCACTGGCTTGCGCAACATGATCAACCCGATTGTCGAACGCGAAACAAAATTAGAAGCCGATGAAAGCCAACTGGAAGAACAAGAAAAAAATACCGTCAATGAAAAAGATCGCGTCACCCTAGAACAAAAACGTTGGGCACTGCAAGAACTACGCCATAAAGCCGAAGAAGAAAAATGGGTCTATGAAAATCGCCTGTTCAAGATCGAAGACCAAATCAAAGATAACACCACTCGATATCAAAAATTTCTGGATGAAGAAGAAAAACTTTTTGCCGACAAAGAAGAGCTGGAAAAAACTGTTTAGAAAAAATCATGATAAAAACCAAAACGAATTAGAATTCGTTTTGGTTTTTTGATTAGCTAATTTTAATCTTTTTGTAGTAAAATGATATCTATGGATGAAAAAGAAATCCAAGAAAAAAGACAGCAGGCCCGTCTGGCCATGGCCGGCGCCGGTTTTACCGAACGTCAAGAATTAAAGGAAGCAGATTTGGTCAAGCGCCGACAAGAAGCGATGATCGCCATGGAGAGCTCGGAACAGCGAATGAAGCGCGAAGAAAAAGAAAGATTGATCCATCAACGAGAAGAGGGTCGACGCTTGATTATCGAAGAGAAAGAACGCCATGCCGAAGACCGAAAATTGCGCCAAGCTCGTGAAGAGGAGCAGGATCGTTTGACTAAAAATCGATTAGAAATGGAACGCCTGCGTCGCCAAGAAAGATTCCAAGCTAAAAAAGATTTAATTGAAGAATTAAAACAAGAAAAAAATATCTCGGTCTCGCCGATCAGAACTTTGAGCGGTGATATGCTTAGAAATAATCAGGGTGGGATAATGACATCTGATTCGACAAATTATCGTCAGGCTCCGGAAAAAATAACTTATCGAGCCGGTCTGGAAGAAAATCTACCAGCAGAAAATCGCTCTCGCAAAAAACTTTTATTTTTGACGATTTTTGTTTTGTTAATTGTCTCCGCCAGTTTCACTGCTTTTTTCTTGCGTCAAAACAAAACAGTTTCGACCAACACTGAAATAAAGTTGCCAGCTGTGACCGCTTTTATTTTTACCGAGAAAACAAATTTTTTTGCGATCGATGATTTACCACCGCTAACCATCGCCAACACCATCAACGCTTTTTTAAACAGCCTGTCAGACAACAACACCATCGCCAATTTGCAACCATACTTAACCGCCAGCACTAGCGACGGTCAGTCAAAAGTTTCACTCGTCGGCTTGAATGATTTTATAAAAAGATTGCGTTGGTCTTTGCCGGAAGAATTGACTCGAGATCTGGGCGACCAATTTATGATCGGTTCTTACGCTCATGAAAATCAAAATAAATTATTTTTTATTTTTAAAATTAAAGAATATGAATATGCGCGTAGCTGGATCTTAAACAACGAAGCGGATTTCATTTTAAAAACTTTCAGTCCCTTCCGTTCCGAGGCCACGATCAATCTTTTTGGTGAAGTGAAAAAAGACGGTTTTATCGACACCGCGATCAAAAATAAAGATCTGCGCGTCGTTAAAAATCAGGGCGGTGAAACGCTAGCTCTCTACGCTTTTTTGGATACCAAAACTTTATTGGTGGCTTTGGATGAAGCCACTTTTTCTCGAGTAATCGATGCTTTTAACACATCCCGTCCTTAAAAAGTACCAGTCAGAAAACTGCATCCCCAAATTGGCAAGAAATATCACGCCATGATATACTCCCCAATATATGGAGACTGATAAATTCAAAATAAAATTAGAAGAAGAGAAAGCCCGAATTGAAAGCGCCTTGAGTGACATCGGCGAGCGTGATCCACGTAATACCGAAAACTGGGATATCAAAGCTGATGACACGAGTGAGGTGACTTTTCATGACGAGGTCGCCGATCGCTTTGAAGAAATGGACGAAAGAAAAGCGACCGAATTTTCTCTGGAGACAGAGTTGCGCGCCATCAACGACGCTTTGACAGCGATTGAAAGTGGCCGTTATGGTCAGTGCCAAGTTTGTCAAAAAGAAATCGAACTGGATCGCCTGGAAGCCAACCCCTCTGCTCGCACCTGTAAAGAACATCTCGATTCTTAATTTCAAAAAACAATTATGTTAGCGAAAACAAAATCCGCTCAGCTGACTGGTCTGCGAGCGGATTTTGTTGAAGTGGAAGTCGATGTCTCAAAAGGCCTGCATTCTTTTTCCATCGTCGGTTTGGGTGACAAAGCGGTCAGCGAAGCTCGCGATCGGATTAGCGCCGCCATTAAAAATTCTGGTTTTAAATCACCCCAAAAAGGCAACAAAAAGGTCATCATTTCTTTGGCGCCGGCCAATATTAAAAAAGAAGGCACTAGTTTTGATTTAGCCATTGCCGTCGCCACTTTGGTCGCCCAAGAAGAATTAAAATTTGATCAGCCAAAAAAATTATTGTTGGGCGAGTTGGGTCTAAACGGCGAACTCCGTCCAATCAAAGGCGCTCTACTTATTGCCAAACAAGCCAGTAAAAACGGTTATGAAGAAATTTATTTGCCGGCCGATAACGCTGTCGAAGCCGGTTTAGTTTATGATCTGAAAATTTTTCCGGTCAAAAATTTACGAGAATTAGTCGAACATTTTTCCGATCATCCACAAGCTAGAAAAATTTTACCGCAGACGCCAACCGAAGTTAAGCTGACAGAAAAAAATCTGGGTATTGATTTTGCCGATGTGGTCGGTCAACCATTAGCCAAAAGGGGATTGGAGATTGCGGCCGCCGGCGGACATAATATCGCCATGTACGGTCCACCCGGCACCGGCAAGACGATGCTGGCCAAAGCTTTGGTCAGTATTTTACCACCACTATCATTTGAAGAAATTTTGGAAACCACCGGTATCCATTCCGCCAAAGGCATGATAGAGGACGACGAATTGATTACCGCGCCACCTTTTCGTAATCCGCATCATACTTCATCGCATATTTCTTTGGTCGGCGGTGGCACCAATCCGACTCCCGGCGAAATCACTTTAGCTCATCGCGGAATTTTATTTCTCGATGAATTTCCGGAATTTGAAAAAAGGACGATCGAAGCTTTGCGCCAACCACTCGAAGACAGAACAGTGTCAGTCTCTCGGTCACGCGGTTCGATGATTTTTCCCGCCAATTTTGTTTTAGTGGCCACCATGAATCCTTGTCCCTGCGGTCAGCGCGGTTCACGCACTAAAGAATGTATTTGTTCACCATCGCAACTGTTTAAATATCAACGCAAAATTTCCGGCCCGATTATCGACCGTATTGATTTATGGCTCGAAGTCGGCTCGGTGCCAATGTCAGAATTGTCAGGAAAGGAAGCCGGAGAAACTTCGGAAAAAGTGCGTCAACGCGTGACCGAAGCCAGAAAACTGCAGGGAAAACGTTACGCTCATTTACCCAAGATTTCTCAAAACAGCGACCTCAATGTTCGTGAATTAAAAAAATTTGCACCCCTTGTTCCCGCCGACCAAAAACTATTGGAAATGTCCGCCGACAAATTAGGGCTATCGGCTCGAGCTTACCATCGAATTATTAAAATCGCCCGCACCATCGCCGACTTGGACAAAATGGAAAATATCGAGAGCAAACACCTCCTCGAAGCTCTCCAGTACCGCCCGAAAAATATCTTCGGGTAATAAAACAGATTTCGTGTCCTGACCCCAATGAGATATTAGACAAAAGATACCATGGCTGTTTTTTGAAACAGGAATGGGCCACTGGCTATTCTAAACATGGCGTGTGTTTTCATTCCACGATAGCAGAATTATGGGATATTCAAACATCGCCCTCCAATAACAGATGGGGAGCGAATGCAAAAGATTTTGTTGAGGCATATTTTAATGTCAAGGTGTCACCTTGACATTTTCAGGATATTTTTCAAGAGCAAAAAGCAAACCCGCCAGCTGGCGGGTCAAGAATCAAAACTCAGGCAAGAAATTCAACCCGCCATCCGCCTCCGCTCTCGCTTCGGCGAGGTAAAAACGATAATCATCGCTCGAGGAGAACAACCCGATAGTCCGAGTACCAGCTATTGCCGAGCCAGTCCGCGTTACGGTTCCACTTGGAGCCAACCCAGAGCACACACGGCACGTACCAGTGGCCATTGGAGTAGCGAAGAGTAGAACCGAACAGGAAACAGTAATTGTCAGTTAATTCTTGTTTTAGAGTGTTAAATTGTGGATCTGCTGGTAAATCAGCCAGATTT
>Ga0209210_1000872_pt1 | contig 28125 bp, 29 predicted proteins | sample RifGroA1_FD_183991 | JGI IMG/M metagenome (GOLD analysis project Ga0209210, IMG submission 183991) | Contaminated groundwater microbial communities from Rifle, Colorado, USA - Rifle Groundwater A1 (SPAdes) (version 2) | ecosystem: Environmental > Aquatic > Deep subsurface > Groundwater >...
CCTTTGGCGGTATATGCATTTGCCGCCGCGCCGCCGCAGTATGTGATGCGCTTTAACGGCATATTTAAAACCCTCGCCCTGCCAAAACTGGCGGAGCGCGACATCGCGACTCTCAAACAAACCCTGCCGCGCAAGATGGCGCTACACTTTTTGGCCGCCGCGGTTGTGGCGGCCGTTTACATTGCTCTGGCGCCGACCTTTTTCCGCCTTCTATTTCCGCAGTATCTCGATGCGGTGCTGTACTCTCAAGCGCTGGGGCTTATTATACTATCCGCGCCCGGCATGTGGATGGGGCAGACGCTCATCGCGCATATGCGCAAATGGGAGCTCTATGTAGTCAACATCATCAACCCGCTGTTTAAGATGGGGCTCTTTGTCGCGCTTATCCCATTCTTTGGCATCTGGGGCGCCATAGCGGCGACCTTGGGCAGCAATATTATGGGCGTTTTTCTAAGTGTTTGGGTGTTCCGTCGATTATGAAGTCAACTATTTTTTGCAGTGAGTGATGGTCCACCTGCGACGCATCATACTGGAGCGGCAAAGTGCCCGCGTATGCCTCTTTTAGTTGAGCACGGAATGTCTTGCGGTCATGTACAACATTTAACAAGCTGTAGAGTTCCTTACCTACATCGAGAATTGCAAGAGGTATAAGGTTTATAAATAATGCCGGAATACCAGTTGCCTGGAGTGTAAAGTTCGCTGCAGTAAGAGAGTGCGCCACATATAGGCCAGACACTGCCATCAGTTCTTCGATTTCGGCATCATTACCAAACAACAATGCTCCATCTTGCTGTAGAGGCGAGTATATTTGTTCATCGCGCGGATGAAGTTTAAACAGTATGTCCCATACGGCTTTCGGGTATACACTCCATATGTCGGCACATATAGCACGGAAGTATTCCAATTGTTCGCTCTTTGTCATACACAGCGTCGCGTGGCCTGCATAAAAAACGGTTGAGAGCAGTAGCACTCGTTTGCGACCCGGCGAGAGGTTGTATTTTTTCTCAAGCGCAAGATACTCTGCCGGGTTGTCCCTTACCCGGCGGCACAACTCTGCAACAGTGGTCCAATCGGCAAAACCCACGGTTTGTATCTGACTTTCTTCCCAGCCGTGGTTCAGAAAGTATTTCCTTCCCCGCTCGTCGATAACACCAAGCTTTTCTGCGCCAGACCCACCGTATACGGACCTCATAAGTCCGATTCGATCGAATACCACAAACAAAAAAGTGAGAGATGTGAAGTATCCTTCTCGAGCGATACCACGCAGGAGTCCTCCACCACCACGCCCTTTGATTTGGCGTAGCCGATTAGTGAGAGAGAGAGTGGTCTCTTTAGACTGCTCTACTTGCGGGCACCACTGGAGCGCCATGCTGCGGCTACCCACCTCGTGTGCTTTGGTGAGTAACACCCGTATTGGTTGGGTAAGGGAGGTTTCGGTGAGTATGAGCGCGGGTCGCCGTGTCTCCATAAACACTTCTGCCCGCCGGACAAATGATCGGTATTGCAGAACATGCGATATAAATGGGAATTTAAATCCTGGCTGCGAGTACGGCAATAGTACAAAAGGGAGACTGTGCGCGCGACAATGTTCAATCATACCCTTGTCTTCTAAAAAAAGAAATGACACATCAAACACTCCGGAAAGCGCCGGGATCAGCTTCTCAAAGTATTTCAGTGGTGCGATATAGCGGACAACAATGTAGAGCTTTTTCATTTAGGCGTGTTGGGCTAGCAGTGCAGCTTCGGCTGCGGGGATGTCTTCCAGCGAGTCTAGGTCAGCACTTTCCTGTGCTGACATAACAAAGGGGATTGTCTTCTCGTTCCAAAAGCGCGGATGGTCCAGAAACTGCCGACTGCGCATGATGTAGAGAGCGCCGTTTGGCATATATATCTTTGGGAGATCTTGCCGATTCCAATTGGGGAAGTCATTGTTTGCTACGCCGACAAGATACCCCTGTGGCGTGGTGAGATATGCCTTGAGAAATTTATTATCCCCCTCGCATACTGAAATAAGCCCATCGGCTTTCTGCTCCTCTAATAAAGTAAATGCACGGTTAAGATGTTCGCTCGTGCGCAGTGGCGAGGTCGGCTGCAGGTATACTATCCACTTAGGCAATGTTCCTTCTTTTTCTAGTATTTGAAGTGCGTGGGTCACTACCGGTTCAGAGCGACTCTTATCCGCCGCAAGCTCGGCGGGGCGCTTAAGAGTCTCTGCCCCCCACTCTTTTGCTACAGTTAAAATTTCGTCATCGTCGGAGGAAACTATAATACGGGAAATCGCGGGGCACCCTTTTGCCGCTTCTATACTCCATGCAATGAGCGGTTTGCCTGCAATAGTATAAATATTTTTGTGCGGGATGCCTTTGGAACCGCCACGGGCGGGGATGAGGGCCAGGGCCGTGTTGGTATTATTCATAAAATTTTTTTTGTATCGGAAGTTGGGAAATATCGAGTGACGCAAGAACATCGGCAATGCGCGTTCCGGCGGTACCGTCGCCAAAGCGTGGGTCGGATTCGTACCGACCGTGCTCAAATTGTTTCTGCGTTGCTTCCACTATTATATCGGCATCGTGCAGTACTTCCACCACATTTGTCCCCCGCTCCCGCCCTTGTTGGCGATCCCCCACCAACACCACCGGCGTCCCTAGATACGCTGCCTCGCGCAAAAAACTAGAAGAATTGCCAACTGCTACCGAAGCGTTTTTCAGCAGACGGTAAAAATCACTCACCTCAAGAGATTTAAAAAAAACAGAGCGGTTCTCCTGAGTAAGCGCAAAGTGCCACAGTGGATCAAGGGTGTCGGAGGAACCTGCATCTCGATTGGAACCGATGACAATCTTTTGCAGCGGAATACGAGTCAGTGCGCGTATAAGTATTTCTACATCAGTACGATTTTCCTCGCCTCGAGTCGTAACCGGATGGTAAATAATAAGCGCGAATGGCTCGTGTAGATTGATTTGGCTTCCCTGAAAAATGCTATTTTGAATATAAAAATCGTCAAGTGAATAGTTGGTTTCGCCAAGCATATCTAAAGCAGGCATACCACATACGTAAATCCTTTTCGGATGTTCACCCATTTTAATAAGTCGCTCACGACTTTTCTCGGTTATAGGAAAGTGTATATGCGCAAGTTTGGTGACGGCATGGCGTACACTCTCATCGATAGTGCCCGATATATCCCCGCCCTCAATGTGGGCGATCGGGATGTTGAGCATTGCAGCTACCATAGCGACCGGGAGAAGTTCAAATCGGTCACCGTAGATAAGGAGGATATCAGACCCTAGGCGTTTAAACTCGCGGGGTATAGTTGTAAGTACTACTCCAGCACCGCTAATCATAGCTTCCGCGCTTCCTCCTTTATGAATCATCGGTATGCGAGCATCTACAGGAAATCCTTCTTTCGAGAGCATACGTGCCAAATAGTTTGAATCCACCTCGTTTCCGGCATCGAGATATGAGAGCACAATAATAGAGAGGTGCCACCATAAAAAATGTAGTGCTGGAAAAAGTTTTCCGTGTCGCAAAGGCCAGAGAAAGTTATTGAAAAAGTTTGGAGCAGCTATTATGACTTGAAGTGTAATATTCGGCTTTGTACGAATAGCACGCATAATAGGTAAAAGTCGGCCATAGTCTGCGCGGTTTGTTATGACAACGGTTATTTTTTTCTTCACACAAATGGTCATGCTAATGTGTCTCGGGAGTGCGTGGTATAACGTAACGCACACGATTATTTCCGTCTATAACTGGTACAAGTGTTATCTCTATATGCTCTTTTAAAATCCGGGCACTTTCTTTTTGTGAATTTTTTTCCCTAATACTGATCACGTTAGGGTTAAGGATTTTGAAGATAGGGGTGAGGTTTGTCGCACCTTTAACCAGCGCACGACGTAGATCTCCGTCTGAAACAACTCCCACTAGTTGATCATCAGAATCAACAACAATCACCGCTCCGTGATGGTTTTCGGTTATAACCTCAAGTACATCAGCGATGGTCGCATCCTCTTTGATTGTATATGGAGAGTCTTTCATACAATAAGTTTAATAGGTAATGTTCTTTATGAGAAGTTTTTCGTTGTGGTCGGCGCTGGCAATGAGGTCTACAATGCGTTTGGCAGATTTGCCGTCGCCGTATGGATTGATACAATTCTTCAATGTTTTTTTAAAGGTGGGCGAAAGTGCTTTTTTGATTGCTCTCGTTATTTCCAGAGCGTTATGAGGCGAATTAATAACATTCTTACCTCGTAATCGTCCGTGCTGCCGACGACCTATGTTAACCGCTGGAAGTTTAAAGGAAGGCGCCTCGAGAATACCCGAAGAGGAATTTCCAACGAGTACATCCGCCACAGACATGAGCCCTGCATAATCTTCCCGCTTTAGGTTCGAAAAGATTTTAGTGGCCGGAGCGCGATGTTTAGCTATTGCCTTCGAAATAAGCGCGCTACCCGCATCAGAGTTATTGAGTACGATGACAACCTGTGCGTCGAAATTCTTCACCGCCTCTAGAGTCTCTGTTATTTGTTCTCCCGCTTTTTCGAATTCTTCAGTTACAGAGTGTTGTACGACTAGCAGTAGAGGTTTTTTACTTTCCTTGAGACCAAGTTTCTTAAAAAGTTCTTTTTTTAAGGTTACATTTCCTGTAAGCAGTTCGTCGAGTTGAGGTGCGCCAGTCATATGCACGCGAAATGGCTCTTCTCCCATATTGAGCAAACGTTGCACAGCATCATTATTTGCAGCGAAATGTAAATGAGCAAATTTGGTTATTGCATGACGAGTTACGCCATCAATATTGCCTGAGACTTCGCCGGCCTGAATGTGTCCAACGGGAATATACAGGTGTGCACCGACCACAGCAGCCATTAGTTGTTCGCCTCGATCTCCCCCTACAAGCACAAAGTCAGCTTCCATACCGAGTAATATTTCTGGTATCTGAAGCATAAAAATAGAAAGAGATTTTACCATCGTAAGATGGTTGTAGCCATCGAGTGTATTGTGCACGACTGCATCTATTTTGAAACCCTCTTTCCGTATCTGTTCAATGGATGAGCCAAAACGATCAAGAAGATGCATGTTAGACACAACCAATCCGTAGTCGAGATCCTCCCGCTTTTCTATCTCTCGAATAATAGGGCGATAGTACCCCCATTCGCCTCGGGAACCTGCAATAATGGCTATTTTTTTCTTCCTTATAGGCGTTAGGGCCATAGGTAAAATACGATACTGTAAAAATAGAGCAAATACAATAGCTCGCCTTTTTATAACAAGCAAGACAAGAAAGAAAAGATTTCTATTATTTTTTTTGACCTACAAACACAAGAGTATCGGCAATACCGAGTTGCTTGAGAAGTTTTTTATATTTACTGTCAGTTTTTTGTATCCAGACGTCTATGGCTTTCTTGTTATACTCATATGACGAAATCTTCTTGATCCCCTCCCCACCTTGTTGGTTTTCATTAAGCGGATAGTAAGGAAGAGTCGCTGTGCCCCAAGCATCGACAACGCTTGGAGCAAGACCCCCGCCAAATACGGTTTTGAAGTGCGTTGTAACATTCACAAATTGATGATAAATAATTTCTTTTTTAGAGAGTCCCGCCTTTATAACTATCTTTTGTATGACTTTGGGTGAATAGTTGTAAAGATGGGGTTCACGATAGTAGAAGTTATTGAAATCCTTCGAATTAAAAAGTGAAACCTCAATGTCGTTAATGTTTGGAACTTCTATGACAATGTGTCCGCCCTTTTTGAGCGCACGTGCCGCGTGCTTGAGAAAGTTAATGGGATCGGGCACATGTTCAAACGTCTCAAGTATGAAAATGGTATCGAATGCCTCTTTTGGTAGTTTATCCTCTTCAATAGGGTCATTGTATACAGTGAAACCTAATTTGTCGTGCATAAATTGCGCATCTTTCACATTGAGCTCTAATGCACTTACTTTTTTTACATAGGGCTTCGTAGCTGCAAGAAAATGCCCGGACGAAGCACCAATATCGAGTATGCTGTACTTTTTCTTTAGATATGGTTTAAAAAGCTCGATGCGCTCCTTCTGATACGGCAGATAAAGATCGAAGACCTCTTTTGAAGACTTTTTCTTACCAAGGACAGGCGAGTATTCCTTACGATATTCGTTCTTGTAATGGAGGTCGAGATTACGTTCCGCCCTAGCGAGTTGTACAAGCCCGCATGCGTCGCACTGGTATTGATTGCGCTTCACATCACCGCGCACAGTATTACGTACAACATGCAATTGTGCACTTCCGCATAGATAACAACGATATTTTTGTTTTATTGCCATAGAATAATCGACAGAGTATCTTATCCCATGGAAATATGCAAAGTCTTTTATAGTTCTCCGCGTTTGTGTTTCATTTTGAATTCTGCGAGATACCACTCTTCCTGCGTGTCTATATCTACAAGCGCATTGTCGTCCATTAAATACCCGTATGTACTGTCGCCCCACAAATTTTTGTCGCCAGTGAACAAATTCTTCCGGCGGAAACCATAAATGGCCGAGTTGCCGTAGTAGCTTTTTCGTACATCTTGATTGCGATGAGTAACATTTTTTAATCCCATACCATCTCCCACACAGCCAATAATGCCATTTGTTCCTATATTGAACTGCTTGAGATATGAGTAATGCCCTGGGACTTCAGAAATACCGAGCAGAGAATCAAAATCTCTACGTCTGTTCATAATTTCTGCAGCTTCTATAATGTGTTTTACTTCCCTTCCAACCGAACTCGGCTCAAGTAGGATAAAATGCGGCGGCACATATTTCTGCGTTTCCAACAATTCGAGCATCCAGCGGATAGCATCTGCCACATATGCCGTGTCGCCAGCTAATTCTCTTGGTTCAAGTTCTGGAACCTCGGCGCCGTATTCTTTGGCAATCTCGGCAATTTTTTCGTCATCAGTCACAACAATAATGCGCTCAAAGATGTCGCTTTTTTTCGCCGCTTCAATGGTCCACGCGATAAGTGGCTTGCCTAAAAAGTCTTTTATGTTCTTGCCAGGTAAGCGCTTTGAACCTCCGCGTGCTGGGATTATGCCAAGAGTCTGCATATGTACTTTATTCTAGCAGACTTAAAATAAAGTTTCCAATGCGCTCTCCCGATTTTCCGTCTGTATACACGCATTGTTCTTTAACAATTTTCTTCCGCCCCGCACTCCCCCAATCTGGATGCGCAAGTAATTCATTTATTTGCTCGAGTAATTCTTCTTTGTCATACGCGATCTTCACACCCCCCGACTCGACCACGGGCCGCAGATGCGTATAATCGTAGAACTGTCGTACCGATTCGTAATACGGCCTTGGAGCAAAACCGTCGAATGCAATATTGATGGTGGGCTTGTCGAAAATAGCGGCCTCGATATTTGTGGTAGAAGCCGTATTTATGACAAGGTCGGCATAGCGGATCATCCGCATGATGCCGTGCAAATCCTCATCGGTGAGTTCGACACTCTTGAGACGGCCCTTAGAAAGCGGCAGGCCGAAACGATAGAAATAGAGATTTGGCAATTCTGCAAGCACTTCGTCCTTGACCTTATAGGCCGGATGAAAGCTTATGAATATCTGCGATGGCGGCTGTATACATTTTTCCTTTAGGAACGCATCAAGTATTATCCATATCTCGTAGCCGCGTTGGGACGTAAATAGTCCTGGCTCAAGGTACAGCACTACCTTTTTTTGCGAATCAAGCCCGTAGCTACCCCAAAATTCTTCACGTGAAGAGTCATCGGGAGTAAAATACATATCATATTGTGGAACGCCAGAGATAAATGTGTGATTCGACGGATAATCATGAAGCTCTTTGAGCTCGTCACGCATGCGATAGCTATGTACCACCATATGGTCTGGGTGAAAACGTATGAGTCCTTTGCTTGTTGGGTTGTCCCATCCTTTGAGCATCCCGACCGTTTTTATGCCGTGGCGCCGTGCGACACGTAGAATTCCCACATCGGACGGACTGAACACATTTCCGGCAAAAACCAGTATGGGCTGATACTTTTTAAATAACGCATCATACTCTCGATCACGAAAAAACAACATATCGAAGGAGCGTATGAGCATGCGGCATTTCGGATTATTGAACATAAACTGAATGAGGCGGATAAAGAAACGTGTAAGTAAACCTTTACGAGTCGAGAATGGCCCGCCGAACATGCTAATGTCGCTAGTTTTCGTGCGGGGGATGTTCCGCAGAAATTTTCCCCAAAGCACTTCGGATAAAGAGAGATGTTGTGTAGCAATACCTTCAACCATAACGCGCACTCCGCCGAAACGATGCTCATAATCCGCAACCTTCTTCGTGTCGGTAATGATGCATAGCTGTATGTCCGGACTCATCCGCAACGTTGAAAATACCTCCGTCTGGAGGATATTCTTCACGATAAATCCGTCGTCGATGACAAGAAAGATGGTCTTCATTGCTTCGGACTATAGCATAGGAGAGATACTTCCTCTATAATGTGTTCGTGATAACTAAAGTAGATGAGTGTAGGATCTGCGAAAGTAAAGATCTTTCGCTATTTCTCGACTTCGGACAGCAGCCATTTGCGAATGCACTTCTTAACAGCCCGACTGACCCGGACCCGAATTATCCGCTTGCACTCATATTCTGTAATACCTGCTCACTCGTACAGCTTGCACATCGTCCGGGGCAAGAAGACCTTTTTTCAACCTACTTATGGGTCACAGGCACGTCAAAAAAAATACATGAGTTTAGCCAAGTATTCTGCGAAGCACTTCTTTCCCGAACAAGCAAGCTGCAAAAAAATTATGTGCTTGAAATCGCAAGCAACGATGGCACGCTTTTGAAGCCATTCAAGAAACGAGGATACGAAGTGCTTGGTATAGATCCGGCAAAAAATATTGCCGAAATGGCAAACAAGGCCGGCATCCCGACTCAAGCTTCGTTTTGGGGAAAGGAAACTGCACAAAAATTTTTAAATGATCGGGGAAAGTCTAATGTGGTGTTTGCACGCAACGTACTACCGCATGTGAGCAATCAGCGCGACTTTGTAGAAAGCCTCTCGCTCGTGCTTACAGACGACGGGGTTCTTGCCATAGAAGTGCACTACGCGGGTGTTATTCTGCGCGAACTTCATTACGATTCTGTCTATCATGAGCATCATTGTTACTTTAGCCTAAAGACGCTCGAGTTCCTACTTAATAAATACGGCCTTTATATCTTCGATATTATGGAAAGTCCTATTTCAGGCGGATCGATTATCGCTTATGCACGGAAACAAAAAAGTGTTCCAAGCGATGCAGTGAAAAAATACCGGGAAATGGAGAAGAAAGAGTGTATAAACTCGCTTTTATCCTGGCAAGGCTTTTCAGAGCGATGCAAAAAACATCGGGAAAATCTTCTTTCCATACTCAGAGAGCTTAACAGGGGCGGAATGATTGCGGGATATGGAGCTTCAGCCCGCAGTTCAACAATGCTCAACTATTGCAGAATAAAGAGTAACCTACTTCCAATCATTGCAGACAAAAATCCGCTCAAACAAGGAAAATATACGGCAGGAACACATATCCCTATTATTACATTGGAAAAAATGATTGTGCAGAAACCAGTCGCGGTGTTTATTCTTTCCTGGAACTTCAAGGATGAAATTATTGAAGAACTGCGTGCAAACAGATTTTCAGGCAAATTTCTCATACCCTTTCCCGACCCGCCACAAATCTACAGCTAGTGGAAAAATAAAATACTCCTAAGCGATATCTCGCCAATAGATAACTTGATTGACGGAGATATCTTTATTTACTTTTTTGCCCAGGAGCTTGCTGCTGTAGCGCTCGTCGAGATATTTGGCCGGTATACCCCAGCCCGGGGGCGCGCCGGCCGCACATTCTCGAGGCTGAGCAGCTCGTCCTTCGCGAGATCACGATTCGTGACCACGCTATGGAAGGCCCACTCGTGGATAATCTGCTCCTCGACAGTGATGTTCTTCTGCGCCGAAGACATTGCGGCAAGAGCATCTGCCTCGTCTTCATGTACCTCTGGGGGTTATCAACGTCAGTATCTTCCAAAATATGCATGGGGGGCGCTCGAGTGAAAATGTTTTGAGCGGTTCAAGCAACCGCCTGCCTGAGACCGCGGAAGTGGCGAGAGTCTCGTCTATAAGGTTTTTTGGTATGAAAGTCACCTTCTCCATAAAAAGGAGAATAGCATATAAAGAAGCGACCCCGAAGCCGTGCTGGCTCCGGGGTCTTTTAGGCAGACTTTGCAAGTATTTCCTTGCCCGTTTGGAGCAAGTGGAACGCGGGGATAAAGAGCAGTACTCCGAACACCTTCCCTGCTGTAAGCGCATCACTAAAGACAATTACTCCTACCAGTGAGGAGAGTGTCAGAAACACCCCGAACATGGTGAGTTTCTTGATTGCCATCAGTGCGTCGTCTTTGTACGCCATGAGGTTGGTAATCACAATGGCGATAACGCAGAGTCCGACGAACGCCGATACGCTCCAGAAGCGCAACGGCAGGTTGGCCAAGTCAACCAAAAAAAGACTCGGCGCACACAGCAATATCGTAAAGAGCCCAACCCAGAAGTTTTTGACGTGCGGGTTGATTGCGCGCACCTTGTACGTTACCGCCTGGTTAATCGTGATCATAAACATAATCCCGAAGGCCATCAGCATCCATGCACTGCCGACAGGAAGGTTGTTCCAGCCGGCAAAGTCGAGCATCGACCACAGCGCCAGAGCACCAATAAACACTCCCATCCAACCTCTCGTGGTCAATCGCGCCCGTCGCAACCACAACCAGTCGACAAGCGCGCCCGGTATCATCGAGAGTGTCACTATGAAGACTACTACACCCATGTCTCCTCCTTGCGCAAAGATAAGGAAGAGCAGAACCGTCTGTCCGACCGAAAAAAAGCCAAAGACAAAACACCATCCGACCAAGTCCCTGCCGGGCAGCAACGACACTTTAGCCACGCGGGCAAACGTGGCACCGCCAATCATCTGGACGAGACCGATTACCAACGTACCCAGAAAGCTCTGGCCAACCGTGTTGGTAACACGACCGGCAACATTGACAAACGAAACACTGACCGTACGCGCGAGCGCTTCACCCAGCGTCCATCGCATCCACCGTTCAAAGCGCATGGTGTCCTCCTTTTTATTGCAACATTGCAGCTCATTGCTGCGCCGCCCGTACTATAGCACAAAAATTTCTAAAATCAAGATTTTACACGAGGTCGCGCCAGTAGACTACTTGGTCGGTGGGGATTGCCTTATTTACTTTTTTGCCTAAGAGCTCGTGGCTGTAACGCTCGTCCAGATACCTGGCCGGTATACCCCACCCTGGGCGCGCGGGGCGAACGTTGGTGAGAGAAAGTGCCTCGCCCTTTTTGAGGTTGGAGCTGGATACAACACTATGAAAGGCCCACTCGCGAATTATCTGTTCTTCAACCGTGACAACCTTTTCCGACACAGACAACGTCTTGAGTGCATCCAACTCGCGGCCTCGTATAAGCTTTGAAATATACTCCGGGTCTTTTTCGAGCTTGCGGACATTGTCGATAAGTTCTTTCATCATTGCAGGGTCCTGCGACATAGAATCATCTGGGAAGGTACCGTTCCTGTCCAGGGTAAAGTGTTTTTCAATAACTTTTGCGCCCTGGAGGCCAACCGCGATATAGGTGGTAAGTGCGTCTAGACTGTGGTCGGAATGTCCGGTAAATACATTAAACTGCTTGCGCAACCGAGACACGAGCCCGAGGCGCATATGCGAGTAGTCTTTGACCGGGTACTCCGAGGTACAGTTCATCAGCACGGGATGCCCGCCTTCTTCAGTATATATTGAGACGGTTTCCGCTATCTCCTCCATGGTACTCATTCCGGTTGAGACAAATACCGGCTTGCCGGTTTTGGCGGATATCTTGGCAAGCTTGCGATGGTGTGGCAGGTGGCAGACCTCGCCCGAGCCGGTTTTAAACCCATCGACACCGAGCTGCTCGAGCACATCGGTTGCGGCTGGAGAAAAAGGCGTGCAAAGATATTGCACTCCTACTTCTTTACAATAGTCTATCATCTTTGCATGACCCTCCGGCGAAAGCCAGGACTTTTTCAAAATATCCTGCAGGTCGCCCGCCCACACCACGACGCCTTTGGTCATCTCTACTTCCGGCAAGTGCATCTGGAACTTCACCACATCGGCCCCCGAGGCAACGGCGGCATCTATCAATTGTTTGGCATGTTTGAGACTCCCCTGGTGCCCGTCGGAAAACTCGGCGATGATAAGCGTTGGGCTCGACTCCGATATAGTAAACTTGCCAAATGCCAAATTTTTCATGTAATAACCGTAGCAAAGAAAAAGCCGCCAGTCCATCGCGTGATGGAGGGCGGCCTGCAGTCTGTTACGCACGAATTTCCGCACCGGAGAGGAGCTTCCCAACCTCTTGTTTGCGTACATTGTGGTAGGTGGGAAACATATCCATCATGTACTGCCACCGACCAAACGCTTCTTCTTGCGAGCACCAGGGCGTGCTGATTTGGATGCGCCCTGGCGTAAGCGCGGCGTACGAGACCGTCGTTAGAACTTGGCGCTCGTCTTCAAACGCGAGCCAGTCAAATGCCTCACACACTTCGTACATCTCGGTGCCGGGGTACGGCGTCGCAATCAAAGGCGCGATGCCTCCCACCCCAAGCTCGCACAATTGCCTGGCGAACTGGAGCGTATTGTCGAACGCCTCTACATCTTCCCCCATCATGAACGTATCCTTGGGATACGCTTCGTGCTGGAGAAGGTGCTTCTTGTACCGCTCAAGGATAGGAACCTTAAGGTAGCGGTGGTTAAGCCGCCCGCCAGGGTAGGCGCAGATGAAGAAGCATGACACATTGAGCCCTGCTTCGACACACCACTTGGCAACCTGTAGTGTCTTTGCCAAGTGTTTCTCCGCCATTGGCTTGTCCATAGAGACGAGCACGCGCTCGTCGCCACTCTCAACCGGCAAGTAGATGATGTCGGCCCCCGCGGCCACTAACAGCTCCGCGAGCACCTCGGTCATCTTGTCGATCATGATGCCATTGGGGAATGAGCACGAAAATCGATGACCTCTCCTCCGCAGGTCTGCAAGGTATTGCAGCACTTGCAAAGCCCGCGGCTCTTGGAGCGTGAAGTTGTCATCCTCAAACTCGAAGTGGTTGACACCCCAATGCTCGATTGCGTGCTTGATCTCCTCGAGAACCCGCTCCGGGGTAAAAGGCCGCCAAAGCTGGCCCTTTTCCGGAATCGAGCAAAACTCGCAGGTAAACGGACACCCGCGCGAGGAGATGATAGAAAGTGTAAGGTCAGCAACGTCGCCTCGCGGCGACCACTTGACGTACTCTTTCATCGGACGGAAGTCGTAGCCCGGCGGCGGGATCTGGTCCACCGTCTTGAGCTGCTCGGAGCGAAGATTACTGTGTACGATGCTTCCGTCCGCAACCCTAAATGAGACACCAGGGATATCCTGGAGTGTGTCGCCGGCCAAAATGCGAGAAAAGGCAATTTCGCCCTCGCCGCGCACCACGATGTCGGCCGGGCACTCCGCAAGCACTTGTTCGGGGAGTGTCGTAGCCAAGATACCGCCGACGACTATCGGCACATGCGGGAACGCGCGTTTGATCGCCTCGACCATTGGGTAAAGCACAATGCGACTGTCGGTAAACGGCGCATTGATGCCGATGAGGTCGGTGTCGCGCGGGATCTGTCCCACAATCCACTCATCCGGGTGGCCAAAGCGATTGGTCTGCTGGAGCTTAGTGGCGACCGGCACCTTGACCATGTGCCCGCCGTGAAGCATAGGATCGATAAAGGCAACGATTTCGTGCCCAAACTTCTGCGCATACGCACCGATATAGCCAAGCCCCAACTGCTGGGAGCGGAACTCAACGTCGTCGCCAAAGAATGTCCATGGCGTCGCAATGAGTGTAACTTTTTTTGGAGTAACATGGCGGGTAGACATAGTGTCTCGCCCCACCAGGTTCATCCGCGCGAGGAAGCTCTTCGACATGGGGTAATCCTCCTTCTTGTGAATTGTTCGTCCACCCCGATTAGACCACAGATTGCATAGAGCTTGCAATAGCATTCCATCGCCAAAACTCTAGCATAGACGAAACCTATTTTGCATTGTTAAATAGAGCGTCATCTGGTATTGTCTGGACACCAAAACTCCATGATTATCACCCGAGCGCCATTGCGTATCAGCTTTGTTGGAGGAGGGACGGACCTTTCTGTCTTTTATACCAAAGAGAGGGGTCACGTCCTTTCCGCTGCTATCGACAAATACGTATATGTCACGATCAAACACGGCCCCGAAATACGCGGGATTAATGTACGCTATTCTGAATCCGAGACGGTGCGGCATGTGCGAGAATTAAAAAATGATCGCGTGCGCGAAGCACTCCTAGCGAGCGGCATCGACGACCACATTGAAATATCAATCTTTTCCGACTTCCCCGGCAAGACGGGGCTCGGGTCGTCATCGAGCTTCTCGGTCGCACTTATGAAAGGACTACGGCTCTTGCGAGGCGACACGGTTAGTGCGCGCACCGTCGCCGAGGATGCTTGTACGCTTGAAATAGAGGTGCTTAAGGAACCGATCGGCAAGCAAGACCACTATGCCGCAGCAATGGGTGGATTTAATATGTTGACCTTTAACCCAGACCACTCCGTAGAGGTCGATCCTCTGCTGCTGGATTTTCATAAGAGCGTTGGGCTTGAGAAACATGCACTCCTTTTCTTTACCGGTATCACTCGAGATGCGCGAGATATATTGAGCGAGCAACAAAACAACACGGCATCGCGGTTTTCAACACTGTCACAAATGGCGGCCATGGTGGAGCCATTCCGCATAGAGCTGCTGGTGGGGAATTTTAAACGTTTAGGCGAAATGCTGCACGAGGGATGGGAGCTTAAGCGGACACTTGCAAGCGGCATCAGCAGTAGCGTCATTGACGAGCTATATGCCGCTGGCCGGCAGGCTGGAGCTTGGGGCGGCAAGGTACTCGGCGCCGGCGGCGGCGGATGCATACTTTTTTTGGCGGAGCCCGCAGCACATGAAACAATCCGCAGTGTCATGAAAAACACTGCAGAAAAACACAATTTAGAGTGGTTCAGTGAAGTGCCGTTCCAATTTGTACAGTCTGGTGTAGAGGTGCTGATGCATAAACAAAAATAATTATGAAAGATTTTGTCGGCGAATTTTCAAATCATACAATCGATGCACTTCGGGCGCTGCCTTCTGCAGAGATAGCCAGGGCGTTAGTAATACTCCAAGCGACGTATGAGCGCGGAGGGCGCATATACGTTTGCGGCAATGGCGGATCGCTCGCGCTTGCCACCCATTTTGTTGCCGACCTCAACAAGACAGTGTTCAGTAGCCACCTAGAAAAAAAGTTGCAACGCTTCCAGGCGATACGACTGCCCTCCACCGAGTCGGAGCTCACCGCATGGGCCAACGATGTCGGGTACGACATGGTGTTTGCGGGACCGTTAAAAAATTATATACAGGAGGGCGACACGCTTATAGCCATATCAAGTTCCGGTAACTCGCAAAATATTATCAAAGCGGTTGAGCTTGCTCATGAGTACAACGTACCCGTTATTGGTATGTCCGGGTTTGACGGCGGTGCGCTGAACCGACTTGCCGACGCAAAAATTCTAGTTAAAACATCTCTCGGGGAGTACGAGGTGGTAGAAGGTGTGCATGCTGTTATACTGCATATGATGGTCAAATATTTTAAAAATTATTTCAATTTTCTTGCCGATAACGGGCATATGGTATGAAGGTACTACTGACAGGCAATCGCGGGTACATTGGGTCGGTTCTTACCCCCATGCTTATGGAACGTGGACATGTGGTCGTGGGGTTCGACAGCGGGCTGTATGACAACTCTGCTCTACCTGCAGTGCCAGAGCCGAGCCGACAAATCCGCAAAGACTCACGTGACAGCATTGCAGAAGACCTACAGGGCATTGAGGCGGTCATTCATCTCGCCGCCCTGTCTAACGACCCTCTCGGCGAACTAAACCCCACACTTACAGAAGCAATAAATCGCGATGCGGGGATACAGCTTGGCGTACTTGCAAAACAAGCGGGGGTGCGGCGCTTTGTCTACGCATCGTCGCAAAGCATGTACGGAGCCTCGGACCCACGTATCGAAATAGACGAAGCAACTGGTGATGCCAAGAACGCTATTACTACCTACGCGCGCACCAAGTGGGAGGCCGAGGTGGCACTTAAACAATTGCATGACCAGAACTTTACCGTCGTTTGCATGCGGCCCTCGACGGTGTTTGGTGTGTCTTCACGACTCCGGAGTGACATCGTGTACAATAACTTGGTTGGTTGCGCTTATACTACCGGAAAAATAGAAATAAAAAGCGACGGTAGCCCATGGCGTCCGGTGGTGCATGTACGCGATGTTTCGAGCGCTTTTATTGCGGGGCTCGAGGCGCCCGAAAATCTTGTCGGCGGCGAGTCGTTTAATGTCGGAGTTCCGGACGGCAACTACACCGTACGACAGCTTGCCGAAGCGGCGCAACGAGCGGTCCCGGGCTCTACGCTAGAGTTTACCAATGAGCACACCGACAACCGCAGCTACCGTGTAAGCTTCGTAAAAATCCTTTCGGTACTTAAAGATTTTTATAAACCGGAATGGGACCTAGTGCGCGGTGGCCAGGAATTGGTGGACTTTTACAAAAAAATAAACTTTAACGAGGTATTGTTCCGCGGACCAGACACCAACCGTCTGATGCATATAAAATATTTGCGAGAGAAAAATCTAATTAATGAAGACCTCCGATTTAAAAATTAAAATACGGCAGGCGGTCATACTCGCAGGGGGACAGGGCACGCGTCTGCGACCACTGACGCTCACTACCCCCAAGCCGCTAATACCGGTCCTGGGCAAGCCGTTTGTGCAGTATATGGTAGAGCACCTTGCCAAAAATGGCATCGAGGAGGTTGTTTTTTTGACCGGCTACTTGGCGGAACAATTTCCCGCGTACTTTGGCGATTCGCGCTGGGGTGTAACTTTTAAGTACAGCGTGAGCCCGATTGAAGCCGAGTCGGGTACGCGCTTGCTCAACGCACGCGAGCTGCTCGATGATACTTTTTTCCTTTTGTACGCTGACAATTTTTGGCCAGTACCGACGCAGGAAATGATGCGGTTTCATTTCGATCAAGGTAAATTGGTCACGATGGGGGCGTTTAACAACAAGGACGGCAGCTCGGAGTATGGGTTCGAACATAACCTCACGGTGGAGGGAAACTTGCTGCGCCACTATGGCCTGCGAGGGTCGGGAAAAAATGCGATCGATATTGGCACGTTTGTGGTCAACAAAAAGGCGCTCAATTTTTTGCCCGAGGGCAATCCCGTCTTCCAGCGTGATGTAACTGCGGCACTTATCCCCCTGGCGGAAGTTGCTGCTTTTTGTACCGACACTTCTTACTGTTTTATTACCAGCACCGAGGGTATTGCCAAGGCAGAGGAATATTTAAAAATATGGGCATAGTTAAGAGACCTTTATTTCTCGACAGAGACGGCGTCATAAACCGCAAAGCTGCGCCGCACGAATACATCACCCGTATTGAGGAGTTTGAGTTTCTGCCGGGTACAATCCATACTCTCAAGCAACTGGCAGATGTCGGGTATGAATTGTATCTCATCACCAACCAGGCCGGCATTGCCCGCAACAAAATGACACACAGCGACCTTATGGCCATCCATCAATATCTTGCGGACACACTTAAAAAAGAGAGTATATATATAAAGGCGGTGTACGTATGTCCTCATGGGTACGATGATGGGTGCGAGTGCCGTAAACCGAAACCCGGCATGTTGTTGCAAGCCGCGCGCGAACATAATATAAACCTCTCGCAGGCGGTATATGTCGGCGATGAGGAAAAAGACCGCCATGCGGCAGGGGCAGTTGGCATGCGTTTTATACTCGTCCCAAGCGAACAAGGTCTTACCGCAGCGCTGCAGGAACTTCTGTCAATACCATAACTTGACGCAAGGATATTTTTTAGCTACTTTTAAGAAAATGATATTTAAGCCCACCAAATTTAAGGAAGTATTCGAGATAGCGTTGGAGCCCAAAGGTGACGACCGTGGATACTTTTGCCGGAACTTCGCGATAGAAGAGTTTGCGGCGCACGGGCACGATATAAAAATCATCCATATAAACCGGGGTTTTAATAAAACCAAAGGTACTATCCGCGGGTTCCACTACCAGGCGGCACCCAAGGAGGAAGACAAGGTACTGCAGGCATTACAGGGTGCCTTTTACGACATTGTGGTCGACCTGCGCCCCGACTCCCCCACCTACAAGCAGTGGCAAGGGTTTGAGATAGCGGCGGAGAAGAAGAATATGATCATCGTACCCAAGGGTTTTGCCCATGGGATACAAACCCTTACCGACAACTGTGAGATGCAGTACTTTGTTACCGAGTTTTATTCCCACGAGCATGAGCGCGGTATCCGCTACAATGACCCGCTATTTAACTTTTCCTTCCCCCTGGGCGAGCCAACCGTCATTTCAGAAAAAGATTCCAACTGGCCTGACTTTGCGGGTTAAGTTTTACAGACCTTTTCTACTACTTTTTTATAATCAATTTCGAGCAAATCTTTTACCGGGTAGAGCCAGTCTTTTTTCAGTTCCCGCTTTATAACGAGCCGCAGCGTAAGTGGTTTTAGTTTGTCGTCCGCCAGCAGATGATTGTGTGGCAGATTGTCGCTCTTACTGTCGTCAAGCACGATGAGTTTTTTTGTTTTGTTTGTGCTCTCTATTATTTTCCCGCAGTCATACGTTGTGGGAGAGTTTACATTAAAAAGCGCAGCAGCAATACCTGCCTTTTTTAGTTCTTCCCGGAGCGTAAATGCTTGCGGCAACGCAAAATTAAACGCAACAACCGTAGCCCCATCGCCTGCGTAATACTGAAATGCCGTATCGTCTTTCCCCACCCACAGAGGTTTTGGGAGCGGCAGGAGTTCATCTTTAAACATCCGCTGGCTCACCGTCATCAAGCGGAAACCCGGCGCGGTAAGGTGGCGAGACAATATGCGCCCGGCATCCCACTTGTTAGTTAGCGTATACCCGCGGATCTTTGCAATAGTACAAAAGTCCGCAAAGGTATTGAGGCTCGATTGCGGACCCTGCAGTCCTGAGTCTACGGTGATCGGAAAGATAGTGTACGACCCTAATTCTTTCTGGTCACTGGCACTGCGGATGTTGTTGTAAGTATTAACCAATTGATCAATGCCAAGTAAAAGAAAATCCATTTGCTTCGTAAAAAATATGGACGACTGCCCTTCCAGTAGCATCCCAAAACCGAGCCCCGCAAGTGTACTCTCTGCATTGGTGGTGTTAATAGCCCGGCCGCCCTTACCCGGCAGTACCCCGCGAGTAAAGCCGCCGAGGCATGAGCCGCGAGTAATGTTTTGTCCGTAGATAACCAGCGGAAGCTTTCCAACTTGTATCCGCAGTAACGTGTTTATATGTTCAATATAGGTCATAGCAGCTCTTTGCGTAGCGTGTGGTACTGTTTGCTCACCGATTTTTTAAGCCACACGGCACCGAGTTTTTTCTCTAGTACCTGCAGTGGATCTTCGGGCGATCTTCTGATCGTAGCGATAGTCCCGCCAAAGGTAACCGTAGGTGCAGGACCCGAGTGATAGTTGATAAGCCGAGGACCCTTCTCTTCTTGCTTTATCCAATCACCGAGTGTACTCACCTCCGCTTCTACAAGCACGGGGCCATTTTTATGCGCTACGGCACGCGCTTTCTTGAGTGCCTGCACATAGGTATAGACATTATTACCCGAGAGATGCACGTACGAGACACCAAGTGCCCGTGCAAACAATGTGAGGTCAATCGGTGCACGCCGCTCACTGATGTGTGTTGCCATCGACCATTTATTATTTTCAATCAGGACTATGAGTGGAAGTTTTTGAGCTTTTGCAAACGTAAGTGTTTCATAAAATGTCCCTTCTTCCATAGACCCATCCCCTCCCAAGGATATCGCAATGCCTTTGCCTTTTTTCTGGAGAGCCAGTGCAACACCTGCACCAACGGGAAAACTGTTGCCCAAGATACTTGATGCGTACGGTATGCCGCGCACGGGGTTAGCTAAATTCATCGAGCCGAGTTTCCCCCCTGCCAAACCCGACTTTTTTAGCAAATATTCATCGCGTACCGCCTGCAGAGACTGGCAACGCGCAAGGTTGTATGCGGCATTGCGGTGTGTGAGTATAAGACGGTCATTTCGGGACAAAACACTCTCTAGCGCCACCGCAAGCGCCTCGTGCCCAAGCGCAAGGTGTATAGGCACTTTAAATATGCCCTTGCGATACTCTTCATTAATCATAAGTTGCGCGGTACGCAACCACACCACCCTCTCGCCAAGTTTTTGAAGCGACAGTGTCATTTATAAAAAAGGTTCGAGAGTGCGCAGACCGTCGGCAAGACTTATCTTTGGATTCCAGCCAAGCAACTCTTTGGCTTTTTTGTTGGATGGGTTGCGTAGGTTGATATTTTCGGGGGCAGTCTCGGTAACAGTCGCTACTTTACCAAATATTTCTTCGCTCGTCTTGATAACATCCCCAAGTGTAATTACTTTGTCGGCCGTGAGGTTAAATACCTCAAATCCGCTTCTGCCCACGGTGGCGAGTATGCCCGCCACAATATCCGAGACATGCATAAAACGCCGGCCGGTGCGCAGCGACCCTACCTCCACTGGCTCGCCACGCTTGACCTTGCTGGCAAGCGACTCCACCGCAGCCCAGTTGGCCTTACGCGGCCCATAAATAATTCCAAACCGCAAAGCGGTTGCTGCCGGCCCGCCGCGCAGAACCTCGAGGCGCATGGTCCCCTCGTTTATCAATTTGGACAGTGCATACTCAGACGTAAGTTTGGCAAGGTCAATTGGTGATTCCTCATCACGCTCGGCACCGCCCGGGAATCCGTCGTACACCCACTCGCTGGAGGCAAAGATAAACTGCTTGGCGCCGGTGGCCTTGGCCACTTCGTACATATTTTGCGTGCCCATCACGTTGACCGCCAACGTCTCCTCCATTTTACCTTTGCAGTCCTGGTCACGCGACAATGCCGCCAAGTGGACTACCGCATCCGCTCCGTGTGGGAGTGTGGTGCGCAGATTTTTATCTCGAATGTCCCCCTGCACAAAAGTGCAGGTGGAAGCTTCAGGCACCACCGCGTCAATACCGATGACCTCGTGCCCGCCTGCTTGGCACTGCTTTATAAGCTCTTTACCGACAAAGCTTTCCGACCCGGTAATTATGAGTCTCATTAATGGCATTCTACGCGACCGGTCTTATTCATGCTAGTCTGTTGTGTGTCCCCCCTTTATGCAGATAGACACACGAGCAGCGACCATAGTTCTGTCCGATGGACAACGCGTGCCGCTTTATTCTAAAGAGGGTTTCCGTCTTGTGTCAAAATTATGGCTACAGGTTGGGTGGGACCAAAAACATTTGTATGGATTTACCTGGTTTGGGCGGCCCATTATCCAGATTCCTGACGATATGGTGCGACTCCAAGAGGTGATATACCGTCTCAAGCCTGACCTGGTTATCGAAACCGGAATTGCCCATGGCGGCGGTCTTATTTTTTATGCCTCGTTGCTTAAAGCCATGGACAAGGGCAGAGTAATTGGGGTTGATATTGAAATTCGCCCGCACAACCGCCGAGCGATAGAGCAGCACGAGCTATTCCCATTTATCACTCTTATTGAGGGTGACTCTACGGCACCCGGAACCATTGTAGAAATGTGGCGGCACCTTCCCCCCGGAGCAACCTCTCTCATTATCCTTGACTCAAACCATACGTACAAGCATGTGCTGAAAGAGCTGCGTGCATACGCCCCATTGGTATCCGTGGGGTCCTATATTATAGCGACCGACGGCTCCATGGAGTTTTTGGGCGAGTCGCCTCGCGCAAAAAAAGAATACCCAAAAGTGGGTGATTGGGGGTGGAACAACCCAAAAAAGGCTGCACTTGATTTTGTCGCCGAGAACCCAGATTTTGTGGTCGAAGAACCTCCTTTTCCTTTTAACGAAGGGGAGATTGACTTTCGCATCACACACTGGCCCTCTGCTTTTTTAAAACGAGTTCAATAGTTATGCGCATTCTTCTTACCGGAGCATCGGGGTTCATTGGGAGACATACTGAAGAGTTGCTACGCAAGACGGGACACGAGGTTCTGCCAATCGGCAGAGACACTGCCGATTGGCGCGAGCGCACCAGTGCCTATAAACCAGAAGTGGCTATACACTTGGCGTGGGAGGGCATACCGGATTATGGTCCCGAGATGAGTATGCGGAATTTTGAGATGAGTCGTACCTTGTTTGACTTTTTAACCGCACTCGGAGTACCGCGCATTGTGGGTGTCGGCAGTGGAGTGGAGCGGGTGCAGCACAATGACTTTACCGTGGCAAAAAATGCAGCGCGCGCGGCAGGCGAGGCCCTTGCGGCCGAACGAGGAGTTATTTTTTTGTGGGCGCGATTGTTTTTTGTATACGGTCCGAGGCAACGGCAGAATGCGCTTATCCCCTCAATAGTCCGCTCGCTCGGCAAAGGTAACCCGGCAAAGTTAAAGACGCCGGAGGCACAAAACGATTTTGTGTATGTCGGCGATGGCGCTACGGCACTCATGCTCCTCGCTACTGGCACCGCCCAAGCAGGCACTTACGAGGTCGGCTCCGGCATACTTGCATCAGTTGGAGAAGTCGCACAGATCGCGTATGAGAAGTTTGGAATGAACTTCACAGTACCTCTTGGTGGGCGAAACCAGGAACCGCCACTTATCGCCGATATTGCGCCACTGCGAGCACTCGGATGGGAACCTCGCGTCTCGCTTACAGAGGGTGTGTCAATGACAGTCGACTGGTTTAAAACGCATACTGTATGAACTCTTTTTCACTATTGATACCAACCTACGGCCGAGCTGCATTACTACGCCGACTGCTTATCTATTATAAAAACGAGCGGTTCCCCTATCCGATTGTTATTGCCGATTCAAGCGAGCCTGGAGTTGCAGAGGAAAATCGCCGCACTGTGCAAGCGAGTGACTCGTTGCAACTCATCTATTTGTCTTTTGAGCCCACAACCGAGATTTACGAAAAAATAACACATGCACTTGCAACTATCAACTCTCGGTATATAGGTCTTTGTTCGGATGATGACTTCATCGCAACGCGCGCACCCGCGCGCGCTGTCGAGTTTTTGGAACAGAATCCGGACTATGCGGCCGTGGGGGGGTTGTCTATCGCGGGCCAAGTCCAAAACGGACATCTTTCAATAACCGCATTTCCCCAACGCGCGCGTGAGGAGGAGACAGCATCCTTGCGGCTTACCCAATACTTGAGAGAGACTTCGGCAAACTTTTATTTCATTTACCACCAAACAGTATTTATGGACATGCTATCGCGAGTTTCCCGTTTCCGGACTGATAATACTCGCTTTGAGGAACTTGCTGTTTCGGCTTTGGGCCTTATAAATGGGAAGGTAGGTCTGCTCAATAATATACATTTGGTCCGTCAATCATCAAGATACCGACCTGACTCCGGCTCGAGACAAACGGGCGGATGGCAGACCGTTGTTCATTCCCCTTCCTTTTATAAAAATCGGTCACAATTTGTTACTATGCTGACCGAGGCGTTAGCTGAGACCGGTTTAGAGCAGGGAGTTGCGAGAGATTGCGTGAGTACCTTCTTCGACTCCTATCTCAAAACCGTACTGCGATCAAAGCGCCGCGAGAACCGACTCACGCACTATGAGCGGGCACTTGCTGTTGCTCTCCTACCTTCTGCACCCACCCTGCTGCGCCGCACGGTCCAACGGGCAGTGGGGGGCCTGCTTAGTCTCGCACCAAGTGTCCGCGCCATGCAGCGCGAATTCGAGCCCATAGCCCAACTGCTTAAAAAGTATCCTGATGGCATACTAGAGAAATGAAGACGGTCTATCTTATAGGTGCGGGAGCGTTTGGCGTGCGACATCTGGAAGGGCTGCTGACCGCCAGGACTCCTTTGTCTGTTAGCGTTATAGACCCCTCGCCAGAGGCACTTGCAAAAGCGCGGGTATGTTCCGCAAAGCCTGGCATACACCACATTTCTTTTGTGCAAGAAATTCCACAGGGTGCTGCCGACCTTGCTATTGTGGCGACCACCTCGGGGCACCGAGAACAAGCCGTGTGCGACCTCTTAGCGCACGTAGCTATTAGCTATTTACTGCTGGAGAAAATACTTTTCAATCGCAGTGCCGAGTATGCGGAGATAGGAGCACTATTAAAAAAACATAGCGTGCGTGCGTGGGTTAACTGCCCGCTACGGCTCATGCCGTTGCGCAAAGAATTGCGCGATACACTTGCAGGTGAGCGCTTTGACCTGCACATCAGCGGAGGAGCTCGATACGGACTTATGACTAATGTAATGCATTATGCGGACTACGCATGTTACCTTGCAGGATCTCAAGATTTTTCCGCAAATACCTCGCTACTTGAACCGCGAGCCATAGAAAGCAAGCGTGCGGGGTATATAGAACTGTGTGGAACGGTCTCCCTTACTTTTAACAATGGTTCACGCGCCTTGTTTACAACCCTACCGCAGGATACCCACGGACGCAGGACGGTTGTATCAAGTAATCGCGTCCGTGCCGTACTTGAAGAGCCGGCAAACACCGCTATGGTTGCGGAGCAGAAAAACAATTGGCAGTGGGAGGAGAAATCTGCGCCTATACTATTTCAGAGCAAGATGACCGGCCCTCTTGCGGAAGAAATTTTGGAGACAGGCGAGTGTTTACTGCCCTCGTTCGAGGAGTCGTCGACATTGCATCTTAAAATATTGGAGCCAGTGCGCCTGTTTTTGGAGCAAAACAATATACCAACTCAGGCAGAATACCCTTTTACCTAACATGCAGGAGGTACTTCTTATCGGCACCGGCAAGATGGGTCGCGCGTACGCGGCCACTTTAGCAGCCCTCGGTACACAAGTGACTGCTATTGGCAGAAGCAAGATGGGCGCGCAGAAGTTTACAGAAGAAACTGGCATTCCTGCGACTCCGGGCGGTATAGCAGTATGGAAAAAGTCGGCTAACTCTGCACCAAGCCACGCAATAATTGCCGTAGGTGTGGAAGGGCTTGTTACAGTTGCAACAGAGGTTATAGAAGCAGGTTGCAAAGAGATCTTACTGGAGAAGCCGGGCGCCCTTACACGCGCAGAGCTGGTAGCACTGCAAACCAAAGCCGCAGCGGCTGGGGCACGTATATACGTCGCATACAATCGACGCTTTTGTACTTCCGCACGTGCGGCTCAGAAATATATAGTGGAGGATGGCGGAGTGGTCTCCTACTCCTTTGCATTTAATGAGCGGCTTACCCAACGACAGACACTCAAAGAACTCGGTATTTCAGAAAAAGTGCAGCAAGCGTGGTTTATAGCCAACTCGACGCATGTTGTTGATTTGGCCTTTTATCTCGGCGGTATGCCAAAAGAGATTAGATCCTTTACCGCGGCGGGGTCGTTGTGGGCTCCACACCCGACCCTCTTTACCGGGGCAGGTATAACAGAGCACAATGTACCTTTTTCCTACTACGCCAACTGGGAACTGCCGGGCCCCTGGAGCGTCATTGTCGGCACTAAAAAGAGAAATATAATTTTGCAACCTCTAGAATCGCTTGCGGTAGAAGAAAACGCCGTAGCGGTTACCGTAGATTTAGGAGACGAGTTGGATAAAAAATACAAACCCGGGCTCTACCTGCAAACAAAAGCTTTTCTCGAAGGAGGTCGCAAGCTCCTCACCCTTGATAAACAAATAGCGCAATTTGAGTGGTTTGAAAAAATCCTTTCCGGAAACTAGAGCGAATTCGTATCATTTTTCAGACAGGTAGTCATGCGTTTTAAGAATGTTGTTTTACCTCGTTTATAAACTGTAGAATTTTTTCACTACGCTTTTCCCAACTATACTGCGCGGTCTTTTGGCGTGCTGCGCTTGCAAGGCGCTCTCCGAGCGCCGGGTCGTTAAGTATGCGGCAAATACCGACCGCAAGCGCTTTCGGGTTGTCCGGCTCCACCAAAATAGCCATCTCATCCGATACTATCTCTTCTATCGAGGGTAGACGGGAGGCGACAATTGGACGCCCCGCGGCCATATACTCAAACAACTTCATTGGCGAGGTGTAGTACTTAGAAATCTTTTTTTTCGCGGTATTGGGGAGCACAACCACGTCGGCCGTACACAGCCACAGTGGCATACGGTCGTGTGGTTGATGCCCCGCGATATAAACGTGCGGATTTTCCAGCTGCTGGCCGGCAAACACAGCAATATCCTTTTGGGTGCCGCCCACAAAAACAACAAGTACATCGGGAGGTAAAAGGGGCGCCGCGGCCGCAAGTGTATCAGTGCCCTTCCAACCGTAGAGATGTCCTGTGTACAAGACCACGCGCCCCGGTGGCAGCCCCAAAGACTCACGCGCGGTGCGCTTGTCTGTAGTGCATACAAACTCGCTCAACTCTACCCCGCCGGGTGCTACGCAAATTTTTTCGGGAGGAATAGAAAATAGACGTATTACTTGTTCGCCAAGATAGTTATTGATTGGAAAGACCCCCTGCATCCGCGAAAGCAAAAAAGCAAAGAATGGGCGTTTGCGCACAGGCAACACATGGAGCTCGTAAAAACAATTTTTGAAAAAGAGCGAAACAAATGCCATCGGCAGCGGCTCGTTGGAGAGTATGGCATCCCTGCGCGATGCGTACCGCAACAAGTGTGCGACAACACCCACAGTAAAAGTAACTGAGCTTACCGCGAACGCGGCGCGGCGCAAAAATCGCAGATTAAAAAGATTGATAATGGGGATTCGTACCAAAACAAAGTTGTGCTCAAGGTGGTATGTCTCAAACGGATTTCCACCACCACGGTGCGGCACCAGCACCACCACTTCCAAACCCTGCCTGGCAAGCCCTTCGGCCGTTTTGGCGGCCCAGAGCGAGGCCGCCTTTTCGCTCGGCATCCGCCCGTGGAAAATAAGGAAAACCCTTTTCACTTCCGCATAATATAGCACGATTAGAGCCGTGTTGTCACTATAGAGCTGATCTTCTAGTGCACACTCTTAAATAGGAGAGTAAGACCCGCCAGCCCAACCAACTGGTAGTCTTGTTGTGCGAGGTATGCGCACGTTTTGTCACCCATGGTGCCCTCTACGGCGATAACGGTGGGGCGTATTGACCAATCATGCGTCTTGAGTATTTCCAAGTCCATCCCCTCTGCATCCACATTCAAAAAATCTATTTTAGTGAGACCCCTCTGCGCGACCAACTCCGCTAGCGGCTTCACCGGCGTTGAGTGCGAACCCAAAAAACGTAGGCGCTTTATACGGCTACGCTCTGATGCCTCTGTTTCAGAAAATGTGTTGTACCCAGACTCATTGTAAGTGTGGTAAGTCCGGAGCCCCTTCTGCCCTACCCCGCACCTAAAGAACCTGTCGCGTGGACGAAATATTTTGAACAACTTTTCCGCCAGAGGGTTTGGGTCAACTGCGACTCCAGACCAGCCGCGCCGGTAAAGCGCGTACGTGTTTGAGTACAGTATTGGATGGAATGCTCCCACATCCACGTAAAAACCTTTGGCACTTTTCAACACCGACTGCACTATCGCATCCTCCCCAAACTGCCCATAAGAGCGCCTGATGCCGCGCCCAAGTACTAATCTTCCAAGTGTTTTACAAAACTCATAGAGAAGTAGCACTCGGTTATTGTGTATCGACATGTCCAAATTGTTTTTTAGCCATAAGCCACGCTAAATATAACTGATACTGTAGTCGAGCCATTTCTACACGAAGCGGCATAGAGTGCACAAATCCATGCCGGAGATAGTTCCACGACGAAAGGAGTAGTACGCGCGCCGCCGAGCGCAAGGGCCGAAAAAATGATTTTAAGAAAGAGAAAAAGGAGGCGCGCTTCCATTCTTCTGCTTCCCACCGTGCGTAGGAACGCATATAGGCAAATATATTATGTAGACGCCCAACCGACCAATGGTTGTCATAGTATCCTTGCAACATACCCACCGGATATTTTTCCCTATCAAACTGTATCCGCTCATGCACGGCACCGCGAAACCG
>Ga0209210_1000873_pt1 | contig 28093 bp, 18 predicted proteins | sample RifGroA1_FD_183991 | JGI IMG/M metagenome (GOLD analysis project Ga0209210, IMG submission 183991) | Contaminated groundwater microbial communities from Rifle, Colorado, USA - Rifle Groundwater A1 (SPAdes) (version 2) | ecosystem: Environmental > Aquatic > Deep subsurface > Groundwater >...
TTGACAGAAGAATCAATATCAGATGAATCTAAAAATGTACTTCGTTTTACCTCCAGGCTGGTCTTTAGTACGGATACAATGGATAAAATAAGTGCTTCAAAAATAAAGGAAACGAAATAGTTCAGATTGGTGCGTTCAAGGGAAAATAAAAGATATTTATAATATCGTGGTTTTTGCGTGTGATAATAATATGACGTGCTATAAAGATTTTTCGTATTGAGACCAATACTTCTAAGTAATATGTGCTCTAAAATTCGGCATACACGCTTATTGCCATTGTTAAAAGGGTGGAGCGCATACAGGGCAGTATGAAACACTGCTATACCCGTTGGAGTAGGGTGAGCTTTCACCCATGCAATGAGTTCGATTACCCCTTGTTCTATTTGAATTGAAGGCGCAGGAATATATTCTCCTACTCTGATCAAATCATTATCGCGCCATAAACCGGACTTATAGACGGTAAAGTCAGACAGGTATGTTTTAAATATATCCATTCCTTTGGTAAGTTGTTGATGTATGCTTATTATAAACTTAGGTGAAAGATCCGTAATGAATATTTTCATTTGATTTACTGTTCGAAATGTTCTGGCCACATTAAAAAATTCCAGTTTATCATGATCTTTCTGTGTCAGTTTTTTGCCTAATTTGAGCTTTTTTCCGATAAAATCAAAAGTCGGATCAGAAAGGAGCATTTCATATACCTCTTGGGCTTCTTTGAGTGTTAATTGGGAATTCTCTGCTTTTGATATGGCAAAAGAAGCAAGCAATTCATTTTTACTGATAAGCGATCGTTCAACATCGGGGTGTAAATATATTTGTTCATATTCTGTTAATTCACTGTCAAATTGCCGGATATCAGAATCAGTACATGGTACGACATGAGGAGTAAAAACAAACTGGGATAAGAATGGGGTAGAAAATGGGTGTGTTATCTCGTTTTCACTCATAATTACGTTCAAAATCAGTCTGATGTTAGTCCAATAATTGGTCTAATAATTGGTCTAAATGTGAATATATCACGTATCAAAATACCGTGTCAAACCAAACTGTGCTCCAAAATTCACCTTGCTATTATTTATTTATGATAAGCTTTTAATACTTTCTGCGGGGGGACTATGAAGAGATATCAGATGTGATAAAATAAACTCATGCATCGGAATGATTTGGGCATCTATCCGCGCAATATGCGCGTTTTTTATTTGGTCGACACTTTTCGGGCGATGTGGTTTGTCACGTCCGTATGGGTAGTATTTGAACGGCAATTTCTGACATTATCCCAGCTGACGTTTGTTGAGGCATTTATTGTCGGTGTCACACTCCTCACACAGCTTCCCACCGGAGCGTTTGCCGATCTATTCGGGAAAAGAAGAGCGATGATAATCGGCGGATTATTGTATTCCGCTTCCATGTGGTTTTACTCTTTTTCCACAACATTTCCCATGTTTCTTGTGTATGCAGTCATGATGGGTATGGCACAGGCATTTATTGACGGAACGCGGGAGGCTCTTCTTTATGACACCCTGAAGCAGGATCATGAAGAACATCAATTTCCTAAGATTTCATCTAAGTTGTCCATGATTTTCCAGGTAACTCTGGCCGGAGCGACATTGGTCGGAGGATTAATCGGGATGTATTCCTATGTTGTTGCCATCAGGTTAACAGCAAGCATGTTTTTTATTACGGCTTTTGCCAGTACCTTTTTTGTAGAACCAACCGTAGATACGGAAAAATTTACCATTCAAAATTACCTGAACAAAACAAAACAGGGGATACGGGAACTTTTCAAAAATACCTATATCAAAAAAGTATCTTTGTATTACATCATGATCGGATCATTAACGTGGGTCAGCGTCATAACCTTCAACATGGTGCTTTTATCCGAACTCAAATACACGACGTCCGAAATCGGTATTGCTGTAGCTGTTGGCCGGATTGCAAACAGTATACTTCTGTTTCGATTGCTTCACATCGGGACTTTTTTTACCCGGAAACGGACATTTATTCTTCTTCCTTTGATTTTAATTATCGTTTATACACCGGTTATATGTATGACAAAGTGGTGGGCAATAATACCCGTTATGGGAGCAATGCTGGTGTCAGGTGCCCGGTGGAATATTTTATCTCATTACACGAATGCTGAATTTGAATCCAAAAACAGAGCTACCGCAATATCGGCGTTATGTATGGTTATTGGGTTAATTTTTGTCGCAGTCGTGGGAATGTCAGGATTTATTATGGAGAAATTCGGCGGCATTCGTACGATATACACCCTGCTTGGGTTGATAACCGTAGTAACAGCATTGCCTCTTGGGGTTCATTTAGGTCGCATCCGTAAATAACTTGATACGTATGCTATTTGAAGATGCAACACTAATGGTCGTATTCACAAATATCTATGAAGTTATTTGTGAACGGACTCTTAGCGAATTTGCATAAGGATAACAAATAGTCATTCCGGCCTACGAGTTTCCCATTGGGGGCAAGGTAGGTAAGATGATAATCGGTAGTAAGTCTTACTTCAAAGATAAAAGCGGAATAGAAAAAGACTGATTTTTAGCCTGAAAAATGATCACTTGACATCTCTGTTATACTTAACTATAATAGAAACTGACATTTGTATAGAGGTTGAGTAGCATAAACGTCAAACGTTCCAGGGAACGAAAAAAATGCTCCAGAGAACGTCACAGACGTCCCAGGCAAATATGAACAATTCACAAGTCAATCAATATCTTCAAAACCAGCTTAATCGTTCTCCATCCTTATTGAAAACCTATTCCCAAGATGAGCAAGACAATAAGTATCTCACTAGAAACATGTTCATTCGTGTTGAGAAGTTAATTAACGACTTTATCGACGGAGAGAAGGAAGTCAGAATGGTTAGTATTCCAGGTTTGCGGGGAGTAGGAAAGACAACCCTATTAGCTCAGTTGTTTCTTGAGTTTTTTCCTCGTTATTCCAAAGATATGCTTTATATTTCAGTCGATCAGGTCGTTAACGAACTGGGAGCAGATTTATACTCTGTTTTTGAGGAGTATCAAAAAATTTTAGGTACTGCTTTTGAGAGACTGGATCGTAATTTATTTATTTTTATTGATGAGATTCACTTCGACAAAAAATGGACAGCAGTTTTGAAGTCAATTTATGATCGGTCAAAAAGGGTTTTTGTTGTTTGCACAGGCTCTTCAGCTTTATCGCTTCAGTCAACCACAGATCTTGCCAGAAGAGTAGTTTTTGAAAAGTTGTATCCGATGAACTTTACCGAGTATATGTTACTTAAAACCAAATACGAGTCTATTAAAGATGAAACCATCATGATCAAGTTTCCTGTAAAAGGTCTAAAAGAGACAATTAAAAATGCTCTTTTTTACAGCAGAGACGCCGACGAATGCTTTTCTCGTCTCGCAGGTTTAAAGGCTCAAGTAAATAAATACTGGTTCGGTATAGATAGTTTGGAAATTGATAAATACTTAAGATTTGGTACGATGCCTTATGCTTTAACAATAAAAGATGAACAGCGAATTCACACTTTAACCAATCAACAGATAGACAGGGTCGTTGAGAGAGATCTACCAGAACTGGGTAAATTCGATACGGCTACTTTAGCTGCCATTAAAAATATCCTTTTGCTAGTTGCGGGAAGCAGTGAAGTCAGTGTCACCAATTTATCCAATACCCTAAGAGGTATTTCTCTCGTTACTTTGATCAATGTCTTAGAAACGTTAGAAAAAGCGGAAATGTTGATTCGGGTTTATCCTTATGGTTCGACTTATAAAAAGGTTCGTAAGCCTTCAAAATATCATTTTATGACGCCTGCTGTCAGACATACTCTTTTGACTGTGGTGGAAGGGGAAAGTGCTTTCACTAACCATAAGGGCTGGTATCTTGAGGACATTATCGCTTTGTCTTTGTATCGAGAGTTTAGTCAAAAACTGGCTTCGCCTACTTTTTATGATAGTGCCAAAGGTGGAGCTGATTTTGTTTTGAGTATGCCTTCCAAGAAGATTGCCATTGAGGTAGGTTACGGCAATAAGGGCGTTGAACAAGCCCAAGCAACGCTTGAAAAAATCAACGGTAAATATGGTTTGGTAGTTTGCAGTGCAGATTTAGTAATGGATGAGAATGTGGTTAGAGTGCCTTTACAATATTTTTTATTGATATAGCTTCAAGATTCTGTTGTCTTCTTTCGTTGTTAACTCTAGATATTCCAAGTGTTTGATGAGTTAATCGTTCCATAATCCTCCCATCATTCGAGCCTGAATTTTATAGATGCCGGATTCCACCTACGCTGACGCTTCGGCGGACAGGCATGCCCGGCAGGACATCTAAGAGATGATATAATGCGTTCATGACGTCCTCTGATATCCGAAAAAAGTATATTGAATTTTTTAAAGCCCGCGGGCATAAGGAAATTGCATCAGCTCCGCTTGTCCCGGAAAATGATCCGACGACGCTGTTTACTTCTTCCGGCATGCAGCCGTTGATCCAATATATTTTAGGAGAACCGCACCCGTCAGGGACACGGCTGGTGGACAGCCAGAAATGTTTCCGCGCTCAGGATATTGAAGAGGTCGGAGATACCAGCCACACGACATTTTTTGAGATGCTCGGCAATTGGTCTCTCGGGGATCCAGCCTCCGCAGACGGAGTCGGGGCAGGCTACTTTAAAAAAGAACAGCTCCCGTGGGTTTTTGAATTTCTTATACAAGAATTACATCTTGATCCAAAACGATTATTTGTTACGGTATTTGAAGGAAACAAGTCTGTTCCGAAAGATGAGGAGTCGATTGAGATTTGGAAAGAACTATTTTCCAACATTGGAATTAATGCTCAAGAAAATGAACGAATATTTTTGTATTCTGCAAGTAAGAATTGGTGGAGCAGGTCAGGAGAGCCGGAGAATATGCCGGAAGGAGAGCCGGGAGGACCGGACAGCGAAGTCTTTTATGATTTTGGTATTGAACTGGGACTACACGATAAATCTCCGTATAAAAACGAAAAATGCCATCCGAATTGCCAGTGCGGACGGTTTATGGAAATAGGGAATTCCGTTTTCATGCAGTATCAAAAGCAGAAAGACGGAAGCCTGAAGGAATTAAAGCAAAAAAGTGTGGATTTCGGCGGAGGACTGGAACGGCTTACTGCAGCCACATTAAATGAACCGGATATGTTTAAAACAGATTTATTTATTAAAGCAATAAAAACATTAGAAGCACTTAAAAAAAGTGGTGATGATTATAAAACTAACCCTAAACCTTACAGAATAATTACAGATCATTTGCGCGCTGCAATATTTATGGTTGCTGATGGCGTAGAACCTTCAAATAAGGAGCGGGGGTATGTACTCCGTAGATTGATTCGTAGGGCAATGGTTTATTCAAGGAAGTTGGGAATGACCGGTGATGAATGGCTTTCAAATGTTTCTCCGGATTTAGTTACCCCATATGTTTATATATATCCACATTTGAGAGAAAAATATCCAGAAATTCATGAAATTATTACTCGGGAAGTTGATAGATTTCGAAAAACAATTGATGAGGGAATAAACGCTTTGAAAAAGATATTCAACAGAGCAATAGGCGGTAGAGATCCTGATAATTTACCTCCTGGAATGGTCTTCGAGAACAATATTATAAGAGTTAATGGAATTGAAATATTTAAGATTTATGAAACATACGGTTTGACACCGGAAATTGCTCAGGAGGTTATGACCGGTTGGGGATTGAGATTTGACGATGAAACAATGAAAGAATGTCGTGAAGAGATGAAAAAACATCAAGAATTATCAAGATCTGTAGCAACAGGGATGTTTAAAGGAGGACTTGCTGATAAAGGTGCGGAGACAACAAAACTCCATACTGCTACACATCTTCTCCATCAGGCGCTGCGGATGATACTTGGGAACCATGTATCGCAGAAAGGGAGTAATATCACGGTAGAGCGGTTGCGGTTTGATTTTTCCCATCCGACGAAATTGACTCCTGAAGAATTGAAAAAGGTTGAAGATATGGTAAATGTTCAAATAAAAAAGAATCTACCGGTTACGGTTGAAGAGATGGATAAAGATGATGCAGTCAAAAGCGGAGCTTTGGGATTTTTTGTCCAAAAATACGGGAGCAGGGTAAAAGTATATTCAATTTCACATTTCAGTAAAGAAATCTGCGGAGGACCTCATATTCGCTTTACAGGAGAGCTTGGCCACTTTACAATAATAAAAGAGGAATCCGCTGCCTCTGGGATTAGAAGGATATACGCCCACCTGCAATAGCATTCATTTTGGCGATTGCGGGTTGGTCCGCCTTCGTCAGATGCCGTACGGTATCTGACTACGGCGAGGCAAAGCATGAAACTGTTTGAAAAAATTCAGAAACTGGTAAACAAAACACCGAAGGTCGAACCCGAGATCTTTCTTTCCCTTATTCTTGATGAGTCATATATTCAGGCTGCTTCCTGGGTGTTGGATGAAGGAAAAAAACCGCGCATTTTGGGCTCTACTTCAGAGAGGGCAATATCCCCCTCCTGGGAAGACCGTATCCGCATGGCAGATCACGCAATCGGAAAACTGGAAGAAGGGACGGGGTCAACGAAATTATCAAAAGTGGTGTTTGGCCTAGGCGAGCAATTCTTAACCAAAGAGGGAGATATCGAAAAATCCGTGCGTCCGAAACTCAAACAGTTAACGACGATTCTGGAATTATCCCCTTTGGGATTTGTACCGCTCTCTACCGGTATTGCCCATTTTTTGCGGAAAACCGAAGGCATCCCGACCAGCGTTATCCTGATCGGGGTCACCCAACGGGATTTTGCTATCAGTATTTACCGCGTCGGCAGGCTTGCATTTTCCATTTCCGTTGAACAGTCCCAGTCCGAAGGGGAGGATATTGAAAACGCTCTTAAATCCTGTACGGATGCAGACGTACTCCCTTCCCGAATTCTTTTATATGGATCAGACGATGTTCGGACAGGGGAGGTAAAATCCGTTCTTCTGAGGCACCAGTGGACGGCACGTGCCAATTTTCTTCATTACCCAAAAATTGACATATATCCATTTGAACACATCATTGATACTGTGGTTTCGGCAGGGGCAGGTGAGATTACCCATGAGCTGATTGAAGAGGGGCCATCTGAAAGCAGCACAAAAGAAGCGGGAGAGAAGATAGAGGAACCATTAGGAGAGAAGGAAGTACCGGAAGAAGAGAAACCAGAAAAGAAAGAACCATTGGTTGAAGAACCGCTTCCTATTGCAAGGGAAGAGAAAGGGAGGGCGCACGTGGTTGTGGTACAGCCCGAAACGCTTGGATTTCATGAACCCGCTGACGATGAGGGTGACACCCGTGCCGTCAAAAAAGAGGCTGATACAGAGAAGATAGAAGCTATTGAAAATCCGCTGGAATTTTCCAGAGAAGAAAAAAAAGAGAATCTGCTCCAAAAAGAGCATCACCTGGTACATGAAAAAGAAATATTTGATGATTTCTCACAAGAAAAAAGATCAGCGATTCCGACTTTTCGTGTGAGGCGGGGATTCGGGAGTGTGATCCGTACGCTAGGCCGGATTTTTTATAGAACTCCGAAAAAACTCGTCGGTATCGGAATTCTTTTGGTAGTCGTTTTAGGAGGCGGTTTTTGGGGAGTGACCCAGTATCTTCCCCGGGCAACGGTTACGCTGGCTGTTTTGCCCAAAACCATAACACGTGAGGATACGGTGGTTATCGATCCGGTCGCAACAGTTATTGACACCCAAAACAAAATCATACCGGGAAAAAAATTGGAAAAAGTCGTTTCCGGAGAAAAAACCATGGCGGCAACGGGAAAGAAAAAAATCGGAGATCCGGCAAAAGGTACGGTAACCATATTTAATAAATCGGAAGGAACTGCATATACCTTAAAAAAGGGTACGGTTTTGACCATCGGCGGGCTTCAGTTTACGTTGGATACTGATGTTTCTGTCGCGTCTGCTTCGACGAATTTATCCCAAGGACAGACAGTGTTTGGGAAAGCGGCCGCTCCAGTAACAGCAGTTGCAGTTGGCACGGAAGGGAATATTGAAGCAAATAAGGAATTTACCCTGAAAGAATACCAAAGCAGTGTATTAGTTGCCCGAAATGAACAGCCGTTTACCGGAGGAACCAGCAAAGAAGTGACCGTCGTGTCTCGTACTGATTATGATACGTTTGTCAAGTCATTAACAGCGGATCTTATTGAGAAAGCAAAAGCGGAACTGGTCCAAAGTGTTACCGGTAAAGACCGTATGATTGATCAAACCGTAAAAACAGCAGTAAAGGAAAAACAGTTTACGGAAGAGATCGATCAGGAGGCAAAAGACCTCCATGGTTCTTTGTCGGTGTCCGTTTCCGCATATACATATAATGAAGAGGACGTCAAAGCACTTCTTTCTGGAGTTGCCCAACAGGATATTCCCCAAGGGTATTCCGTGAATCCGGGCAGGACAACTGTAACAGTAGGAAATGTCACGGTAGCCAAAGACGGTACAATGACCGCAAAAGCCTCACTAACCGCCAGCGCAATTCCGACCATTGACTCATCATTTGTAAAAAACACTATTGCAGGAAAAAAACTCATTGACGTTGAGGATGAGCTGAAAACTATTCCCGGAGTAGCAAGTGCTGAATTTATGTTCCGGTCAGCGTGGAAAAAAGACATACTTCCGAAAAATCCTGATCATATATCCGTCATCGTAACAACCGTTGAGTAACCCACATTTCTATTATGGCATTGTATCGCTACGTTAAAGAGACGTATGAGAAAAGGCTGAGAATTCCGCGCATCGTTTCTTTGGGATTTATCGGATTAGGATTGGGGTTATTGGTTTGGACTGTGTGGCCGATATTTGCTTTTTCTACGTTTGCCCAACAGCTTTTTGTTCAAACGATTACTCCTGTTTCGGAAGACACGATGAATTTAAATTCGTTGGCTATTAGCGGGTCGGGTGAAGCGGTTGATTATTCTAATGCAAACACCTGGTTTCCGACGCATCCGCAGAAAAAAGGTGTCACTCCGGTGAATACCTATTCGGTTTCCATCCCGAAATTAAAAATTGAAAATGCGATTGTCATGGTTGCCGGAGATGACTTGAGTGAAAGCCTTGTCCATTATGGAGGGACGCCGCTTCCCGGGCAGTACGGCAATACGGTGATATTCGGCCACTCCACCCTTCCCCAGTTTTACAATCCGAAAAGTTATAAAACGATATTTTCCCTCCTGCCGACTCTTACCTACGGAGACACCATTTCCGTTACTTTTGATGATGTGAAGTACACGTACATTGTCTATGATATGGTCGTCGTAGAACCGACGGACCTTACACCCCTGGAGCAGCGGTTTGACGATTCCTATCTGACCGTTGTCACGTGCGTGCCTCCTGGTACCTATTGGAAACGTCTGAACGTGAAAGCAAAACTCCAAAAAGAAGTATGAAACAGAATGCCGGACACGTCGCGGTTGAAGCAATCAAAAAAAAGTTACTGGGAAAAACACTTTCCTACAGAGAGATTTTTTCCATTATGGACGAAATTTCCCATGAGCGCTTAGGAGACGTCTTAACAACGTATTTTGCTGCTGCCGGATTTACCGAAGGTTTCACGCCTGAGGAGCTGTATTACATGACAAAAGCAATGGTGGCTACCGGCGAAAAACTGCATTTTGACGGAATTGTGGCGGATAAACATTCTACCGGCGGAGTCGCGGGAACCCGGACAACGATGATTTTAGTGCCGATTATCGCTGCTGCCGGATTTACCATCCCAAAAAATTCATCGCGGGCTATCACCTCTCCTTCGGGAACCGCAGATACTATGGAGGTGCTCTCTCCTGTCACGTTCTCCATAAAAGAGATTGAGAAAATTGTTCACAAAGTCGGCGGATGCATCGTCTGGGGAGGGCATTTGGGACTGGCACCAGCAGACGATGTGATCATCCAGATTGAACAGCCGATCGCATTTGAATCCTACGATAAAATAATCGTGGCGGTTATGGCCAAAAAAATCGCATCGGGCGCGACCCACGTGATATTTGACGTTCCGGTCGGTCCGACCATGAAAATACAGCATTTCCGGGACGCTGAAATTATTGCAAAAAAGTTCGCGTTTTTGGCAGAAAAATTTCATATTACTGTCGTTACGGACATTAATGAAACCAGACAAAACGCAGGACGCGGGGTGGGGCCTATACTGGAAGCAAAAGATGTGCTCCAAGTGTTAGAGCACAAAAATGAACGGCCGTTGGCGCTTGAGGCAAAAGCTCTTAGACTCTCCGGAAAATTATTGGATTTATGTCTTGAGTCAGCAAAACAAAAAACATCCCAAACCGGCGAGGAGTTAGCAAAAGATATCTTGTATTCCGGAAGGGCGCATGCGAAAATGCGGGAGATTATACAAGCTCAGGGAGGAGACCCTGATGTTGAAAGTACGGATCTTCATCCCGGCCGTCATCACAAGGAAGTGACGGCAAGGAAAAAAGGAAGAGTAACCGGTATTGATAACAAACAGATGAGTATTATCTGCCGGATACTGGGGTGTCCGACAGATAAGAGCGCCGGACTCTATGCCAACAGGAGACTTGAGGATCAGGTAGACAGAAATGATATACTATGTACGCTGTATAGTTCTGACAAGTGGCGTCTGGAGGAAGCGTGCCAAACCATGAACCACGTCCCGATTTATACAGTATCATAAAAATAGGACATGCACGTTTAACCGTATTTAAACTGTCATGCCGGACTTGCCTCGCCCGGCATAGCCTTGGCGAAGTCGGGATCCGGCATCTTAAAGATTCCGGCTCGGAGGCCGGAATGACAAAATAAATTAAGGTAATCTGCATAATTCCTGCAAAAAATCTATGTTTAAAAATATTATTGCACCGGTTCAGGCATGGCTTCTTTCACAGGGAAAATGCGTGGGGTGCGGAAAAAAACTTGAAAAGAAACAAGGAAAAGGGTTGGTGCGTATTACCTGTGAATGCGGACGTATGTATATGTATGATGAAGGAGCGGACAGCTACAGGAGGGCAAATCTCAATGAAATCAAATAACACATTTCCTCTCCGATTTGCTGTGTTTCTCACGGTCGGGGTGATCGCTATAGGAGGAAGCCTTTTGTGGTGGAATGATGCGATTGCTCCTTATGATCCCACAGATAAAACTCCTGTGACGTTTTTGATAGCAAAAGGCGACAATATTCGGGAAATTGCTTCAAATTTAGCCCAGTATCGTCTGATCAGAAGTCCGATAGGATTTTACCTTTTGGTCAAATTCATGGGGATTGAGCGTCAGATTCAGGCAGGGGAATTCAGGCTTATCCGGACGATGAATAGCACATCTATTGCAAAAGGGCTCACTCACGGCATGATGGATACATGGATTACGATCCTGGAAGGATGGCGCATAGAAGAAATAGCTACCAAGCTTGCCAAAGAACTCGACATCCCTGAAAAGGAATTTTTAACCGTAGCCCGGGAAGGACAGATGTTCCCCGACACCTATCGGGTGCCGAAAGATGCAACAGCAGGCGCCATAGCCACTCTCCTGAAAGAAAATTTTCTGAAAAAAATTACCCCGAAGATGGCGGAGGATATGAAAAAGGAGAAACTGACGCTTGAAGAAGTCATCATACTTGCTTCTATCGTAGAACGGGAAGGAAAAACTGGACAAGACCGTCCGGTCATAGCAGGAGTGCTTCTCAACCGCATGCAAAAAGGGTGGCCGCTGGAGACGGACGCCACACTTCAGTACGCTTTGGGATACCAATCAAAAGATAAAACGTGGTGGAAAAAGACTCTCACCCAGGATGATAAACTGATTGATTCTCCTTATAATACCTATATGAATCCGGGATTCCCCCCCGGTCCCATATCAAATCCGGGCATCCAATCTATTAACGCCGTTATTTATCCCAAAAAAACAGAATACATGTATTACCTTCATGATGAGAAAGGGAATGTGCATTTTGCCAAGAGCTTAGAAGAACACGAGAGAAATATCGAAACGTACCTCAAATAGGCGGTATGAATTCCATGAAGAAATTATTGTTGTTTTTCACCATTGTATGTGCATTGGCTTTTTTCCCGATTACCACACTTCGCGCTGAAGAAATCAGTTCCTTTGACGGTGATATTTCCATACAAAAAGACGGAAGCTTTACGGTATCGGAGAACATCCTCTATGATTTCGGGACACATGAAAAACACGGCATATACCGGACCATACCGTATGAGAAAATAAACACCGAAGGGAAACGGTTTCGGATGGATATGGGACCTTTTTCCGTCATAGATCCTGAAGGGAAACCTTATCAATTTACTCAATCAACAGAAGGGCAAGATACGCAGTTGAAAATCGGAAGCCCGAATGTATTGGTCAGGGAGCAAAAAACCTATATCATCCGCTATACGGTAAAAGGCGGGTTAACGTATTTTTCTGATCATGATGAGCTGTATTGGCAGGTAACCGGTACGGATTGGCAGGTGCCGATACAAAAGGCGTCCTTGGCAGTTTCCTTGCCTGGGACGATTGATCAAACTCAGATCCGGATGACTTGTTATACCGGATCAAGAGACAGCAGCGCTTCGGATTGCTCTACTGCTTACACAAACGGTCGGATAACAATTTCTTCCGATACCATGCTTTCTTCAAGAGAAGGAATGACTGTCGTTGTCGGGTTTCCGAAAAATCTTGTTGCCGTACTAGAGCCAAAACCAGTCAATACATGGTTATCCGATTTGATTGTAACTATCGTACGTATTGTTTTTGCCCTTTTTTCAATCGGCTGGTATTTGATTTTGCCGGTTTGGATTGTCGTTCATTGGTTCCGGACTGGGCGCGACCCAAAACCACCCATGGGAGTGGCTTCTGCGTGGTTTGATGTCCCGAAAACAGATAAAGAGCACCGTCTGCTCACCCCAGGAGAAACAGGAACGCTCATTGACGAGAAGGCTGATATGCGCGAGATTACTGCGACGATAGTGGATCTTGCCAGACGGGGATACCTGAAAATCATTGAAAAGAAAAAAAGAGATTTTTATCTGGAAAAGCGAAACGCAGTAAAAAAAGAAGATACGCTGGTGCAATTTGAAAAAACGCTCTATGACGGGATATTTTTCGGTGAAGATCCTGTCAGGATAAAAGATGCGGATAGTATTGATACTGTTTCCAAAACGAAGAAACAGTTGTACGACGCAGTGGTACAGGAGAAATTTTTCGTTTCCAACCCGGAATCAGTCCGGACAAAATATTCGATTATCGGAGGACTTGCTCTTTTTACAATGAATTTTCCTCTGGCTTTGTCCTCGTTTATCTTCGGTCGGGCAATGCCCAAAAAAACCGTATCGGGTGCCCAGAATGCAGCTGTTGCTCAGTCTTTGAAGAATTTTATCACCAGTCAGGAACGGCAATATACATATCAGGCAAAGAATCAAATCTTTTTTGAAAAGTTTCTGCCTTATGCCATTGCCTTTGGCGTTGAGAAAATTTGGGCAGACCGGTTTAAAGATATCAAGCTCACCAAACCCGACTGGTATGACGGATATGATATGCAGACATTTAACAGCGTGTATTTCATAAGCTCCCTCAATTCCTCCATGCACAGTTTTTCTTCGGCCGCTACTCCGACACGCTCTTCATCCGGATTTTCTTCCGGTTTTTCCGGCGGATCAGTCGGGGGTGGAGGCGGCGGGGGTGGAGGCGGGAGCTGGTAGGTTTGAAAATGACTGCTTGACAGGGCGGGAAAAGCGGTTATACTACCAGATAGTCAAATAGCCAAACAGAGGCGGACGTTCCTTGTTCGCTTCTTTTTTCGTTTTCACAAAATTTTTTTATAAGGACTTATTGCAATGTCAACTGACGGAGCGCCTTCTCATCGTTTGCACTGGGGAGATGAATATCCTCATATTCCTCAATTGGATTTAACGCTCGTGCAGCGGGAATCCTACCAATGGTTTCTGGATGAACGCATCAAAGAACTTCTTTCGGAGATATCTCCGATTTCTGATTTTACCGGGAAAAACTGGGAGTTATCGTTCGGCGATTATTTTTTCGGGAAACCGAGATTAACTCCGAAATCCGCTATTGAAAAAGGTCTGACGTTTGACATGCAGTTGAAAGTCATTGCAACTCTCACCAACAAGCAGACAGGACACCATGTCACACAGGAAGTTTTTTTGGGTGATATTCCGGCAATGACGCAAAACGGCACATTCATCATTAACGGTATTGAACGGTGTGTGGTAAACCAACTGGTCAGATCTCCCGGAATCTATTTTACCGGTGAAATTGATCCCTCTTCAGGCAGAACCCTGTATAGTGCGGAAATCCGTCCGATGCACGGCAGCTGGCTTGAATTTTTTATCACACGAAACGATTGTCTCATGGTCCGGATTGACAGGCGGAGGAAATTTGTTGCCTCAACGTTTCTTCGGGCTGTTGGGTTTGGAACAAATGAAGAGATTATGGGAGTGTTTAAGGAAGCAGACAATAATCCGGACCGTCGGTTTTTTGAAACAACGTTTACCAAAGACACAACCACAAATTATACCGAAGCAGTATTAGAGTTATACCGGAAACTCCGTCCGGGAGAACCGATTGTACTGGACAATGCAAAAGAACTTCTCAATACTATGTTTTTTGATTACCGCAAGTATTCTCTTGAAAGGGTAGGCAGGTATAAAATGAACAAACGCCTGGGTATTGACGTTCCGAATATCAAAGACAATTGGGTTCTGACAAAAGATGATATTATCGGAGCAATCCGGACTCTCCTTGCTATCGCTGGCGGAAAAGGCGATGTGGACGATATTGATCATTTGGGAAACCGGCGGGTTCGGAGGGTCGGGGAACTGGTTGCCACAAATGCATTTCGCGTCGGACTGTTGCGTCTAGAGCGTTCTATTCGGGAAAAAATGAGCTTAGCCGGACCTCAGGCCATGGATCTTGTGCCGACACAACTGGTGAACGCCCGGCCGATTATCGCAACAATTAATGATTTTTTCAGAACAAGCCAGCTTTCAACAATTCTTGATCAGACAAACCCGCTTGCAGAAATCGACAACCTTCGGCGTTTAACCGTGATGGGTGTAGGAGGAATTTCCCGGGAACGCGCTTCATTTTCCATACGGGATATTAATGCGTCTCAATATGGCAGAATTTGCCCGGTAAGAAGTCCTGAAGGGCCAAATATCGGACTGGTAACGTATATGGCTCTCTATGCCCGTGTCAATGAATACGGTTTTTTGGAGGCACCCTACAGAAAAGTTGAAAAAACTGAAAAAGACGGCAAGGTAAAAATGCGTATTACCAACATCGTTGTGTATTTGGATGCCAGCGATGAACAATATCACTATATAACTCACGCAGAAGTTGCCATAGACAAAGACGGATTTATACTTGATGACCGTGTTCCGGTCCGATACAAGGGAGAATTTTTAGAAACTGATGCAACTCTCGTGGAGTACATTGATGTCGTTCCTAGGGAAGTGGTCGGAACTCCTGCATCTCTTATTCCATTTCTGGCCCACGATGAAGCAAACAGAGCGCTCATGGGGACCCACATGCAGTGTCAGGCAGTGCCTTTGTTGAAAGCTGAAGCGCCGATTATCGGGACAAACATGGAACAAGCGGTCGCAGGAGCCATGGGAAGAGTCATCACCGCAAAAGACGATGGGGTCATTTCGTATGCAGACGCCTCCACTGTGAAAATATCGTATAAAAACGATCAGGAAGCTGTTTTTTCAGTTGAGAAATTTAAACGCTCAGCGCAATCAACCTGTTATAACCAAAAGGTTTTAGTAAAAACAGGGGAGAGAGTAAAAAAAGGACAAGTCCTGATTGATGGCCCGGCAACGGATACCGGAGAATTGGCGCTTGGTGCAAATGTTGTCGTTGCCTACATGAGCTTTGACGGTTTGGGGTATGAAGACGCAATCGTCATTTCTGACCGCCTGGTAAAAGATGATGTGTTTACCTCTATCAATATTGAAGAATACGAAGCGAGTGTCGTTGATACCAAATTAGGACCGGAAGAAACTACCCGCGACATTCCGAATGTCGGAGAAGAAGCGCTCCGGAATCTTGATGAAAATGGCATTGTAGTCGTGGGGGCTGAAGTAGCTCCCAATGACATTCTGGTAGGCAAAATTGCACCGAAAGGAGAAACTGAGCTTACTGCGGAGGAACGGCTCTTACGTGCAATATTCGGGGAAAAGGCACGGGAGGTTCGGGATACGAGCTTAAGGGTGCCTCATGGCGAGCGCGGAACCATTATTGACGTCTCCATTTTAGACAAAGAAAAAGGCGATGAAATTGAACCGGGAACAAACCGCAAAATTATCGTTAAAGCCGCCCAAATGAGAAAAATCGTGATCGGGGACAAACTTGCAGGAAGGCACGGCAATAAAGGAGTTATTTCTAAGATCATGCCCGCATCAGATATGCCGTATATGCCGGATGGGACGATTGTTGATGTCATCATTTCTCCATTATCCGTGTTGGCCCGTATGAATTTAGGACAGCTTTTGGAAACAAACCTTGGACTGGCGGCAAAAAAACTGAATATAAAAATCGCTCTTCCGGTATTTGAAAAGATTGAAGAGAAAAGAATTGTTGAAAAACTGGAGGAAGCGGGTTTGCCGGTTTCCGGGAAAACGATGCTTTTTGACGGAAAAACCGGAAAACCGTTTGAAGAGGAGATTGTGGTGGGTATCGGATATATTCTCAAGCTTATTCACATGGTTGAGGATAAAACACACGCCCGTTCAACCGGTCCGTATTCGCTTGTTACCCAGCAACCGCTGGGCGGAAAAGCGCAAATGGGCGGTCAACGATTGGGAGAAATGGAAGTATGGGCTCTTGAGTCACATAGGGCGGCTCATGTTCTTCAGGAAATGTTAACGATTAAATCTGACGACGTTGTCGGACGGGCAAAAGCGTTTGAGTCAATCGTGAAAGGTGTTGATATTCCGGCATCCAGTGTTCCGGAGTCATTTAAAGTACTGGTGAAAGAGTTGCAGGCATTAGGTTTAAATATTTTTCCGGTGGGCGTGGTGACCGCCAAACCACCAACCGCTGTTGCATCTGATGTGAAGGAAGAAGAACAGGTGAAAAAAGAAGCGGAAGAATTAGCAGTTCAAAGCGGAGAAGAGGTGGTTGTCGAAGAACAATCGAGTCAAGTACCGGCTCCGGAAGATGAACAAGTAAAAGTGGGAGAAGCATAACTGTATGGACACAAAAGATTTTAAATCATCATTTGGCAATATCGTTGATTTTACGGGTCTGGTGGTGCGTCTTGCCTCTCCTGAAGATATAAAGTCCTGGTCACACGGGGAAGTGACAAAACCGGAAACAATCAACTACCGGACTCTCAAACCGGAAAAAGACGGATTATTTGATGAACGCATTTTCGGTCCTACAAAAGATTGGGAATGTTACTGCGGAAAATATAAGCGTATCAGATATCGGGGAATTATCTGCGATAAATGCGGTGTTGAGGTGACGCAAAGCAAGGTTCGCAGAGAGAGGATGGGGCATATCACGTTAGCTGCGCCAGTTGCGCACGTTTGGTATTTCAAAGGAGCTCCTTCAAAGCTATCTCTCCTTTTTGATATGAGCCCGAGAGCCCTTGAAGGAGTCATATATTTTGCTCAGTATCTGGTAACGTCAGTAGATAATGAGAAGAAAAAACACATGATAAACGAATTAGGGAAGCACGGAGATGATCGTACGGATGAAGTGAAAAAGCGCGTGAAAGAGGAAAAGAAAAAAATAGAGGAAACATATACAACAGAAAAACATGACATAAAAGGCCGTATAAACAATAAAGAGGCGGCTGATCTGGCGCTATCAGAAATTGCTCTTAAGGAACGCCAGGAACTACTCCTTTTAGATGAACAGATGGAAAAAGAATTAGGAAAAATAAAAGAAGTCATTGATCAGCTTGTCGGGCTTGTAAAAAGCATTAAACCATTGTCAATAATTACAGAAGATGAATATCTGAAGCTGACTGAATACGATGCGACGTCGTGTTTTTCTGTCGGTATGGGAGCAGAAGCAATTTTAGAGGTTATAAAAAGGATAGACTTGGCCAAATTAGCAGCTGAGCTTCGGGAAGAAATAATGGAAAGCACGGGACAGAGGCATATTAAAGCCACAAAACGACTCCGTGTGGCAGACAGCATGCGGAAAGCCGAAGTAAATCCGAATTGGATGATTTTGAAAATTCTTCCGGTCATTCCTCCGGATCTTCGACCGATGGTCCAGTTAACAGGAGGCAGGTTTGCTACGAGCGATTTGAATGATCTCTATAGGCGCGTCATCAACAGAAATAATCGATTGCGTCATCTTATGGATCTTGGTGCGCCAGAAATTATTTTACGGAATGAAAAACGGATGCTTCAGGAAGCAGTTGATAGTCTTATTGATGCAACACAGCGTCCATCATCCCGGGCAGTTATTCAACCTCTCCGGTCTCTTTCTGATATGCTTCGGGGAAAGCAGGGAAGATTCAGGCAAAATCTTCTTGGGAAGAGGGTTGACTATTCAGGCCGTTCCGTCATTGTCGTTGGACCTGAACTCAAACTTACCCAGTGCGGAATTCCCAAAGAAATGGCCCTTGAGATGTTCAAACCGTTTGTACTGCGGGAATTGATCGTCCGCGGGATTGCACCAAACGTGAAGAATGCAAAAAATGTCCTTGATAGAAGGACTCCTGAGGTATTTGATATTCTTGAGGAGATTACGAAAAACCATCCGGTGCTTCTCAACCGTGCTCCTACTCTTCACAAGTTAGGAATCCAAGCGTTTTATCCGGTTCTTATCGAAGGATCCGCAATTCAGATACATCCGTGTGTGTGCGCAGGGTATAATGCTGATTTTGACGGAGACCAAATGGCAGTACATATTCCGTTGTCCCGTGAGAGTAAATTTGAGGCAGAACATTTGATGCTTCCGACGCAGAATTTACTAAAACCGGCTGACGGATCACCCATAACCGTGCCGAATAAAGAAATGGTGATCGGATGTTATTACTATACAACACTCGATCCCCGGTATGACCTAAAAGATGAAAAAGAAATGGCAGTATTTTGCAATGAGGAAGAAGCAATATATGCATTCCAATCAGAGAAAATTCGTTTGAGAGAACCGATTCGGGTGCATATTCATAACGAAATTATCACAACTACGGTCGGACGGATATTTTTTAACGAAATTCTTCCGGAGGGGCTCCGGTACCATAACGCTCCGGTAAAGGCAGCAACGATCAAATCGATTATTACCAAAGCCTTACGGATGTATTCGCAGGATGACGTAGTGGTTCTTATTGATTCAATTAAAAAGATCGGATTTGAGGGAGCAAGCCGAAGCGGCGGACTTTCTGCGTCAGTTTTTGACAACCAGATCGTTTCAGGAAAAGCAGCAATTTTACAAGATACGGAAAACAAAATAAAAGAGATAGACGGAAATTATCAGCAGGGTTTGATTACGCTTGAGGAAAAGAAACGGTTAAGTAATGAGATATGGATCGAAGTGACTGAGCGGCTTGCGGATCTGACATGGGAGAATATGAAAGCGGATAATCCCGTAAAAATGATCATTGAGTCAGGCGGAGCGCGTGCCTCAAAAGATCAACTGAAACAGCTGGCAGCTATCAAGGGATTGGTTGTTGATCCTTTAGGAAAAATCGTTGAACTGCCCACCAAAAGCAATTACAGGGAGGGATTATCAATTTTTGAATATGTGACGTCAACCAGAGGTTCCAGGAAAGGGCTTACCGATTCAGCGCTCAAAACCGCAGACGCAGGATATCTTACCAGAAGATTGGTTGATGTAGCCCACGACATGCTCATCAGGATGGATGACTGCGGGACAGGTGAGGGAATAGAGATACTGCGTCACGAAGACCGTCAAACACCTTTTACGACACGGGTTCTGGGAAGATACGTAGCAGTTGACATAAAAGCTCCGGACAGCAAAAAGGTGCTCATTGCCAAAGATGAGCTTATTGACGAAACAAATGCAAAACTCTTAGATGAACACAAAGTGGAATCAGTGATCGTCCGATCTCCCATAACCTGTACGGCACACGTTGGGTTATGTGCAAAATGTTACGGCCGGGATTTTTCAACCACCAAACTTGTAGAAGTGGGTATGCCGGTGGGGGTGGTAGCGGCTCAAAGCATCGGGGAACCGGGAACACAGCTGACCATGAGGGTGAGACACGCAGGAGGAATCGTCGGATTGGATGTGACCCAAGGGTTGCCCCGTGTTGAGGAATTGTTTGAATGCAGAACTCCCCGCGTCCTTTCTCCGATAACGGAAATCGGGGGAAAAGTGGAAGTCGTGGAAACGGAATCGGGATACAAAGTACGCGTGAGAAATACATCCATGAAGCCGGTTGAGGAACGGGAATATCTTATTTCTCTCACGTCAGAACTGATGGTAAAAGACGGAGATCTGGTTGGGGCCGGAGATCAACTCGCAACAGGATATTTGGACATCAAAGAAGTACTGCAGATTCGGGGTCTCCGGGGAGCGCAAAAATATCTTTTAGCGGAAATCCAAAGAGTGTACGAATCCCAAGGTATTGCCATCCATGATAAGCACTTTGAAGTGATTATCAGGAAAATGAGCGATAAAGTCCGCATCGATTCTTCAGGCGACACAATCATGCTCCCAGGAGAGCTTGCGGATCGGTCGCATTTTAAAGAAGAAAACGCCCGGGTTTTGACTGAAGGCGGTGAACCGGCAACAGCGCAAGTAATCCTCCTGGGTATTACCAGAGCGTCTCTCTATACTGAATCGTGGCTTTCTGCAGCATCATTTCAGGAAACGACAAACGTTCTTACGGATGCATCACTTGCAGGCAAGGAAGATAGGTTGCTGGGGCTCAAAGAAAACGTTATAATCGGACGGCTTATTCCTGTCGACGAGACTCGGGCGAGGATGGGAAACTAACATGCCTACTATTAATCAACTGATTAAATATGGCCGAAAACGGCGGTCAAAAAAAATTAAGGCAACAGCGTTAAGAAAGTTTTTCAATGCAAAAGACCGTTTGACCAAACAGGTTCCGGCTCCGTTTAAACGGGGAGTCGTTACGGTGGTGAAAACCATGACGCCCAAAAAGCCAAATTCGGCTCTCCGGAAAATTGCCAGAGTCCGGCTGTCCAATAAACAGGAGGTCACGGCCTATATTCCCGGTATCGGACATGAGCTGACGGAGCATGCGATTGTTCTTATCCGCGGAGGCAGGGTTCCTGATCTTCCGGGAGTAAAATATCATATTGTCCGGGGAAAATACGACGCAACAGGAGTTGTGAATAGGAAGCAAGGCAGAAGCAGGTACGGAGCTAAAGCGGGAAGCACCGGACCGGTCGCTGCTAAACCAAATTAATATGAGAGGAAAACGCGTTACCAAAGCATTGCTGACTGCTGATCCGATATACGGGAACAGGCTGGTTTCACGGTTTATTAACCGTGTGATGCAGAGCGGGAAAAAGTCCGTTGCCAAGTCGCTGGTTTATACAGCATTTGATGCTATTAAAAAACAAGGGGAAGATCCCGTTAAAGTACTGGAGACTGCGGTTAACACGGTTGGGCCGAAAATGGAAGTGCGCGCTCGCAGGATGGGCGGGGCATCCTATCAAGTGCCCAATGAAGTCCGGGGAGACCGTCGAATCGCTTTAGCCATCCGTTGGATCGTGACATTTGCCAAAAAACGCTCCAATAAAGAGTATAAAACCTTCGCTGATAAACTTGCAGTTGAACTGATGGAAGCCTCAAAAGGCACGGGTGAGGCCATTAAGAAACGCGATCTCGTCCACCGCATGGCAGAGGCGAACAGAGCATTTGCCCACTTTAAATGGTAGGTCTGTCTTCAAAACAATAGTTCTTCAGTGAAAACTTGCTGTGCAGTCCCGCACCATTGCCCCCTGAGCGAAGTCGAAGGGTAAGATTGGTGCTGGGACAAATCGAGCGTTCGCACATTTCAAGTGGTAAGATGCGACCTTGCGAACGCGAGATCCCGTAAACAACGCAGATAAAGCAAAAACACCCTCTCTTTATAATATCCTTTCGGAATAATCTATACACAAAGTATAGATCGGAGGGTGTTTTGCACATCACTGCTGTTGACGAACGAATTGGATACAAACGGAAAATCCTGAAGGTGTTGGATTTACCTCGAATAATGAAGCGGCCTGAGAGTTCCGACGGACGACCACGACCCCAGACAAGATATTTTTATCTGTGTCTATCTCAGCACCATCTTCTTGGTAAAATGTAACGTTCTCTGGCCGATTGATTAGCATTTTACCAGCTATATCCAGTCGCGCCACGCTCCAATCCGTCATCGCTAGGGTAGAACGTTCCCATGTGAATGCTTGTTGGATAAGACATTCACCTTCCATTCCCGACCATATCGGGCAGGTCTGTGTAAATACTTTACCATAAGATACACAGGATGTCAGCATTAAAGCTGACAAAACAGATATAATTGTTACAAACCAAAGTTTCTTCATTTTTCCTCCGAGAGTTGATATTAGATTCTTTACGCTTATACTACGCGTATTCAAATTTCCATGACAATCATGAAAAACTGGATACGCGTAGCATACCTCTCTTGGAGAAAGTATCAACAGCGTGTTAATGTGCAAAAAATCAATACGTAAACCACTAAAAAAGCGCAGCATAGAGCACTATTTAATGAGTTTACATAGAATAAAAATATAGCACAAAACGGGTAAGATGTCAAACTATAGGATATTAGGTCATCTCTTTTTATTTAACTCCAAAAGCGCTTCTGACCGTTCGTGTTTTTCCTTCGGTATTGGTTCGCCATAAACTTCTATTAATTTTTCAGCAGCAGTGCCGGGGCGGAGTGAAAAACGGAAGACGTGGATTTTATTAATCGGAGCAGATTTGAGAAATTCATACGTTTCCTGAAATTCCTTTTTTGTTTCTCCGGGGAATCCGACTATGATGTCAGTTCCGATAAACGTTTTGGGATTAATTTCTTTAATTCTATGCAATTTTTTAAGAATTTCCTCTTTGGTATATCCCCGGTTCATGAGTTTGAGGATTGTATTGCTTCCTGATTGGATGGGGATATGGAAAAAGGGGACGAAACGGTTCGTCGGCATTATTGATTGATAATAGCGAAGAAATTCATCTGTAATACTCCATGGATGGATTGATCCGAAACTGATTTTTGGAATGGTTGTCTTTTTCAAAATTGCATCAATAAGCTGAATAAGTGTTTCCCCGGTATCTTTCCCAAAACACGCGGTATTGATGGACGTAAGAATTACTTCAGATAATCCGTTGTCATTGCGAGTCCCGCTCTGCGGGACGAAGCAATCTTTATAATAAAGATCGCCACGCCCCTTTGGGGCTCGCGATGACAAATGATAATTGTTAATTGTTTGAACAATGTCTTTAATCTTTAGCGATTTTGGTTTGCCTCGAAGGTACGGGACGATACAATACGAGCAAAACCGGTCGCATCCGTCCTGGATTTTAACCATCAGCCGCCCTGAATTCAAAAACTTATCACTCTTGACAAATTGGTGCTTAAGCACTGATTTGTCAAGAACCGTACTTTTTTGATCAGGGTATTCCGTCATTGATTTCTTTACCACATTATTTCGCATATGCGAAATAATGTGGTATTCACTGAGAGGAGAAAATGATTGAATAATGAATGGAATTTCTGTTTTGTTTTTATTTTCTATGAGATGATTTACACCTGAAACGCTCACATTATTGCGCAACCAGTGTGTTGCTGCACAACCGGTAACAATTATTGTTGCCTTCGGAAATTTTTTCCGAATTTGGTATATATGCTGACGGACTTCGCGCTCCGCCTTTCCGGTGACTGAGCAGGAGTTGATGATATAGAAATCAGGGTTTTTTTCGTTCCATATAAAACCTAATTCAAAAAGTTTTTCATCCAATGCGATTTTCTCCGCCTCATTAACCCGGCATCCGAAGGAATAAGAAAAAAAAGTTACTCGCATAAACATATTGTATCAACGCTCTAAAACATTTCAAGGCTTAGCCTTGAAATTAAAAGCTAAGCTTTTTGAAACCATTGTGGTATAGTCATACCCATGAAAGATAAATACTCTGCTGTGTGGTTATCATATTCTTCTATCAGCGACTATTTGAAGTGTCCGCGTGCGTATTTCCTCAAAAATATCTATCGGGATCCGAAAACAAACCACAAAATTACCCTCATGCAGCCGGCTCTCGCGCTCGGACAAACAGTCCACGATGTGATTGAAGCTCTCTCGCTTCTTCCTTTGGAAAAACGTCTTGAACGACCATTAACAGAAGTTTTAGAAGAAAAATGGAAACATGTTACAGGCAAACTTGGAGGATTCAGAGATGCTGATGAGGAAGCATCGTATAAAAAACGCGGGTGTTTGATGGTACAGCGCATTATGGAGCGTCCGGGGCCGGTTCTGAAAAAAGCTATAAAACTTCGCGACAGCTTATCGTGGTATTGGTTATCCGAGGATGATAATCTTATTCTTTGCGGCAAGATTGATTGGCTGGAGTATCTGGAAACAGATGACAGCATCCGGATTATTGATTTTAAAACCGGTAAATTTGATGAAGATCCTGATTCTTTGCAATTGCCCATTTATTTTCTTTTATGTGCAAACGTCCAAAAGCGCGGTATTGCAGGTGTCCAGTATTGGTATCTGAACAAAGACAGCGAACCCGTCGATATACCGCTTCCCCGATATGACGAAAGTGAAAAACAATTACTGGAAATCGGAAAACGGATTGCACTGGCTCGAAAAGTAGACCGGTTTGTCTGTGCCCAAAAAGAAGGGTGTCAAGCCTGTCATTCCATGGAGCGGATTATCTCGGGCAAAGCGGAATTTGTCGGGATCAATGACTATAATCAGGATGTCTATATTTTATGAACACGCAACTTATTTGTCCGCATTGCAAAAAACCCATTGAGCTCACGGATGCTCTTACACAACAGCTGAAAGATCAGGTGAAGGATACGTTGGAACGGGAATACAAAAAAGAACTGGAGAACGCCAAAGCGGAGTCAAACAAAAAACTCCTTGAAGAAATACAAGTTTTGAAAGAAGAGAGAGAAAAGAAACAGCGCGAATTGGAGGTTGCACAGAAAGCAGAGTTGGAACTTCGCAAGGAAAAAAATAAGCTTGATGAGGAGAGGCGGACCTTTGAACTGGAAAAACAGCGGCAGATGGACAAAGAACGGGATGTTATCCGGCAAAAAACGCTTGAAGAGGCGCAAGAAAAATTTCATTTAAGAGAAAAAGAATTACAACAGAAATTAGAAAGTACACAAAAATCTCTTGAAGATGCACAACGAAAGGCTACACAAGGATCCCAGCAGCTGCAGGGAGAGGTACAGGAACTTGACCTGGAGCTGATGTTTCATCAGGTATTTCCGCAGGATATGATCGAACCGGTTGGAAAGGGAGTATTGGGAGCAGACATCCGGCACATTGTGAAAAGTCCGATGGGGACCGTATGCGGTACGATTCTATGGGAATGCAAACGCACCAAACAGTGGTCGGATGGATGGGTAACAAAATTGAAAAATGATGTACTTTCGGACAAAGCCAATATTCCTGCGATTATTTCAGAAGTTTTACCTGAAGAGGCGAAATCAGGCATAGGTTTGATAAACGGAGTTTGGGTCGCAAGTTCGAAGCTTGCGATCCCTCTGGCAACACTTCTTCGGAAATCACTTCTGGATGTTGCCAAACAAAAAAAGATTAAAGAAAATCAACAGTCAAAAGCAGAAGATCTCTATGCGTATGTGACGAGCCATGATTTCCAGCATCAGGTGGAAGCAATGATTGAAATTTACCAAGATATGCAAAATCAAATTCAAAAAGAACGGGTTGCATTTGAACGGTCATGGAAGCTTCGAGAGCAACAGGTGAATCGTTTACTCTCAGGGGTAGCCGGAATATACGGAAGCATGCAGGGAATTGCAGGACAATCACTTCCGTCTATTAAACAATTGGAATTTTCAAATACTCCTGAAGATAGGGCAGAGTAGAGTGCTGTCTTGAATTTTTACTGCAAAGTGTATATAAAGATAGAGCGGAAAGGAGGACGATGGTATGCAGGAAAAAACTCATGATATTGAACCGGTAAAAAAAGCTAAACTGCCTTTCCCTGTTGTTTTCGGAATCGGGTGTTTTGTCATAGTCGTTTTATCCCTTGCTATATTTGGCATTATATTTGCTGTTGCCGGAAAACTTATTTTTTCGCCGTTTGGGAAAAATTTCCTGAAAAGCACCATTGAAAAGACAACGGGGATAAAAGTTGAAAACGGAAAAAACGGAGAGAACGTATCAATTATCAATCAGAAAACCGGAGAATCAGTAGAGCTGAGCGAAGGCAATATACCGGTGAATTTTCCCAAGGACTTCCCTTTATACCCGGGTGCAACTCCGAAAGGAACCGCAGTCGGTTCGGATGAGGTCACGGGAAAAGGATTCTGGCTGCTTTTAGAGTCAAACGATCTGTTGTCAAAAGTTACTGCCTATTATGATGAGCAGCTGGAAGGGAAAGGGTGGACCATTGAAGAGACAAACGTGTTAGGCGACGGATCAACGTATAGGGTAAAAAAAGAAAAACTGATAGGCAACATTATTATTTCCCGGGATACAAAAAATGCAAAAACAACGATTCTGATTACCCTTGAACCCACCAATGAGCAAAATCCCCCTCCGCAGGATGTGGCAGAGGAAGGAGCAGAACCCGTCAATGAACCATAGCATTTTCTACACACACCTGGTGTGTGTAGAAATAGAGATGAGATAATAAAGGAAGATGAATAAAAGGACTATATCCATCGTATTGCTTATTCTGCTTATCGTGATTGGATTTTTCTTTTTTCCCCGAAAAAAATTTCCTTTTTATTCTCCGATTACAACAAATTCGCTTATCAGTTTATTACCAACACCTTGGAAAGTTCGACCAGTAACACTTGATTCTATATTTTCTGAAAATCATTCATGGGATGAAGATATTCCGTCTGATAAAAAATGGACGCTGGTTGCCACAGGAGATATTATTCCAGGGCGTTCCGTGAATTACCAGACAGTGAAACAGAATGATTTTACCTGGAGCTGGAAAAATATTATTCCAATTCTCTCTCAAGGTGATATTACCCTTATTAATCTTGAATCACCGTTAGTACCAAATTGCCCGATTACAGTTGAGGGGATGACATTTTGCGGCGATCAGCGCCACATTGAGGGAATAAAAGCAGCGAAAGTGACTATTGCCAATTTTGCCAATAATCACATGGGAAATTACGGGGAACAAGGCATTGAACAAACAAAACAATTACTTGAGAGCAATTCTATTAAAGTATCAGGGGTAGATGAACCGGCGATTATTGATGTTAAAGGAACAAAAGTTGCATTTTTTGGTTTTGATGACATCGGGCCCAACGTTCCTCCTATTGCTGCATCAGATGACCAAGAGTTGAAAAAACAAATTTCTGAAGCCAAGGAGCAGGCGGATCTTATCATTGTGTCCATGAGCTGGGGCGTGGAGTATACGGATAAGCCATCAGACCGGCAAATTTTGTTAGCTCACCTCGCTATAGACAGCGGAGCTGACCTTATCATCGGCAATCACCCGCATTGGATCCAGCCGGTTGAAATGTATAAAGGAAAAGTGATTATGTATGCCCATGGCAACACGATTTTTGACCAGATGTGGAGCGAAAAAACGAAAGAAGGAGTGATCGGGAAATATACTTTTTACGGCAAAGATTTGGTTGATATCGAATTTATTCCTATCTACATCAAAGACTACGGCCAGCCGGAGGTATTAATGGGTGAGAAAACGGATAAAATCCTGCAATCATTAAAACAAATAAGTTCTGAAATACAGAAATAACATTTGAAATTGCTTTTTGAAATTGCTTTTTTCTTTATTTGACATGCGATGTTTATTTATTTGACTTTAGATTGCAATATCTATATAATTCCAGATTAATAAGGAATTTGGAGATGTTTATATGCAAGAAAAACCGGAAAATACCGTTAGAGAAGCTATTGGAGTAGCTTCTTTGAAAGC
>Ga0209210_1000874_pt1 | contig 28088 bp, 36 predicted proteins | sample RifGroA1_FD_183991 | JGI IMG/M metagenome (GOLD analysis project Ga0209210, IMG submission 183991) | Contaminated groundwater microbial communities from Rifle, Colorado, USA - Rifle Groundwater A1 (SPAdes) (version 2) | ecosystem: Environmental > Aquatic > Deep subsurface > Groundwater >...
TGCGGGGGGGGGGGCGATTGATGTCTTTCTTAAAGACAATTTAGGCATATCGTTACATCCAGACAAAACTAAAATAATTTCAGTTTATAGAGGAATAGATTTTTTAGGTTTTAGAAATTTTCCCAGCCATAAACTATTGAGAACTAGAAATATTCGCGGAATGAAAAATAAAATAAAATCATTTGAAGAGAGTGGTTATGAATTTGGATCTGTTAAAGATAGTTTTGATGGATGGCGGGCGTATGCTCGCTGGGCAAATACATTTAATTTAAGCGAGAATTTCAAAAAAGAAATAATTAATACTTTAATTGAGAAAATTTAATTATTCCAATAAATTACATCCCGATAGTTTGTCTAATTCTGTGATGTTAAAATAACCGTAATGGATTGTTTTGTTAATATACCATGCTGGGATTTCTCTTATATTCGGACAATTTTCCATTTCTTTTCCGCATTCGATTATTTTGATTAATTTGATTTGGCTTCCGAAAATCTTTTTTTGGTTTTCGCAATCAGGACAAAAAGTATCTGAATAAAATTCTGCGTTTTGTTTATTGAGACATTGCGCGAGTTTTGCTTTTTCGTCTTCGCCAGTGAAATAACCTGTGACTTTTGAAAACCAGTCTGTGAAAATGTAAAGTCCTGTGACTAAAAGAATTGCTACGATGAATGTAATCAGAACTTGAACTCTTTTTTCCATGCTGTATTAAGATAAATGGGATTTTAATGCTTTTCTATTTTTATTTAGTGGGTTGGAAGAAGTAAATCAAAAAAGCATGTATAAACAAACATATCCAAAAGACAACTCTCTGTAACGAGTTACTCTCTTTTAGTTTTTATTTGATAAAAGATGCAGGTGTGGGGTAAATATGTACCAACACTAGCTGCTTCCGGAACCAATTCCGCAGGAATAATTGCAAATCTAATCTTCAATCTTAAGTTATCTAAAATCGAATCCCCTATGCTTTGTCTGTATTCTCTAGTAATTTTAGGATCTTCTCCAGCGTCGCTGTATATTTCCATAACTTTTTCGTATCCTAATTCTGTTAATCTTTGATGTAATCCTCTTTCTTCAGATTCTGCATTTTGTTTGCATCCTTCTGATGGATTGCAATAGTTTTTTGTGGCTTTTTGTTTTTTCATTTTAATCTTCCAGAATTCTAAGGCGATTCTTTACCATCACCTGTGAACTATTATTCATAGATTATTTTTAAATCTTTGTTTTTCTGCAGAGTTGCGAAGAGAAGATTATCATAAGATTTAAAAAAGAGAAAAACTTAATGAAAGAATGATTTGGGCAATATGGCTTATAATTATCCTGATTGCTTTACTTGTAGTTATGTTTATTTTCTATTACAACAGGTTCGTTGTTCTCGACAACAGAATTGATAATTCGCTGGCGCAGATTGATGTTCAGCTGAAACGAAGAGCTGACTTAGTTCCCAATTTAATTAATACCGTCAAAGGATATGCGAAGCACGAAAAAGGAATCATGACAGAAGTCACTAACGCGCGAAAAGCTTTGCTTGGCGCAAAAGATTTGAAGGGAAGAATGAAAGCAGGCAGCCAACTGCAGGAAGCGCTGAAAAGTATTTTTGCGATTGCTGAAAATTATCCGCAATTGAAAGCAAACGAAAACTTTTTACACTTGCAGCAAGAACTTGCTGCTATCGAGGACAAAATTGCTTATTCAAGGCAGTTCTACACTGATTCGATATTGGTTTACAATAATTCTGTAGAGGTATTCCCCGGAGCTTTCTTTGCGAAGATTTTTGGGAAGAAAGAAAAGCCGCAGTTTAATATTCCGACGGAAGAAAAGGCTGTTCCGAAAGTTGAATTTTAATTGGAGTAAAGTTTTTTAAGCAGATTCGTTTTAATTAAAACATGGCAGAAAGAATACATTTTGAGGACGACATAAGAAGAAATAAACTGAAATCATTTTTTCTAATCGTTATTATATTTGTGTTCTTTATTCTTGTTGGATACTTGATTGCGCTTGCGCTCGACCCTTCTTATTTTTTTGTCATAACAATCTTTGCGACGATATTTTCTTTAGTTTATATTTGGGTTGGATATTATTATTCTGACAAGATTGCTTTGGCGTCTGTAAATGCGCGGGCTGCGAATCGGGCTGAGCATTCTAAATTTATCAATGCTGCGGAAAATATGGCTTTAGCATCAGGACTGCCTGTGCCGAAATTGTATGTTATGAATTCTTCTGAAATAAATGCGTTTGCGTCGGGAAGAAATCCTGAGAATGCTGTTATTTGCGCTACTTCGGGGGCAATTGAAAAATTAGACAAGCAGGAATTAGAGGGAGTGATTGCACACGAGATGTCGCACATTGCAAATTATGACATTAGATTTATGACTTTGACTGCTGTTCTGGTTGGAATGATTTCAATTATTGCGCAGATGTTTTTGAGGAACTTGTGGTTTGCTGGGAACGACGATAGAGACAGCAAAGCAGGATTGTTGATTATGCTTGCCGCTGTAATCGCTGCGATACTTGCGCCAATTGCTGCGCAGCTTGTTTCTTTAGCAATTTCGCGACGGAGAGAATTCGGCGCTGATTCAACTGCTGTCAAGTTCACGAGATATCCGCCCGGATTGAAGAAAGCTTTGGAAAAAATCAAGAGAGAGCATGTTGAAATTCGCGAGACGAAAAAATTTCCGAAAGCTGTTGCGCCGTTGTTTATTTCTGATCCTTTCAAGAAAAAGATTTCTGGATTGTTTAGCACACATCCGCCGATTGATGTGAGAATTGAGAAATTGGGGAGGATGTAATTAATTTTCAGAAACTTTTGAGAAGGTTTAAATAGGGACAATTATTTGGAAAAATATGGTAGTTGGATGGATAATTGGCTCGTTAGTTTTTTTGATTGTTGTATTAGGAATTAGAGTGGTGAATCAATACGAAAGAGCTGTTAAGTTCAGACTTGGAAAATATGTCAGGACATTGCAGCCAGGGCTTCGATGGATTATCCCGCTTGTTGAAAGAGTAGAAAAAGTAGATATAAGAGTTGTTGCCGTCGATATTCCTTCGCAGGAAGTCATTACAAAAGACAATGTTCCCATGAAAGTTAACGGCGTTGTTTTTTACAGAGTTACTAATTCTGAGAATGCTATTCTTGAAGTTGAAGATTATGCCTTCGCTATTTCACAGCTTGCTCAATCTGCGCTGAGAGACATGGCGGGAAAAGCTGAGCTTGATACTGTTTTGGCGAAGAGAGAAGAAATTGGAAATCAGGTTCAGAAGATTGTTGACGACGAAACAGACCCTTGGGGAATAAAAGTTACAGATGTAAAAATAAAAGATATTGAACTGCCTGAGAACATGAAGAGGGCGATGGCTCATCAGGCTGAGGCTGAAAGAGACAGAAGAGCGAGAGTAATTAATGCTGAGGCGGAGAAACAGGCGGCTCAAAAACTTCTTGAGGCTGGGAAGATAATTGAAAAATCTTCTTCCGCGATGAAACTGAGATTTTATCAGACGCTTAATGATATTGCTGAGGAAAAGAATTCTACGATTGTAATGCCTTTTCCAGAAGAGATATTTGATTTGTTAAAGAAGAAGAAGTAGTTATTAGAACATGAAGTTCGAAGAGAAATTATGTTGGATTCGATATTGAGATATAGATTTTTTATTGGGGAGAAATTATCTTGAAAAAGCATGCATTTGAAATAAGAAATAGAAGAGAATATTATCTTGGATTCGATATTGATATATAAATTTGATAATATGAAAATTTCAGTCCTTGAGCAAATGCAAGAGCAAAGCCATCCTCGCATAAAGCCCGTTTTCTGCCTGCCTAAAATATGCGACTCTCTTGTCTTGTTTTTCTGTTTCAATTGGAAGATCAATTTCTTCGACGTGGGGCAATGGATGAAGAATTCTTGCGGTTGGTTTGATTAAATTAAAATTCTCTTTGTTAATTATGAATTTTCCTTTTGCTTTTTCGTAATCTTCCAAAGACATTCTTTCTTTTTGAATTCGAGTCATATAAATTATATCTGCCTGCTGCAAGACAGAATTCAAGTCAGAAGATTCTCTGAAGGGAACATCGTGCTTTTGGAGGTATTCTTTTATGTCGCCGCGCATTCGCAGATGTTCTGGAGAGACAAAAATTATTTCTATGCCTTCTTTGAATTTTGCCAGGAGATAACAAAGAGAACGAACTGTCCTGCCGGAAGACAAGTCTCCTACCATTGCAATTTTTAAATTATTCAGACGATTAAATTCTCTTTTTATTGTGTATGCGTCGAGAAGCGCCTGGGTTGGATGCTGGCCTTTTCCGTCGCCGGCGTTGATTATTGGAACTGAAGAAACTTCTGAGGCTCTTTTCGCCGAGCCTTCTTCATCGTGCCTCATTGCTATCACGTCTGCATATGCTGAGATTATTCTTATTGAATCTTCCAGGGATTCTCCCTTGACAGCTGATGAAAATTCTTTCGCGTTTTCTGTCCCGATAACCTGCCCGCCTAATTTTAAAATTGCTGATTCAAAAGAAAAACGAGTTCTTGTGGAGGGTTCGTAAAAAAGCGCTGCAAGAATTTTTCCTTTTAGAGAATCGGAATATTTTTTTGGGTTGGCGCGCATGTCATCGGCGACGGAGAATAATTCAGAGAGAATATCTACGGTTAATTGCTGGGATTCTATAAGATGCTTTAGTTTCATCAAAATAGATATTAGGAAGAGGAGTTTATAAGTTTGATTGTTCTTGGAGATAGAATTGGTTTGGGGAATTATTTTTGCAGAGTAAAGAAAGAATTATAAATAATTATCTGAATTTGATTTATCGTCGTTATTGACATACTTTTGGAAGTTTAAAACAAATTAAGATATAACGACTTGAAGGTTTATCCCGAAAAGTTTACAGTATCTTGTCATGGAGATAGAATTGGAAAAATTAAAATAGTTTAATATCTAAGAAACAGAATGAAAAGAGCTGGAAGATTCGCTAAATTTGGATTGATTGCAGCTATTGCGGGAGCGTTTGGGCAGAGCTGCTCGGATGTTATTGGTTTTCTTCCGGGAAGCGAGTATATTGAACCGATTCAAGACGCTTATGGCTATGACGCTTCTTTGCCGCCGAAATCAAACAGCAAATACGCTAATAAATTTTATAACAGCAACAATACTTTTAGTGATGAAGAAAAAATCCTGAATAATGGAGACGGAGAGTATGGTTTTTTTGAATGCACGAAGGAAAGCCCATTGGAATTAATCGTGGGTTTTGGCAAAGAGTTTTCGACTATTCGGATAAAAAACCACTATCACGCTGCTTTGAATGTCAAATGCAGTGCAGTTACTCCTGTTGTGCTTGCAGGCCTTGGTCCGGTGAAGTATGCAGTTAATTCCGAAAGAACAGATGAAAAAAAAATCAATCCTAATCCTTGGGGCGATTCTTCTGACAAAGACATAAGATTTAATATCGGGCGAGGCAATGAAAGAATTGTAAAAATTGAAGCTTATCCTCTTTATGGATTTTCGTCAGATACGATTCATATCGACTGCTTGAAAACCGGAGGTTTGGAATTGCCTCCTGTAAATAACAGCAACCCTTATGCTTACGAAGCTGACGTTCAAGGAAATAGCGGCGGAGACTGGCTGAGTCTTGCTGGCGCCCAGGATAGAGATTATTTATTTGTAAGGGGCGGAGCAACAGATATTATAGCAACGACTCAAAAATCTTCTTTTGATAAAATCAAATTATTGGGAATGTGGAATAAGGGCGGATTTAAGATTAGCGTCGCGCCTGCAAGTATTTCTTCTGGCGAGAGAAAAATTAACATCAACGGAGATGATTATTTTTATAGTGAAAGTTCGTTGAGAACATTCCATTTTGACGGAACTGAAACTACCGGCGTTGGTTTGCCGCTAGGCGAGACAGTAACATCGCAAGCTGTTTATCTTCGTGTTGACCAGTGGGATGGCGGGGAAGAATTGCATTGTGATTATATGAAATTTGAATAATTGAAATCAGATATTGTCAACTTAATGGGGCGTGAAATTTTTTATTTGGGGGAATTTGAGAGATAGTTATCTTGAACTTGTATTGCTCGTCGGTATATTCTTCTGATTAATAAATCCTGAAATTTAATTAAGATGTATAATTACTGCTATTCTTACAATATCTTGAAACCATAATGTATTTAAAGTTTGATTGAGTTGGTATATTATGCAAAGAGGAAATAGAATAGCAAGTTGGATGGTGTGCAGTTTTTCTTATAGTTCTAAATCTATTTTTACTCTGCCATTCTGCAAGTAATCCAAAAATTCTGGGTTTCTTGCGAGGACATCAAAATGATTCTTAAAAAATCTTATCCTGCGCTTGAACATGCGGTTTCTTTAGAAGGAACTGGGGGCAGGATAATATTGCATGGCTTGCCCGATAGTTTATTAGCTGAGCTGGAAAATTTTGCGAAGAGAAATGCCTGCGCTGTCAGCGAAGTTGAAGAGGGGAAAATTCACCATTGCTGCGTCAAATGCTTGAAAGCTTTTGCATTGAGAAAATCTAAAGAAATACAACTAGATGAGAAGAGAACGAACTGGCTAGTTGATATGTTTGGCGAGGAGACAGAAGGGCACGAAGGGTATTATATTGATGGGGAGGAATTAGTGAAGATTTAAACCATATTCGTGAGGGAATAAATAAATTCTTTTTGTTCTTCTTAAAATTTTAGTTTTGAATTCTCTGAAAGTCATGGGAGGCATTCCTTCAACTTCTAAAGTTTCTTCGTCGGATAATCTGAACAGTTGTTCAATTCCGCTGATTCCTTCCATTTCTAAATCGAATTTTTTCGTGCTGTCTCCAGTATAAGAATGAATCCAACCTAAATCTTTTCCGTTGTGTCTTAAAGCATCGCCCATGATTTGGGTAAATGATTGCTCTTTATAAATTTAATTCAACTCGTTAACTATCTTCGGTAATTCGGAAAAATCTTTGATAATAAAATCTGGGTGCTTTGCGGCGACTTCTTTTCTTGTGCTCCAAGACGCTTTATGGGAAATAATCACTGAAACACACCTGACGCTTCTTGCTACGTCAACATCAACGGTTTTGTCCCCGACGTAAATAATTTCGTTTGGAAACAGTTTTTCTTTTTTCATGATTTGCTTTATTTTCTGTTCTTTTGTTTCAAAATCCTCTGCTCCGTAAACTTTGTCGAAAAAAGTTATGCCAAGATTCTCCAATACTGCGTTAATAAATTGCGAGACATTATTTGAAAGGATTATTTTATTTTGCTTTAATTTTTTCAAGACTAAAAGAGATTCTGCCTGCTTGATTTTTTTAGATAATTTTATTGTCTGCGCGTTTGAATGACTGACGACGGATTCTATATGTTTTTGGTTAATTCCCAGGTGTTTCAGCGTTCCTCTTATTGGGCTGTTTCCGAGATGTTCTTTAATTAAGGCGGAAGTTATCTGATAATTAAATTTGTTAAAGGTATCTTTAATTATTTTAAAAATCATTTCCTTTGTATCTACTAATGTTCCGTCGAAATCAAAAATAATTAGTTTAATCATTTTTCGTGCTGTTTTTTCATAAACTTATTGATGTATTCTTCGTGCTGGCTGCGATCAATGATTCTTTTTATTTTCCAGAGATTTGCGTTGTGAATTTTTTCTGCTTTTACTTTTGCAGAGGTTTTTCTGTGCACGACTTCGGAGAGAAGGACTTCGCTATTTGCGTGCGAGGAGATTCTTTTTGGAAGAGTTATTGCTGTGCCCAAAGAAGTAAATTTGAATTTTCCATCTTTTGATTCAACTATCAACTCCCCGTTATGAACTCCGATGCCGAAGTTGATTTTTTGCTGGGAGTGTTTATTATATTGTTCGAGAGTTCTTTCAAGAGTTTGAGCCAGAGAAATTGCCTTGTAATCATTCTCTTTTGTTTTTGTCAACAGCTGTGAAAATATTATTATTCTGTAATTGCTGTCTGAATAAATTTTTGCTTTGGAATCTTTTGCTTTCCACAATGCAGAATCGACAGCTTGCAGAGCAAATTTATTCAGTTCTTCCAAATTTTTCAGCTTTAACACGACTATTGAAGATTCTTGTTTTTCTCCTTTATCAATTACATTGCTTGCTGATTCTTTTGATGAACTTGGAACATTTACTTTTATTGGAGAAATGCCCCTAACTTTGTTTTTGTTTTTTACATATCGCCGGATTAATACGACTGCGATAGCCGCCAGCATAATAATTATTAAAATCCAGAGCCAGAGCCAGATGCTTCCTGCGATAATCTTGCCCGTGTCTTTCAGCGCGATTGCGTTTCCGGTTAATGCGACTGTTCCGAAATTAGCGTTTTGAACGCCGTCGCCAACCTGAATTTCATATTCGCCGTCGGGCGCTACAAGCCTTATTTCTTTTGACTCGTTAAGTTTTAATTTTATGTCTGTAATTTCTTTTATTCCGCCGAAAGAAACTTCAATTGGCTTTTCATAGGGGACATTTCCTGTGTTTGTTATTCTTAATGTGGTATTTGCCAGAAGGAATGATGCTTGTTCCAGCTCTTCGACGTAAAATATTCTTGACGTCGTTAATTCCTGCATTGTCGATTCGATTTTCCAGTAGCCTGGAGAAGTTACAGAAGTTGTTGCGATAGAGATTGGTTTGTTTACTTTCGCTAGTTTTTTTTCAAAGACAGATTCGTCCGGCTTGTAGACTACAACGGCTACGTCTTCTTCGACAAGATTACCTGCCTGGTCTGCAACCAGAACTGTGTAAGTTAATTCGTTTCCGGGCACGACGGTATTAGCACTGAATTCCAATTCTATTTTTTTTGGTATTTGATTTACTTTTATTGTGGTACTCGTATTTCCGTAGTTTATTATTTCGCCGTATGAATCTTTTTCGTAAGCGCTTACTTCAAGGTCGTGAAGCCCTGCCCTTATGTTGTCTGGAAGAGTGAAATTGAAATCGAATTTTCCTGCCTTTACTTCATTTGCGTAGTGGAGTCCTGTTTCTGAAAAAGAAATTTCTACAAGCCCGTCTAACAATTGCCCGTTGGATTTTACTGCCTGCCCCGAAGCCTTTACTTCTTCTCCCGGATTGAAATTTATTCCTTCCATATTAATTATTGTATCAATATTTGAAGTTATTTCAAAACTGTAAGAGACGGCTTCTTCTGTGTCGTATGTTGATTTTATGCTGCATTGCCCCTGCGAGTCTCCAATCAGGAATTTGTCCAGCGACAATTCAATTTTTATTGTTTTTTTATCGCCTTGTTTTAGAGTGAATGGAGATTTGTATATCTCGACTTCTCTTCCGTCGCAAACTAGAGTTGAAATGAAAAATGCTCTTGTATCTGTTGAGGAGATTAATTCTATTGTTAAATTGAACTGGTCTCCGACGTTATACTGAGAGCTTGGCTGGGAGGAAATTATTTCTGCTGATACTGCCGGCAGAAGAATTAAGGCTATGAGTATTAAGATTCCCTCTTTGTTCATACTGTTTTGTGGAAGTGTTTGTATTTAAATTTTTGTTTGATGTTAATTAATTGGTTTTTAGGGGAGAGGATTATTTGGATAGATTTTTTTGAGAGATAATTAGATAGATAGAATTTTGGGGAAATAATTAGTGTTGTAATATCGAGAAATTAGCCTTCGGCTAATTTCCGAGAATTTTATGATGACAAAAGAATTTGATAACTGATTAACTGATATGATACAGAAATTTCCGAAGGAAGGTAAGTGCACGATTAATTAAATGCGACAAGTTTATAAGGTTTTGAAGCGATTTATGGGAATGAAAAAGGGTTTTGAAGTTACTCCGTGGGAAGTTAAGGGAGATGTTGACTACTCAAAGTTGATAAAAGAATTCGGAGTTCGACCTTTGCAGCATTTGCCTTCGGTTTTTACAGATAATGTTTTGTTTAGGAGGGGAATTGTTTTTGCGCACAGGGATTTCGCGCAGATTGCTGACGCTGTCGAGAAAAAGAAAAAATTTGTTATGATGACTGGCTTGATGCCGACGGGAAAATTCCATATCGGGCATATGATTCTTTGCCAGCAGTTTATTTTTTACCAGAAACTTGGGGCTAAATTGTATATTGCTGTTGCTGACTTGGAAGCGTATAATGCGCGCGAGCAGTCTTTAGAAGAAAGCAGGAGAATTGCTGTTGAAGAATATATTAAGAATTATATTGCTCTGGGCTTGAAGCCGGAGAATTGCGAGATTTATTTTCAGAGCGAGCGTTCGAAAGAGGGGGAGAAAGCGGATGCTTATTATAGATTGCAGAATTTGCTTGCAAGGCACGCGACGTTTAATGAGTTCAAGGCTGTTTACGGCGAGATTTCGCCGGGCAAAATGGTTTCTGCTCTTTTGCAGGGAGCTGATATGCTGCATCCGCAGCTTCCGGAGTTTGAGGGAGAAATTCCTGTTTTGGTTCCGGTTGGAATTGACCAAGACCCCCATATTCGCTTGGCGAGAGGAATGGCGCGGAGATTGAAAGGATTTAAGTTTAATCCTTTGAGTTCGACTTATCATAAATTTATTCCCGGATTGAAAGGCGGGAAGATGTCTGCTTCTGATTCTACGTCGTATATTGCTCTGACTGATTCTCCTGCTGAAGTTAAAATGAAAATTAATAAATATGCTTTTTCCGGAGGGAGGGATACGCTGGAAGAGCATCGTCGCTTAGGCGGTAATCCTGATGTTGATGTTTCGTTTCAATATCTCTGGGCGTTTTTTGAGCCAGATGATTCTAAGTTGAATAAGATTGAGAGGGCGTACAAGAAAGGAGAGATGACGACGGGAGAGTTGAAGAAATATACGATTGAAAAGATTAATGAATTCTTGGCTGATGTTCAGAAGAAGAGGAAGAGTGTTGAGTTGAGGAAGTTTGGATTTTAGAGAATACGTTTGCCGTTTCGTTTTATATCCTGGATTAGAGCGTCTTTTTCCTGAAGATCTTTTTCCTGAAAAAAGTGCAGTTCTGTTTTATCGCTTATTTTAGCAATTTCTTTTTTTGTTTTTGTAATTTGTTTTTCTGGAAATTTGCTTTTAGTGACTACTGCTATATCGATATCTGAATTTTCTGTATGGACTAATTTTGCGTAGCTTCCAAATAATACGGCTGAGCTTACTGATTTATTTTTTGATAATTTTTCTGCTGTCTCTACCAGAATATTGAATATCCTATATGGAACGCCGAATTCTTTGTATTCTTGTTTTATCTTTTCAAGTATTTCTAAGAAAGCTTCGTTTTCCGACGAGAATTGATAGAGATTGTTTTTTTTGTTTAGAATTCTAAGAGAAAGAAGTTTTGTCAGAAGATTATCAAGAGGAAGATTATTCATTTCAGTTTTTTCTTTTAGTTCCTTTCTTGTGTACCTGCTGCCCGGGCTGATTAGAAAATAAGAAATTAGTTTTACAACGCTTTTGTCAAATATGTTTGATATCATTTTAGAGATTTTTTATTTTTTCCAAATATGGAAGAACTGTATTTTTTAGGAAATCGCCGGCAGTTTCCCTGTATTTTTCTTTCATGAATTCGGAACCCGTGTAATACTGCGCTTTTTGCCTGTGTCCTTTTGCTTCGACAAGGTCTGCAGCCATTTTTGTAAATTCTTCGTAGCCAATCTTAAGAAGTTTCAATGTTTCCTTGTCTTTGGTAATTGTCTCCATTATTTTTATAACTGTCTTATGAACTTTTGCGTCTATCTTGATTTGAAATTTTTTTACAAGAAATAATTTTGTTATGTCGTGCATTGCATAATAGCCGGAGATAATGCTCCATCTTGGAAAAGTGTTTAAGACAAATTTGCAGTGCTCAAGATTTTCTTTGTAGGAATTAGCAAAAAAGTCTGTGTATCTTTGTAATTCGGTTTCAAATATCTTATTTGCTAATCCTTTCTTGATAAAATAATCCAATTCCATATTTTTACCAGATAATTGGTATTTATATATTTTTCTATGTGGAAAATACCATATAATTGGTATTTTATGTACCAAGATTAGAATTAAGATTTTAATTATTTTTTCTTGGCTTTTTGCGGCGATTCTTTGTAGAAAACGTGGACGCTTTGTCCTTTGGGTGTTTTGAGATGTCCGATTTTTTGCATTGATTTTTGCCACGGCGGGGAGGCTTTTTTCGGATTGAAATAATGGGTTGCGCCTTTGCTTGTGTCCTGGTATTTTCCGTTGAGAACTCCCTCTGCTATTTCCAAGCATCTGTCGAAACCTGTTTTGTTATTTGCATAGGGATTTTTTAATAGTCGCAGCATTGGGTCGTTTGAATTAAAACAGCTGTATTGTTTTGGCGCGAGAATTGAGTCTCTGAGTGTTTCGCCGTTCCATTTTTTTCCGTCTTTTGAACGTCTTACTGCTGTGTTTGCTATCGCGACTGTTTCTTCCAAGGAAAGTCTTCCGCCTGTTTCTCCGTAAAGCATTCTTGCTAACAGAACTTTATCTGAGTCTTTTTTGAAGTCATTAGTTTGATATTGGGTTTGATTTTCTAAATACGATGGTTGTGATGATTGTCTTGCTATCAATGGACTTCCGAGTAATGCTGTGATTATTGCGCCTTTGATTAGAGGGTTGTATCTTCTCATAAAAATGTGCGAGAATAATGGTATATAAACTTTTGCGCTTTGGTAAGAGAACAGAATCTATCGCAGATAATTATCTTGAATTCGTATTATTCACTTCATGTTTCTGGCTGTATGGTTTTGGAAATTTGATTAATGCAAATATTCTGATATTCTTATAATATCATTCGGCGTTTTGAAAAGATTTATATTCCTTGCTTTCTGAATTGTGATATGATAAAGAGGGCTATGTTATTTTTTAGTTTGATCTTTTTATTTAGTTTATTGGGAAGTGTTTCTGCGGAGTGCGCTGGTGGTGTTACAGTCGGGAATAATATTTCGCAGTATGGGATAACCTGGTTCTTTGACAAGCCGTATGAATGCGGGACTTTTGTGAATGGAGATTATTGGGTGAAGATTGATTCGGTTACAGGGATTGTGAATGTGATAGGTGTGGATCCTGCGCCTTATGAGGTGAGTGGATCCTTGAGGAGTGGCTCAATGGCAAATCCGATGCCTGGAAAACAATCTTTTGACCAACGTGCGGGATCATGGGCTTCTTCAGAGCGGATTGACTTTCCATTTATTTTAAATCCTGGTGTTTCCCTTGTTTCTTCTGAGAGCTGGCCAGAAGGCGCAGCAAGGCCTACTGCATCGTATCTTAAATCTGCAGTTGTATTAACTTGCCTGGCAGAAGTTCCTCCAGTAGATTCATTTAGGCCAGCTTATGTTGGAGACACAAAGACAATTTACATAGAATCGCAAACAAATTTTGAATTGCCTAATTTGCCGTCTGTTGTAAGCACTCCCGAAGCAAATATTATTCTTCCAACAATTAATAGAGTATGGCTAGATCATTTAAATCAAACAGGTGGAATCTACATTTTTCCGGTCGATAATATGGCAAATTATGGAAGAGAGTTGTCTAATGATGTTCAAGAGGCTGCGTGTTTTTTGCTGTTAGACAAAGACGCTTCTGATAAAAGTACTGTAAGAAACGCATTAATTCAAAACGGGATTGATCATTATTGGATTCTTAAAAATGGAGGCGCATGGCCACAAGATGGGGGACATGCTTCTGGAAGAAAATTCCCGATTTTATTTGCGGGACTTATGCTTGGTGAATCTAATATGAAAAATATTGGCAAATTATATTTTCCTGAACAAAATTTATTCGGGGAGGATTCTCAAACTTTTTATGTGAGTCAATCAGACATTGATCTTGAGCATAATATCCAGAAAATTACAATAACAGAATTCGGTCCAGATTATTTTATTGTTGGTAGTATTCCTAGTTATACAAACTTGAGAGGAAATTATATTGAAATAATTGATGGTGTTGGTGCGGGGCAAATAAGATATATTGAAGCAGATGACGCGAAATGGGCGGGTTTAATTCCACCTTTTAGAGCTAACTTATCTGAGAGTTGGAATACGATTCCAGTTGTTGGGGCTTCAACATTTTATATAAGAGCGTATGAGAATGAACATAAAGGGTTGCCGGAGTATGGTGGCGCGCATGTTCAATACCCAGAGCGAGATAATCCTAGTTGGATTGGGCCTTATAGGCAAGGCAGCACAACATCTAGTTGGAATGGATGGCTGTTGGCCTCGTTGGTTCTTGATATAAAAGACGAATGGAACAATAGCGCTTTGTTTGATTACCAAGACAGATATATGTGGGCTTTATCAGAGGAAGGTCCTTACCCGGATTCTGATCGAAGCTGGTCAGATTTTAGTGAAGAAATGTGGGATACGTACAGAGCGAATTATGGATGTGGGTGGTTTCCTGATGATGGAACTAATGCTTATTCAAATGGCCATTATGATTGTGATGGGGAATTAGTAAAATGTTCGTGGCAGGCATCAACGTGTTCAACTTGTACACTAGTTGATTCTTGTGATGACTATCCGAATCAGCGCGCTTCAGATTATGATCCTTGCGGATTGGGATGCGAAGAAACTCCGCCGACGCAATGTGTTTTAACTAGAGCATATTGGCAGATTGTTTGAAAAGGTTTATATTCCTTGCTTTCTGAATTGTGATATGATGAAAAGAGGATGCGAATACACAACCTTCGTTTTCCAAGCAAGTTGGAAAAGGAGATTTATTTTGTGCTTGATTATTTCATTATTTTTAATTGGGACTGTTTACGCAGAAGAATCTGAGACTTCAACTGAATCAACTGGAATTTCTCTGGTTAATTTTTTCCCGACGGAAACTAAAATAGGAGATGTCCAGTTTAATATACAAATAAAAAATGACGGGAACGAGACGATTAATAATCTGATAGCGTTTGTTTCAGGGAGAGGGTATTCGAGTTATGATATTGTTCCGGCGGATTCTCTCGCTCCTGGAGAAAAGTCCTACATAATGGTTTATGGAAATTTAAAAGAAAGCGGGAATGTGACTTTAACTTTGAGAGTTGACAGAGAGATATTTTACAAGAATATAACTGTAGAAAATCCCGACGAGGAAGATGTTACCGACGCTGAAAAGGAAAGAATTGAACTGGAAAATGTTTCACAGCAGATTGAAGAATTGAAAGGAAGATATGCTTCGCTGGAACTGGAAATTTCTGATAAAAAAGATAACGGGTATGATACTTCTAAAATTTCGCTTGATGACTTGAAGAAATATTTGAGAACTGCTGAAGCGAGTGTTCTCGACGGAAATTTGAGAAATGCCAATTCGAATTTGAAGCTGGCCATAGAAGAATATGAATACCAGAAGGACAAGCTAGACGCGGCGAAGGCGATTCCGACGATAAATATTGTCAAAGATTATGCAATTATATTTTCGGCAATTGCCGGTTCGATAATTGTGTTTTTCACTGTTTATGAATTGCTGATTAAGAAAGGCGTAATGGTTGCGAGAGCTGGAAAAAATGCTGCGGTTAAAGTAATTAAAAGAAAGAAAAGTGAAGAATAGAGATTAAATTTAGCCTAATTTGCTTTGCTCAATCGACTCGCATTCTCGTCGATTTTGCGATATTACAATTATATCGATAACTTCTGCATCTTTTTAGAAAAGCATTTAGCTTGGTTTGAAATAATAAAAATGAAGAATAAAATAAATTTATTTCTTGTGGCACAAGTTGTGCGCCCATGCGAAAACCCATCCTAGAATATAACCTGTGATGAATGTTACTATCACTAGAAGGATTGCATTGACGAAATTAAACGCTGTTAAACTCCATACGGGTGCTACGAAGTGCAGAGCGAATATCCAGTCCAAAAATGATTGCAAACTGCCGGGAATTATTGCAACTGCCAGCGCCCAAACAGCGTGAACAATTGCGAAGAATAAACCGAGAGCCAAGCCGCATTTGTTTTTGTCTATCATATTACCTCCTTTTATCGAGGGAGAATTGTTTTTGAGATATTTAAGGGTTTTGCTTAATTGAGAGATGGACTCTAATTTTATAAACTCTTTTCAACAGAGAATAGAGAGGGAAAATGCAAAGCATTACAGAAACGCTAAGTTCGATGCATCTAGAGGGATTAAGCGAGAAACAAGCTCATGAAAAAATAAAGAAATACGGATACAATGAGCTTCCTCGGGAGAAGAGGAAAAATTTTTTTGGCATTGTTTTAGAAGTTTTCAAAGAGCCGATGTTTCTCTTGCTTATCGCCTGCTGGATTTTTTATTTAATGCTCGGAGATGTTAAAGAATCGTTCATGCTTTTGGGTTTTGTTGCGGTAATAATCACGATAACTATTTATCAGGAAAACAAAACAGAAAAATCTTTAGATGCCTTGAGAGATTTGTCGAGCCCGCGGGCGCTCGTTGTCAGAGGAGGAGTCAGCAGAAGAATTCCCGGAAAAGAAGTTGTTGAAAATGACGTTGTTATTTTGTCTGAAGGAGACAGGGTTCCGGCTGATGCAATTGTTGTGGCTTCCACTAATCTTTGCACTGACGAAAGCTTGCTTACAGGAGAATCAGCAGTTGTCAGGAAAGAACACACAGACAATTTAAGCATAGTGATGCAGGCGCCTGGCGGAGAAAATACTCCTTTTGTTTTTAGCGGGACATTAGTTGTAAGCGGAAGAGGAATTGCTATAGTCAAAAAAATCGGAATTGAAACTGAGATGGGAAAAATTGGAAAATCCCTGAAAGAAATAAAAATTGAAAAAACAAATCTTCAGAAAGAGACAAAGTCCATTGTAAAATATTTTGCTATATATGGGATGATATTGTGCGCGGCGGTGGTTATAGCATACGGGGTTTTAAGGAAGAACTGGCTGGACGCTTTTTTATCTGGAATAACTCTTGCGATGTCGATTCTTCCAGAAGAGTTCCCCGTTGTTTTAACTTTATTCCTTGGACTTGGCGCGTGGAGAATGTCCAAGAAAAATGTTTTAACGAGGAGGCAGCAGGCGATACAAGAACTTGGCTCTACGACGGTGCTGTGCGCTGACAAGACGGGAACTATTACCCAGAATAAAATGACTGTAAAAAGATTGTATCAAGAAAATAAAATTTTCTTTATTGACGGGAAAAATAAAATTCCGCGCGAGTTTCACGACGTTATTGAATACGGAATATTGGCTAGCCAGAAAGAATCTTTTGATCCGATGGAAAAAGCGCTGAAGGAATTGTCTCGGGGAAATGAAGAGAAGTTTATTCATAAAACCTGGCATCTGCTTAAAGAATATCCTTTACACGATGGTTTGCTGGCGGTTTCGCATGTTTGGGACAGGCCAAATAAAGTTGAACATATTGTTGCTGCGAAAGGGGCGCCGGAAGCGATTATTGATTTGTGCCATTTAAGAATTGGGGAGAAGAAAAAAATATTAAAAGAAGCAACAGAATTTTCGCATTCGGGATTAAGAGTGATAGCAATAGGTGTTGCAAAATTTGCGGGGAATCTGCCAGAAAACCAGCACGATTTTAATTTTGAATTTGTGGGGTTAGTTGGTTTTGAAGATCCTGTCAGGCCGACTGTTCCTCAAGCAATTAAGGAATGTTATGACGCGGGGATAAAAGTCATTATGATTACCGGAGATTATCCAGGGACAGCACAAAATATTGCGATGGAAATTGGGCTTAGGAACCCTAAAAAATTCATAACTGGAGCTGAATTAGAAAAAATGAGCGACGAGCAATTGAAAAAAGAAATTAGGGAAGTCAACTTGTTTGTGAGAGTTGTTCCCCGACAAAAGCTCAGGATAGTCAATGCGTTAAAATCAAACGGTGAAATTGTCGCGATGACTGGAGACGGAGTCAATGACGCTCCTGCTTTAAAATCAGCCAGTGTTGGCATTGCGATGGGCTCGCGCGGAACTGATGTCGCAAGAGAGGCGTCTTCGGTTGTTCTTTTAGATGATGATTTTACGTCGATTGTTGACGGAATTAAAATGGGAAGAAGAATTTTCGACAACATCAGAAAAGCGATGGCTTATGTTTTGTCCATGCATATTCCAATAGCTGGAATTACTGTTCTTGCGCTTATATTCGGATGGCCTCTTATTTTACTGCCAGTCCATATTTTGTTTTTGGAATTAATAATTGACCCTACTTGCTCAATTGTTTTTGAAGCTGAAAGAGAAGAAAAAAATATCATGTCGAGAAAGCCGCGAAATCCGCGCGAGAAAATTTTTAATAAGAATACTTTAGTTTTTAGCGTCTTGCAGGGATTGATTATGCTGTTCGTTGTTGCTTTGGTTTTTTATTTGACTTTGAGATTGACTAATAATGAAAGCGAGGCGCGGGCGCTGAGTTTTTGCACCCTTATATTCTCTAATCTTCTTTTAATTCTCAGCAGCAGATCGATGTCGAAGCCGATTTACGAAACTGTTTTTGAAAAAAATAAAGCGTTTTGGTTTGTTGCTTTGGGGGCTTTGATATTTTTAGGATTGTCGCTGTATGTTCCTGTTTTAAGAGGGGTTTTTAAATTTGAACAGCTACACTTGATGGATGGTTTGATTGCATTCGGGGCAGCGGGATTAAGTGTGGTTTGGTTTGAGGTGGTGAAATATTTTAATTATAAGAAGGACGGGAAATATCTTTAAATTATTCGATTTTTTCCAAGGAGTAAGCGGGGCCTGCGAAAATTCGTCCTGTTTTTTTGCATTTCCAAATTCCTGACGCTAATCGCTTTGCTTTTCCTGTTGGGTGGAAAGGAGATTTTTGGGCTTTTCTCTGCGAGGATTCTACTTTGTTATATTTCGTTCTAATGTTGACGCCGAAACCTGCGCCGAATTTTCCGAATGCTTTGGATTTTTTTGTTTTTCTTCCCATGCTTGTTTTTTGTCAAGAAGGTTTTTAAACTATTCGCTTGAGAGAAAGATATGAGAATGAAGATAATTGGAAGAAGTTTGGCGGTTGGATTAATTGGGTTTGCATGCGGGTGCGGTGAATTAGCTGATAGAATAAAACCAGACAGTTATGAGGAAGGAATTGCCGCTAGACAAGTTTCGGGAAGTTTTAGAGGATTTAAGGCTGACAGAATAATTCCTTTGGGAAGAGCAAGGCTTAATAGAAAAATAGATTTGGGTGGAAAATTTGAAAGTTATTTTGGCGTTGATTACAATAAAGGAGAAGTTGGCGCGGCGCATCCTGTTTTTGAAGGATTTGGAAGAGGAAGTTTTAACGGAGTCAACACTGGTTTGAAATATGCGCCTTTTTCTAAAAATTGGGGATTTGAACTTGGGGGAGAATTATTTTATTGCGAGTATGATATGATTGGAGGGCTCGGGGAGTTTAAACAAAAAACTTCTGATGAACTTTTCGGCTGGGGTTTGAATGCAGGATTATTCGGGGAGATTCCTATTAACGACAGAGTTTCAATTATTGGTTCGGCGGGATATAATTTTACAGATAATTTTACCAGAAATGCAAATGTTGATTTTGACGGAGTTTATGGTTTTGTTGGGGTGAAGATTAAGTTAACGAAAGAGAAAGATTAACTCTTATTTGAACCGGGGTCTAAAAATATATAAACCATTGTGTGTTTATGCTTTGATGAAGAGAAAGAGATATCAAAGAATTTCAAAAGAGGACAAGGAAAAAATAAAGTGTTTGGTGCTTAAAGGAAAAAGTTTGAGAGAGATATCCAAAATATTAGATGTTGGGATTACGACTATTTATTATAATACAAGAAAATTCAGACCAAGACGCAAGGAAAAATTTGTTGCTAATTTAACAGAAGAAAAATTAGGTGAACTTATGGGGGCTTTTGCAGGCGATGGTTCTTACTATGTTTCTAAACATGGAAGATCTTCCCATCATAAAGTCCGGTATAGTTTATCCTTATCTAAAGACCTCGCTTATAGCGAATATTTAATAGATTTATTAAAAAATTTGAAGCTTAATCCGTTTTTAATTAAAAATGTAAAGGGCGGTGCTATTGAAGTTTTAGTTAATTCTAAAGATTATTCAGAGTTTATTAGAAAATTTTTAAGTTGGGAAAACAAAAAGACCTACTCAGTCAGATTAAAGCACGAATTAGCCTCTTACGACGATAAATTTCTAATAGGGTTTGCGCGCGGATTGATGGATACCGATGGTTTTGTTGAAGTCAGCAATGTTTCTTGCGGATGTGTTTCTGAACAATTAATAAAAAATTTAGGAAGAATATTTGATAGGTTTGGAATAAGGTATAAAATGTCTCGAAAAATTAGAGAGCCAAAGAGAAAAGATTTATTTTTAGTTAGAGTCTATAGAGAGAGCTTGAAAGATTACTTTGGTTTAATTGGTTTTTCTAATAGATATAAGTTTGATGCGCTTAACAAAATTTTAGAAGGGAGATGGGGTCGGCAGGATTTGAACCTGCGTCGCGAGGTCCCAAACCTCGAATCTTAGACCAAGCTGGACTACGACCCCATGCAAGATGAGAGAAATCTGGCTTTTTTAATGTTTTTATTTTTGTCAGACGAAGAAGAGTTAGTGCGATAGAATCGAGAAATTAGCCTTCGGCTAATTTCCGAATATTTTGATAACTAATAATAGACGATTAATACGGAGAAAAATTAAACTGTTTACTAACCAAAAATTCTTGAGAGGATTTTAACTGCGTCGGAAACTGCAAATCCGAGCGCGCCGATGATAAGAATACCTATTGCCGAAACTTTCGCAACTGTCTTGAATTCAAAACTTGAAGGCTTTCTCAGGATATGCCAGACTCTCTTGGATTGGAGGATGAAGGATATTATTTTTCCCATGTTTAGATTAGAGAAAGGGTGTTTTTAAAATTATTCCTTGACAAAATCAATGCCTAATTCTTCTTCGAGAGAATCCTTGCTTGAGAAAACATCGACGCCGCCGATTATCTGGGAGGATTTCACGCCTGTGACTATCAGCAAAACTTTCAGAGTGTTTTCCATGTCTGCCGAGATTTGGGCTCCGGAAATTATTTTTGCATCGGGTGCGATTTTGTCGCCGATAATTTTCATTACTTTGTTGTATTCGTCGAGAGACATGTCGTTTCCGCCGATTATATTTACCAGCGCTCCCTGCGCATTTGTGATGTCCACGTTTAATAATGGATTTGAAATTGCTCTTTCAACTGCTTCTTTTGCGCGGTTTTGCGAGTTTGACTCGCCGATTCCAATCAGCGAAACTCCTCCGTTGTTCATCACGGCTTTTACGTCTGCAAAATCAAGATTTACCAATCCGGCTTTGGTGATTAATTCTGTTATTCCTTTTACTGAATTTGTCAAGATTTCGTCTGCGACTTTGAATGCTGTGTGGATTGGAAGTTCTGGGGCGATTTCAATTAGCTTGTCGTTGGGGATTACTATAAGCGTGTCTGTAACTGCCGCGAGTTTTTCCAAGCCCAATTGAGCATTTTCAATTCTTTTCTGGCCTTCAACTGTGAACGGAAGAGTCACGACGCCGATTGTTAATGCGCCTGCTTTTTTTGCTATTCCTGCTATTACCGGCGCTGAGCCTGTTCCTGTTCCTCCGCCTAATCCGCAAGTTATGAAAACCATGTCTGAATCTGCAATTTTCTTTCTTATTTCCTGCTCTGATTCTCTTGCAGCCTGCTCACCTACTTTTGGATTTGAACCTGCGCCTAATCCGTGTGTTAACTCTCTTCCAATCAGAATTTTTGTATCGACGTTTGTGTAAAGCAAGTCCTGGGCGTCTGTGTTTACCGCGATTATTTCGCAACCTTTTATTCCTGTTTCTTTCATTCTTGAAACGCAGTTTCCACCGCCTCCGCCGCATCCAATTACCTTTACTCTTGTTGACTGTTTTTGCAGCAAAGACTCCAGTTCTTCGTCAATTGCCTGGTTCTTGGACTCCTCTTTTTCTATGAAGATTTCGGGCATGAATTACTAAGGTTTTTGGCGTTTAAAAGAATTTGTATGGCAGGATTAATGAGTATGTTCGTGCTCTTCGTGGTTATGCTTGTGTTCTTTTATTTTGGCTTCCATTTCTTCTTTTGACAGCTCCTGGAATTCTAATTCTTTATTAATTAATTCTTTGAATTTGTCCTTGAGGGCGTTGATAAACATTTCAAATCCTTTTGGACCTTTTAGGATTACCTTGCCTTCTTTGATTTCGAATTCGGGCTTGAATCTTAGGAAGAATTGCAATAGTTCTTCTATTTTTTCTTTTTCGTCTTTTTCCGAGAGAACGCGGATGATTTTGAATTTATAGGTTAGGTCTTTGCCTGCTAGAGGGTTGTTGAAATCGACTGTGACTCTTGCGCCGGAGACTGCCAAGATTTTGACTAGTTGATTGTCTAACGTGAAAACCATTCCGGTTTGAGGATTTACTTTTTGCTCCAGAAATAATTTCATGGGAATTATTCTTATTAACTCTTTTCTTCTTGGACCGAATGCTTCTTTTGGGGGGATTGTTATTTCGTATTGCTTGTTGATTTCTTTTGATTCCAGTTCTTTGTCCAAGCCGAGAGGAACCATTCCTTCGCCTATGCAGACGATTGTTTTCTGCGGTTTTGCTTTTTCGTCGAGGGTTTTCAGGTCTTCTTCTATATTTGAATCGAAGATTTTGTTATTTGCTATTCCTGTGAATTTTATTTCTACGAAATCTTTTTTCTTTGTTTGTTCTGGCATGGGTCAGAATGAAAAAGAAGGTTTTTAAATTAATTGGGTGCTGAAATTATTCTGCTTCGCCATCTACATAATCGAGAATTCTTGTACAAGAAAATCCTTCTTCTTTCATTTTTCGTGTTTCTTGTTCTTGCAATTCTGTGACGAATCCTTTTACTTGCTCTTCTAGTTGAATAATACAACCTATAACTTCTCTGGCTGATTCGGCATTCCAGCTATGCCCTGTAACCGGCGCCAGCATCATTTCAATTCCTTTTGCAGCGCTTGTTAATCTATCAAAAAAACTTTTTGCTGAACTGAGATCTTTATACCGATAAGTAACACGCATACCCTCCTTATCTTTCTGCCAAATTTGTTCTGTATAGAATTCTGCTTTCCAATCATACGATTGAATTAATCCTTTTTTATAAGTTGCAACATCCAAACTTACTTGCGCGCTTATTCTTCCGTTTTTAGCTGTATAATCTCGATGTTGTATTTTTTCGCTATCATCCATGAATTATCATTCTCTCTTTAGTTTTTAATGACTTCTATGATTTAATGAATGTTTTAGAATTTTATAAGAAGTTTATCAGAAAGTTTATAAATGCTTTTTGTCAAGAAGAATTATGGTTTTGAAATTAATTGACGCGACGCAGGCGAAATCAGGTTCTGTAATTATGATTGACGGAGAGGCGTACACTGTCAGGTCGAACGACAAGTCCAAGTCGGGAAAGCACGGCGCTGCTAAATGCCGAATAGAAGCGATTGGAGTTTTTAGCGACAAGAAAAAAATTCTTGCTGTGTCTGGAGCTGAAAGATTTGACGTTCCTTTGATTGAAAAGAAAAAAGCGCAGGTTTTGAGCGTTGGAGAGGGAACTGCGTCTATCATGGATTTGGAAAGCTACGAGACGATTGATGTTGCTTTCGGAGAAGAATTAAAAGATGCGATTGCCGTCGAGAAACAGGTTGAATACTGGGATGTTGAAGGCGAGAAGAAAATTATGAGGGTTTTGTAAATGGTAGTAAAATTAGGCAAGTGCTACACAAGAGAAGATTTAACTCGCAAAGAAAGATTTAATTTTCGCACTACATTTTTAAGACAGAGAGGAGAAGTTATGGAAAGATGGGATAACTTTGGCGGAGACCTGGTATACTTATTCAGGAGAATGGATGGGCCTGAAGGAAAGCTTGAAGCTTCTGAAGTATATGATTTAATATTCGGACAAATAAGGAGAGTTAACAACTAAAATGGGAACAAAAATACCTGTTGCGCAGAAGAGAATGTTTCACGATGTTTTTGTCTGCAAAAAATGCAACAAGAAAATTCGAAGCCAGTCTGTGAGAGTCGTGACTGGAAAAGTTAAATGCCCTCGATGCGGCGGAAGGGCGTTGAGACCTGTGAGAAAGAAATAAATAATTTTAATATGACTAAACAAAAGAATGAAGAAGAAAATCAAAAAAATTTTTTTAAGTTTTTGAAGTATATTGTTTTAATTAGCATTGTAGTTAGTGGAGGTTTTACTTTTTTATTGAATAAGCTTGGAATAAGTCAAACTTTTTCTAAAAGTTATTTCTTGACGTTTATTGTAATAGCTTTTATCGTTTCTTTTTTTTATATTAATAGAGTTAAAGAAAGAATCGCTAAAGATAGCCGAATAGCATATGTTTATATTTTAATTATGCTCCAAATCGCAGTTATTGCATTAATCTCTAGTCCATTATTTTTCTGGAAACAAATTAATGTGATATATGGATTTGACTTCTTTTTACTTGGGTCGTTTTGTCTTATTCTGGCTTATATTTTTAACAAAAAAATTGATAAACTAGAAAAACAAGGTGGGATGGTTCTTTACAAGACGAAACTTGGAATGAAAATTATTGATACTTTCTCAAAGAGATTTGCAAAAATTTTAAAGCCGATACAGTATGTGATTGTTGTCGTCGGATATTTCCTGATGGCTGCTGTTTTGTGGCTTTTGGTAGAACAGACGTATATTTATTTTAAATTGTTTGACGCGTTTTCCGAGGTTGTTAGCGGACCGCCTGTGATGCTTTTATTGCCTTATGCCCCAGATATTTTTGGATACAGCACGGTTCTTCCTCCGTTGTATTTCACAACTTTTATTATTGCGTTTTTGATTGCTGTCGTGCCTCATGAATTCAGCCACGGAATTTTTGCACGATTGAACAAGATTAAAATTAAATCAACTGGCTTTGCTTTTCTTGGACCGATTTTGGGTGCGTTTGTCGAACAGGACGAGAAGCAGATGGAGAAAGCCAAGAAATTTCCACAACTTTCGATTCTTGCTGCAGGAACTTTTGCTAATTTGATTGTCGGAATTATTTTTGCCCTGGTTATGTGGCTGTTTTTTGTCAGCGCTTTCGCGCCTGCTGGAATGAAATTTAATACTTATGCTCTTTCCCAGATTAATTTAGACGACGCTACTTCAGTTGAATCTGTTTCCAACGGGCTTTTTTTGACTAAAATAATTTATAACAATGAAACATATTACAGTTCGCTGGACCTTGGCGAGATTTCTGATAAGAATGGTTTGGCAATTGTTTACGATGACTCGCCTGCTCTTCGGGCAGGGATACCGATTGGCAGCGCGATAACTGAATTTGACGGCGTGAAAATAACAAGCTATGAGGAATTAGCGGGGGCGATTAAATCACATTCTCCCGGCGATGAAGTTAAAATTGTGACTGTCAAACAAACTGGAATCAGAGACGTGACTCCTGAGAAAGTTGAGCATATTGTTGAATTAGATGAAAGAGAAGGAGATGCGTTTTTGGGGATTGGAATTATTCCTCTTGACGATTCTGCCGGCTCGTTAAAGTATGTCATGCCTTTTGTTTCTAAAGTTAAAGATCCGTTTATTTTTTATGAGTCGACAATTGGCGAGATAGGCTGGTTTGTTTATTTTGTTTTGTGGTGGATTGTTTTTATTTCGATAGCTATCTCTTTGTTTAACATGCTTCCTCTTGGAATTCTCGACGGCGGGAGATTCTTTTATCTGACGATTTGGGGGATTACTGGGAGGGAGGTTTGGGGGAAGAGAGCTTACAAGTTTATTACTTGGTTTATTATAGCGATATTGCTATTGATGATGAGCCGGTGGGTTGTGGGATTTTTCTAAATTAGAGCAAATGGATAAAACAGAAAAAGAAGGAAAAATTGTTATTGCTTCGGGTTACTTTGATCCCCTGCACATCGGGCATATTGAGCATTTACAACTGGCAAAAGAAATTGCAGGGGAAAATGGAAAATTAATTGTGATTGTGAATAATGATAAACAAGCTCGTTTGAAAAAAGGATATGAATTCATGCCCTTGAAAGAGAGAGCTGAAATTGTCAAAGCTCTGGCGTGCGTAGATGATGTTTTTATTTCGATAGACGAAGATAAATCTGTTATAAAATCTATCCGGGCTGTGCATGAAAAATACGGCGCGAATATTTTTGCTAAGGGCGGAGACAGGTTTGCCTATGAGATGCCTGAAACGCCAACATGCAACGAATTGGGAATTGAAATTATTCATGGGTTGGGAGAAAAAATACAATCTAGTTCTGAATTGGTTGCAAGGTCTAGAGAGTTTGAAAAGAAATAATTAGGTTAAGAATTCAATTCCTTTTTTTGAGTAAACAACTAATTTTATTCCGACGGGAACTGAGAGCAATGCGGAGATAAGAGCCATGTGTTCTTTGCCGTTTCCTGATGCTAAGGAGAGCGAGACTTCAAATTCTTTTGAGATTTCTTTTGATAATAAGGAGTGTAATTGCGATTTTAATTCTGCCAGCGGCTGGGTTGAATCTATTTCTATTAATTTGCATTTTTCTGTTTTCGGAAAATTCGGGGAGGATTTGTTTTTTACAAGGATTATTTTTTCTACGTCGGGCATGCGATTTATCAGAGCTGTGACTTGCCCCCAATTTTCTTTATCATCACCGAGAAATGCGACGAGTTCCATTTTTTGTTTAGATGCGAAGAGTTTATAATGATTGTTGTTTCCTCTTTTCGGGATAAGGATTAAGGTGCTGAGCTTCCCACGGAGGAAGTTCTTTTCTTTCAAGAAATTCTTCTGGGTCAAATATTCCTGGACGACCTGCGTGATGAATCAGACCATCACACCCTTCTAATTGAAATTGCTCATTTACTATGAAATGCTCGTCGTCTCTTCCTGTATTCCACATTAATCTAATTGAAGTAAATTCTGGAAGAATGTATCCTTCGTCGACTAACATTTTGAATTGGGCGTATCCTTTAAACAACGGGAAACAAGAAAGTCCGTTGTGTACTGTTAAATATTCTTTTAGTGTTCCGTCTCTTTCCGGATTATACCAACACCTATCAAAAAAAAGATTTTTCATGTTTTATAATTTCTAGTAACCTTTATAATAATAGTTATTCTGTAAAAAAGATGGTAAAAGATTTGCCTTTGGGTGAGATTACTCTTCGGAAATATGAGAAGCCGTATGATTCTTCGAAGAGGGAGTTGGTTCGGAAAGTTTGCCTTTCTTTGGGGCTGCTGCAGCCAGGAGATTCGAGGGATATTGTCGTCGATATGTTGATGATTTTGGAAGATGCGCGACTGGGGAAAAAATGGCTGAATTCTTTTGAGATTCGGGATTTGGTTGAAGAGCTTCGGAAAAAAAATTCTTTGGAGGCGCGGGGATTGGCGGAGTCGAATATCCGACGACAACTGAAAAGACTCAGGGATTCGATGCTGGTTGACAAGCAGGAAAATAAATATCGGATTTCGGAGTTTGCTCCTTTGTCGGAATTGTTTGAGATGAAGATTGAAAAATTTTTGATTCCGCAGACGATTGAACGAATCAAAGAATACTTAGGGAAATTAGATAATTAGTATTAATCTTTTGGAAAGAGAATAATTAACGGAAAGAATTGAGAAATTAATTTTGGGAGAGGTGGTTAGTGTGATAGAATCGAGAAATTAGCCTTCGGCTAATTTCCGAATATTTCATGATAACAGAAATTTCCTAGAATTTTATGTTGATTGATTGAATAATAATTTTGAATATAAATATTTATTAATTCGCTGCGTTTTGTATTGGAGGCGCTGATTCTGTGTCCCTGCACAAATGGGAAATTCAAACAATAGAAAAATATTGAAATTAAATACGAGAACTAAATGGGGTGATGAGCCTTATGTTGGTTATGCACTTGAAGTTATTAATGAGTATCTTGGTTTTGGGATGCGGGAATATCATTTGGGCGGCGGGGGGAGAGTATTAGACAGAGAATCTGCGGAGATGACTGACGGCGATAAAAGAAGAATTAGAGTTACGAAATTGAAGGGCGGCGATTATTATGTTGTTGACGGCTGGCCTGAAGGGAAAAATTGGTGGGAGTTTAGGTGGAAAGCTCAGGAATTATTGAAAAAAGTTTTGGAGAGGCTACATCCCAAGTAGCAATTAGTTCCTAATTGCTACTTCTATTCAACTGTTTTTATTATTTCATTATTCGAATTCTGTCAGTCCCGACGTAAAACTAATTTAATTTCTCTAATTAAAAAGATAG
>Ga0209210_1000875_pt1 | contig 28011 bp, 28 predicted proteins | sample RifGroA1_FD_183991 | JGI IMG/M metagenome (GOLD analysis project Ga0209210, IMG submission 183991) | Contaminated groundwater microbial communities from Rifle, Colorado, USA - Rifle Groundwater A1 (SPAdes) (version 2) | ecosystem: Environmental > Aquatic > Deep subsurface > Groundwater >...
GGCGAGTTTTTGTTATGTATTTTTAACAATAGCAGATTTTAAAAAGCTTTAATTCGCGATTTTTAAGTGATGATTCGCTATTTTTTAGTTTAATACGCAAGCCAATCTTTTACGCATTTGCAGGCAGGCACAGCATCATTTAAAAAGCCTAAATTCATCGGGTTTTCATGGATTTGAAAGCTCTGCTAAAGGACGCATATGAGAATCACTATAAGCAGTTAATGATTATTACAATCCTTTTCCTTGTGCTTTCTTTGGGCGTTTTAGGATATTCAAAACTCACAACAGGCGAATTTGTCAAGAAGGATGTTACTCTGAAGGGCGGTTTAATGCTTACGATAAAGACAGAGCAGACTTTTGACATAAAGGACTTAGCATCAAAAATAGAAAAAGACATGAAAACTACAGCTACTGTCAAGAGCCTGACTGCGATGGCTGGCCAGCCCATAGGTTACACAATTGAAATCGAGCCGGTTGATAAAGAATTATTGTTAAAAACAGTAGAGCAGGAGACAGGCATACCAAGAGCTATGTACAGCATAGAGGAAAGCAGTTCAACTTTAAGTGAAGCATTTTTCAAAAGCACAGTAAAGGCAATAATTATCGCATTTGTTTTTATGTCAATTGTAGTTTTTGCTTATTTCAGGCTTCCTTTTAGGTCTTTTGCAGTTATTCTCGCAGGATTTTCTGATTTGATAGAAACAATTGCACTGATGCAGATTTTCGGAATAAAACTTTCAACAGGCGGGGTTGCGGCACTGCTCATGCTGATTGGTTATTCTGTTGATGCAGATATTCTTCTGTCTGCAAGAGTCCTGAAACAAAAGCACGACTCTGTTCTCGACGCGATTTACAGCGCAATAAAAACAGGCATAACAATGCAGGTGACTGCAATTGCAGCGCTTGTAGTATTATACTTAGTAACGCCGGCAGCGTTGCTGAGGCAGATTTCAATAATATTAATCATTGGCTTGTGTGTCGGCATCCTGAACGCATGGGTACAAAACGCAGGCCTGCTGAGATGGTATTTAGAATGGAAGGAGAAGCATGGACACAATTAGTAAAATTAAAGAGATATTTTCATCATGGCGCGTATGGATGCTTATTATTTTCATTCTCTGCTCTGTCGCGGCAATAAATCCGAAATTCGATGCAACGGGTGTTGAAATTACTTCAGTTGATACGAACAGCTCTGCTGAAATAAACGGAGTGCGCGCAGGTGAAGTTCTGAAGGCAATCAACGACAATCAAATTCAGACAGTTGAAGATTTCAATAAGCAGTCCTCAGCTCTTCAAAGCGGGCAGGTAGTAAAAATAAGCACAGACAAAAGCACATATTCATACATTGCAGAGGCAAAGGACGGCGCGGTTTCGGCTGGCTTTTCTGTTGATAAAGTTCCAACTTCAAATTTAAAACAAGGATTGGATTTAATTGGCGGAGTTAGAGTTCTGTTAAAACCAGAAGAACAATTGACAGACACACAATTCTCAGACTTAGTATCAATTACTCAAAAAAGATTAAATGTTTACGGCCTGCGGGATATGCATGTCAAGCAGGTTTCTGATTTTGAAGGCAATAAATTCCTTTTGGTTGAGCTGGCAGGCACCACACAGCAGGAAGCAATCAAACTAATTTCACAGCAGGGAAAATTCGAGGCAAAAATCGGCGAGCAGAAAGTTTTCTCAGGCGCAGACATAAAGCAGGTTGTACGCTCCTCCCAGCAGGGCGCAGGCATCAGGAACTGCGGGGAATCGCAGGGCGGATGGTCTTGCCAGTTTTTGTTTCCAATAGTAATCAGCCCAGAGGCAGCAAGGCTTCATGCAGATATTACTTCTAAATTAGCAACAATCTTTGTCGGAGATCAGGAATACCTCGAGAAAAAATTAGACTTGTATCTTGATGATGAATTAGTTGACAGCTTGTATATTTCCACAAACCTGAAAGGCCTCGAAGAAACCAGCTTTTCAATCGAAGGGCCCGGAACTGGCAATACAGAGCAGGCCGCATTTAATTCTGCACTCGGAAATATGAAAAAAATGCAGACAATACTCGTTACAGGCTCTTTGCCTGTTAAATTATCCATTGCTAAGATTGATATTATATCTCCAGCACTCGGAGCAGAATTTCTCAGGACAGCTATAATCGCAATAATTGCAGCCGTCTTCGTTGTCGGAATAATAATCGCAGTGAGATACAGGAAAGCAAAAATTGCAATCCCGATAATGCTAACGAGTTTATCAGAAGTTTTCATAATTTTTGGGGCTGCCGCCCTGATAAAACAGAATTTGGATTTAGCAGCCATTGCAGGCATCCTTGCAACAATTGGAACGGGTGTTGATGCACAGCTTGTTATTACAGATGAGGTTCTTGGAATGAAAGGCAGTGAAAGCTACGGCTGGGCAGAGAAGCTGAAGCGGGCTTTCTTCATAATCATGGGCTCTTACATGACTGTCGTAGCCGCGATGATTCCGCTATTAGCTATTGGAGCTGGCATGCTGAAAGGCTTTGCATTGGTTACGATAATCGGTGCTTCAATCGGCGTGTTTGTGACGAGGCCGGCTTATGCGAAGATTATTGAAACGCTGGTTAAGTAGGCTAAATGGTTTACTAAAGTATTCCAAAGTATACTTAAGTATTATAACATAAACTTTATATACTATGAAGTTTACTTATAAACATGGCCACTGTCATAAAGCTCAAGGATGAAACAAAAAGAAAGCTAAAGCAGTTCGCAGTAAAGAAGCTTGGCGATGATATTGGCAGGGATGTTACTTTTGATACAATTGTCTCGCTTTTGCTGAAAGAGGTGCATAAGTAATGGTTCTCGAGGACTTAGTTCCGGCAATCCAGGCAGAGCAGAAGCCATGGTTCATATTCCCAATTACTTTCCTTTATGCCTCAATAGCAATATTCCTCGCGCAGTGGATTTTCCCCTCGCAGGCAGCCATAGTCGCAGTCTTTTTGGCTACGCTGGCCAGCATGCCATTGATGATAAGCATCATAGGCTTTGAAAAAGAAAAGGAAGAGCGTGACAAGAATTACCTTCAGGAAGTTGTTTTCTCATTCTTCGGAAAAATCGCAGCTATAAAATCCTCTAGCAGCGAGAAACTCCTGCCGTTTTTCATATTCATGTTCCTCGGATTTTCAGTTGCATTTTCATTCTGGTTTGTAGTCCTGCCAAAAGACACAGTTATCAACTTATTTTACCTGCAGATGAACACTATTAAGGAAATCAACACAGGCTTTTCTGGAAATATTTCAGCAATTGGATTTTTCTTCACGAGAATTTTATTAAATAATCTGAAAGTCCTAGCATTCTGCGTCCTATTCTCAATCATATACGGCGCAGGCGCAATATTCATACTGGTTTGGAACGCATCAGTCATAGGGACTGCAATAGGCGATTCCATAAAAACAGCCATCACAGGCTATGCAAAAGTTACAGGCTTCACTACGTTCGCAGGCTACTCCTCTGCGATTTCCACTGGCATGTTTAGGTACATGCTGCACGGTATCCCTGAAATTTTGGCTTACTTTGTTGGTGCACTGGCAGGCGGATTCATCTCAGTTGCTGTTGTCAAGCATGAATTCGGCTCAGAAAAATTTGAAAACACGATTTACAATGCAATGGGCTTGATTGTAATTGCAATTTTGATTTTGGTGCTGGCTGCAATGCTGGAAGTTACTATTAGTCCGATGATTTCAGCTAGGTAATTATTCTATTACAAAAGTCTTTACAGCAGTCTTCTCAATTGTGTTTAGCTTGCTCTGCATCTCGCTGGCAGTATTATTCAGTTGATTCACAGAGCTTCTCAAGTCAACCATGGAATTCATCTTCCGCTCAAGCTCCATCAGCCTTTGCTTTAATTCCTCATGGCTGGCTTCCATCTCAGAAGAGCTGTTTAGCGTGATGTTAAATCTGTTTTTCATGTCAATAATCTCATTCCTTGCTTCTGTAATCTCTGCCTTCATGTCCTGTGTCATTTTCGAAAGATCATCCGCCATTTCCTGAGTTTTCTGGCTCTCTGTTTCAATACCAAGCGCCCTTCTGTCAATTGAAGCTAAGGATTTTGTAACTTTTCCAAAGTCTTTTAGGGTTTCTTCCTGCTCTGCCTGCATGTTTTTTACTGCGCTTGAAACTGCGCCAAGGGAACTGCTGAGTTTTTTGAGTGTGGCTGGCCTGAATGTGCTCATCACTTCCTTTGCCTCGCCCTGCAGGCTTGCCAGATCAGAATGCAGTATGTCGCAAAGTCCCTTCAAAGATGAATCTGCTTTTTTCAGCTCTGCAAGTGCCTGCTCTGTTTTGCTTAATTTTGTATCCTGAGCTTTGTCTGCAACTTTTATTGAATCAATTTTTGAATGAAGCTCGCTGGCAGTGTCAACTAATTCTGCATGGACTTCGCTATGTGATTTTTTCAAATCAGCAATATCTTTTTCTCCTGTATTTTTCAGTTTTGCAATTGAGTTGTGAACATCGTTAATCATACTGCGCATCAGCCACAGCTCTTCAGCGCCTTTTTTCTGGAGCTTCGTGATTTCCAATCTGATTTTTTTTCCAACATCAGTAAGATTCAATTCTATTTTTTTTGATTTGTTTTCAAATTCCAGGAGTTTTTCGTGCGCCAGTGAAACATCATCATTTACATTTTCGAGCTTTTCTGCATGGGGCGCCAAGTCGGTATTTTTTCTGAGGTGTTCGAATTTTCTTTTCAGAATTTCTAAATCATCTTTCAAATCATCATGTTTTTTGTGCGCAGACAGTATGTTTTGGTTCATTGAGCTGAGGCCTGCCTTCAGGCTCTTGAGGTGCGTTATCGCTAGAACCATATCGCCCTTGCGTTCTGCAGGCTTTGCTTTCCTTACCCTGGCTGCTTTTTTCTTCAATTTTGTGCTTTTGAGCCGCGGGGGCTTTGGCGGAGGAGGTAGCTTCTTGCCGAAAAATGGGAATGCCATGGTTATTTATGGCAATATCCTTTTTATTAAAGTTAGTTTTACTTAGTTAGTGAATAATATGCAACGTGCTTAATCTTCGCCGAAAATAGCCTTCATGGCAGCTGAAATGCCTTCTTCAACGCTCTTTGACACCTTTTTATTAGGTGCTATAAGAGTTTCACCCTGCTTCATATTAAAGTATTCATAGAATTTCTTTGTAGGGGCTAGCCATTTTGACAGGCCTGAACGCGAGGATTCAATATATTCCTGCTCTATTAGGTATTTTATGTGGTTGTAAGCCTTATTTGAGCGGACTCTGACAACATCGCACTGCCGTGAGCCTCCGCGCCACGCAATATATGCCAGTGTTTCAAGAATTCCCTTATCCATCTCTGGCTGAGCTACGTCTTTTATAACTTGGATGTTTTCATCAGGGACTTTGAATTTCCAGTTGATGCTGTCTTGCACAATTCTCAGCCCGCCTTGGCCTTCGTAATCTTTTTGGAGTTCAATCAGCGCAGCCTTTGTCATTTCTGGGCTTGAGCCTACTTTTGCGCAGATTACTTCAACATTAGTGCCCTGCGGGATGCAGAATAAAACTGATTCTATTTTTGCCTTTAGAGTTGGAAGGTCAAGAGGGGCCTGCAAGGTAGGCATCTGCTCTTTCTGCTCAATTGCTTCAGAGGCTCTGGCTCTTTGTTTCCTTGGCTGGCTTTCTGCCGCAATTGGCTGTATGTTATTTTCGTCAGTCATCTTCTTCTGAATCCCCCTCAGCCTTTTTAGCTTTTACTTCTTTCCCATCTAGTTTGGGTTTTTGTATATCCTCTAAATCAAATTCTGCTTTATTTAAATCTTCATTCTCTGCGCCAGCCTGCACTTCAATAAATATTTCTCCGAAAGCGACATCCTGTTTCAATTCAATTTTATTCTGCTGTGCAAGATGCAGAAGCGGAATTAAAGTCCATATAATCTCTTTCTTGTCTTTTGTAGGGGTAAGTTCGCTGAACTGAAGCAGGTTTTTGCTGTACCTTTTGATTTTTTCCTTGATTTTTTTCCACAAGCTATCAATTTTCGAGAAAACATCAACTTTCCTTATTTCCACCCTGTGCGGTTTCATCATTGCAGCCAGCTCGGACTGCCTGAACCGCCTCTTCTCATCAACTTCAAGGGCTTTTTTCAAAGCATCAACAAGCTCGAACATGGTAACTTTTCTTTTTCTTATGCCAGGTATTCTCAGATTTAATTTTGCTTTTGTGAAATGTTTTTCCTGAAGCTCCGCGTTTTCTTGCAGTTCGAGTTCTTCCGGGTAATCTTCTGGGTTGGTCAGCTGAAGGAGCTGTTCCACGCCAAGCCTATCTGTTTTCATCTTTAGAAGGATTGCAGCGGCAAGAATTACTTTTCCTGACAATCTGAAATTATGCGCCTTGAGTTTTTTTATAATTCCAATGTATTCGCGCGATAAAACTGAAAGATCAACATCCCACGGATCTACTTTTCCCTCGCGGACAAGTTCGTGTATGATGGTCTGCCATTTAATATCGTCTCCCTGAAATATTAAATCATAAATCTGCTCATTCATACTGCACCTACGAATCCCGATATTATAAATAATCCTATGCTCAGAAGCATTGCGGAAATCCAGATGCCCTTATTCCACGTCCAGATTTTCTTTCCATCTAGGACTGCGAAAGGCAATAGGTTGAAAATGGCCAGCCATGAATTCACATATGCGCCTGTTTCAAAAACTTTCAAAGGCGCAAGCATTGAAAGCGCGATGAATGCCAGCGCAAGAATGTTGTTGGTTATCGGGCCTGCCAGGCTTATTTTTCCCATTTTTTCAGAAGTAATGTGGATTTTTTTAATGGCAAAGCCGTTTTTTGTCTCTTTTACGGGCGCAATCATTGTCGCACCAGGTGCTGCAAAAACAAATCCCCCTTTGAAGACGAAAGCCATAAGGACTGCGAAGAACAGGCCTGCAGGCCACATCCTAAACTCTGCCCAGAAACCATATCGCTGCGCAACAAATTTATGGGCCAGCTCATGAAGGACGAAGGCAAAGCCGACTGCAATAAGCGTATAAAAAAAATATTGAGGCGCGTATGAGAAAAAACTGCCTGTGCGGAAAATCTCTTTATCGAACAAGACAAATGAAAATGCCACTGCGAGCGCAATTAAGGCAATGATTATGTGTTTTATTTCAGTTTCAGATGTTTTGAACCTTGATTTCATTTTATTACAATTTTACGCTGACGACGTTGCTCCATTTTTCCTTTGTCATGCTAACGCCATATACGCTGTCTGCCTCTGAAATGACAGCATCGTTGTGTGTTATGATTACTATTTGTGCTTTTTCAGAATATTCTCTGAGAAGTTTTGCAACTTTTTCAGAATTAACCTTGTCAAGCGCAGCATCAATTTCATCCAGAAGGTAGAATGGCGCGGGGTCGTGGGCCTGTACTGCAAATATCAATGAGAGTGCGACAAGTGTTTTTTCTCCGCCTGAAAGAGCTGCGAGTGATGTCCGCCTGCCAATCTCATCAATTATTTTTACTGTGACTCCGCCTTCAAATGGATTGTTATTATTTTCAAGCTCAAGAATCGCGTGATTTTTTTCAGCAACCTTGGAATGTATTTCCTTGAATTTCAGCGCAACAGAGTCATAAGTGTTCATGAATGTTTCTTTTTTCTTTGTTTCAATTTCATTTATTACGCTGACAATATCGTTTTTTTCGGATGTGAGCTTGTTTACCTTGCCAGCTAGGTTTTCATATTCCTGCTGGACTGCTTCGAAAATTTCTAGAGCGCGCATGTTAATATTTCCAAGCTGTGTGATTTTCTCGCTTAATGTCCTTGCCCTGCGCTTTGCGTCTTCTATGTTTTTTACTTCGGCAGGCGTTACATTTGCAAATGGCTCCATTTCCTGCTTTAGGGTTGAAAATTCAGCTTCGTGCTGTGCCTGGATCTTTCCGGTTTCAAGCTGAGCTTCATTGTATTTTTTCTCGGCTTCGCGCAGGTGCAGGCTTGCCTCGTTTTTCTCTGCAATTATTTCTTTTAATTTGCTTGTGAATTTGTTCTGCTCGCCTTCTTTTGCTTCTATTTCCTTGTCAAGGACTGCGAGGGCGGACTCCTCTTTACCTATCTGCTTCTCAAAGTCTTTCTTTTCTTTTTCCAGACCATTCAGTTTCTTTGTGAGATTTTCTTTTTCAGGCGCAAAAACATTTTCCATAGTTGCAATTGCGCTCTGCAGATGCGATTCTATTTCTGATTTTTTTGTTAGGAGTTCCTGCAGGTCTTTCTTGCCAGAACCGAATAATTTTGATTTCAAAACATCTCTCTTCGCAGATTTTTCTTTTATTTCTTTATCGAGTTTTTCACAGCCCTTCGCGCATTTTTCAATTTCAGATTCGGAATTTGAAATATCTTTCTTTAAGCCGGTGATTTCTTCTTCAAGGCTGTCGAGATCCTTGCCAAGGCCTTTCGTGAATTCAACCTTGCCTTCGAGTTCTGATTTTTCTGTGCGCAGCGCATATATTTTCTGCTCGTTTGCCTGCCTTTTTGATTCTAATTCAGAAATATTTTTTGTAATTACGGCAATGTCTGCCTCAAGCTTGACTAAGGCACCTTGGAATTCATTTTTCTCAAAGCTAACGCCCAGGTCTTTCTCGCGGAAACCGCCGGTTATCGCGCCGGTCGGCTCGAAAACATCACCTTCTAAAGTTACCATTCTGTGTTTTGAAATTCCGAGAGACCTTGCTGCCGGGATGTCGTCCACAATCAATGTGTTTCTGAAAATATACTGGAAAACTCTCTTATACTTTGATTCGCAGGTTATTAATTCCGAGGCTAGCCCGATTATTCCGGATTTCTTTGGCACCTCAGAAACTGCATCAACTATTAGTTTATCCATTGGAAGGAATGTAGCAATGCCAGCCTTTGCCCCTTTTAGGACTTGCAGGCACTTTATGGCAGTTTCCTGGCTGTCAACAACAATAAATTTCATCCTGTTGCCTGCCGCAACCCTTAACGCTTCAGAATATTCCTTGTCAACCTTTCCAAGCTCTGCCACTGTGCCGAGTATTCCTGAGATTTTTTTCTTCTGAGAGAATAATTCCTTGATTGCCCTGTCGCGCAGGAGGATTTCCTGCACAGAACTCTGGGCTTTTGTCTTTAACTGCTCGCCTTCCTTGCTTTGCAGTTCTTTTCTCAATTCACCTAGTTCGAGAGCCAGCCTTGAATCTTGCGATGCCAGCTTTCCTATTTCTTCAAGCAAGTCCTTGTATTTCTTTTCGATTTTTCTGGAGTCATACTTGTCTGCTTCTGCAAGGCCTGCCTCAGCTGTTTTTAATTTGTGTTCGAAAATTTTTATATTTGCAGAAAGCGTTGATTTCTCGCCGCTAAGCTTCATGAACTCCGCATTTAATTTTCCAATTTCCTTGTCAAGCGCAGAAACTTTTTCATCTATTGATTCCAATTCAGAAGTGTCTCCTGATTTTTCAGCCTGCTCTGCGCTTGTGATTTTCTGTTTCTGTTTCTCAAGTTCAGAGCGCTCTTTTTCCTTTTCTTTTATTTTTAATTCAATGTCTTTGAGGTTTTTTTCCAGCCCTTCGCGAGCAGTGTCTGTCTTGCCTACCTGCTCGCGTGATAAAGAGACTATAGTCCTTGATTTTTCTGCCTTGATCCGGAGCTCTTCTATTTCTTTCTGGAGTGCGAGTGATTCTTCTCCGCCTTTTTTGCCGATTTCTTTGTCAAGCGCCGTAATTCTCTGCTGGAGCTGTGTAATTTTCTTTGATGCAATTTCAATTTCGAGATTGGAATTTGTCATGAGGTTTTCGCGCTTTTCTATTTCTGCAAGGGTTTTGTTTTTCTTTGCATTTGCTGAGTCCATGCGCAGTTTTATTTCAGCTGCCTGAAGCGAGGACAGCTCTGCAGTCATTGAGCGGTGCTGTTCTGCGCCTTTCTTTTCCTGTGCGAGATTTGTCATGTATGATTCTTTTTCGTTGAGGATTATCTGCGATTCCTTTAGCTTTTCGTCCACTTTTCCGAGTTCGGCAAGGGCTTTCTGCTTCCTGAATTCGTAAGTGCTGATGCCTGCAATTTCCTCTATCAGCTGTCTTTTCTCAATAGGCTTCATGTCAACGAATCTGGCGATATCGCCCTGAAGAATGATGTTGTGGCCGTCTGGCTGAACTCTGACAAGAGACATTAATTCAATAACTTCCTGCCTTGTTGAATTTTTGCTGTTTATTTTATATTGGGTTGTGCCGTCCTTCTTTATGCGCCGTACTAATGTTATTGACTTCGAAGCATACGGGAAAACCCCGCCGGAATTGTCGAGAGTTATTGAGGTTTCAGCTTCTCCGGCTGTCTGAGTTTTTCTTTTGAAAATCAAATCAGCAAAATTCTCAGCCCTGAGATCTTTTGAGCTCATCCTGCCGAGTATAAAACAAAGCGCGTCAAGGCAGTTTGATTTTCCGCTGCCATTCGGGCCGATAATTGCATTAAGGCCTGGCGAGAAGTCCAGCGCAGATTTCCGCCCAAAGGACTTAAATCCATTCATATTCAAATTAGTAATGAATGTTTTCATTTTCGGACCTCAGTTTGAAAATGCGCAAGCGAACTGCTGTTCGCGGCGCCCCGCGAAACGAAGTTTCGCTTGGGATTAGCAAATAAGCCTTGCGAAATTTGCTTTATCATAGGTAGTATGGCCTTCCTGTCATGATTTTTGGTTTTATATGCAGGGGCTTATAAATCTTTGTAGATTTTGTGCTTTCTGCCAGCGACAACCTTAAAATAAAGGGTATTCAGAGTTAGTTCATGGCATTTGGCGATGTTTCAGGCAGTCCTGCAGAAAAGCCAGCTGGCAAGCCTTCTGAGAAAAAAGCAGAAGCCCCTGAAAAGCAGTTCAAAATAGAGCTGGAAGGCGGGTTGAGGGTTCTGAAAATCTCTGCGGAAAATACATATGCGCCGTCTATCGAGGATGATGCGTCTGTGATGGCGCGGATTTTCGACATTATTCTTGATTCTGGCAAAGTCAGCAAAATTGTATTTTTGCAGAGGGAAGAATATATTTACGATCATTCGCAGGTGAACCTGATTAATGAAATTGTTGCAGTTTATGAAAGGGTTGTCAGGGATGAAGGGCTACTTGGCTTTGGAAAGATGCGGGCACCTGAATGCGCCATGTATGCGCCTGGCTGGCATGATTTTCTTACAAAAACAATCCTACGCCGGCTGAAAGAAGACCCTATCGGTGCTTTTGTTGAAATCCAAAGGAGATTAAGAGAAGAGCAGATCAAGCAGACTGAGCCTCCTGCGCCAGACTATCCTGCATGCAGCCAAGGGTTTATACAAACCCTGCAATTAATCTCAAGCTATCTTGCAGAAACAAAGCTGATTCGCATGGCAGGCCCGCACCTTGCAGGCTTAAAAGTAGGAGATAGGGCAATTTACAAAAGATATTTCAGGCCAACTGTCCAGCCGTATTTTATTTATACAAAGCTCATAGCATCATATCCGACAGGCGCAGAAGAGATTGATTCTTATAAAATTGCAGAAGACACACAGGTTTTGATTCTGAAACTGCCGAATGATATTAGAAATACATACCACATTGTTCCGATTGAATTTAAATTAACCGAAGATAAGTATGCGCTTTTGTCAGAAGCCCGCGAAGTTTTGGCAGAACACAGGCCGGAACGCTCAGAGTTCATAAATCCCATGCGCACGCGGGAAGTTTTCATGAATATCAGCAAGGACCTGCTTTCTGATTTGGCCAAAAACAAGGGAATGAAATTAAAGCACGAGGAAATTGAAATGCTGGCCAGAATTCTTGTAAGATACACTATCGGCTTTGGCATGATTGAGATTCTCATGTCTGATGAGAAAATTCAGGACTTGGTTGTTAATGCCCCGATGGGTTCAAATCCGATTTCAATTATTCATGCAGACTATGGCGAGTGTAGGACAAATATTACTCCGCTTCCGAAAGAAGGGGAATCATGGGCAACAAAACTCAGATTGATTTCAGGCAGGCCTTTGGATGAGGCAAACCCTGTTCTTGATTCAGACCTAACACTCCCTAACGCAAGGGCAAGAGTTGCAGTCCTCCAGAGGCCTTTGTCGCCCCTTGGCTATGCTTTTGCTTTCAGAAGGCACAGGGATAAGTCGTGGACTTTGCCTTTATTCATACAGTCAAAAATGCTCACTCCTTTGTCGGCCGGCTTGATTTCATTTTTAGTTGACGGCGCAAGGACAATGCTTATTGCGGGAACAAGAAGCGCGGGAAAAACTTCACTCCTCGGCGCAATCCTCGTTGAATTGGCAAGAAATAATAGAATTATAACTTCAGAAGATACACTTGAACTCCCAGTAGACCAGCTGAGGCATCTCGGCTATGATATCCTATCAATGAAAACGCGTTCAGTAATCACTGGCGCAGAAGCGGAGGTCCCTGCAGAACAGGCCATTAGGACTGCCCTCAGATTGGGAGATTCTGCACTGATTCTCGGCGAAGTCCGTTCAGTTGAAGCCCGTGCTTTGTATGAAGCAATGAGAGTCGGCGCCCTTGCAAAATTAGTTGCAGGAACAATCCACGGCGATTCTCCGTATTCTGTTTATGATAGGGTTGTAAATGACCTTGGAGTCCCGAAAACTTCTTTCAAGGCCAGCGATATAATTTTAGTTGCGAATACAATAACTTCCCCGTCAGGAATGGAGAGATGGCGAAGGCTTACGCAGATTTCTGAAGTAAGAAAGTTCTGGACAGAGGACCCATTATTAGAGAAAGGCTTTGCTGATTTAATGAAGTATGATGCAAAGGCAGACCAAATTTCTGCAACAGATATTTTGACAGAAGGGGAATCTGAAATCCTGAAGGCAATCGGGAGCAGAGTCAAGGAATGGGCAGGCAATTGGGATGCAATCTGGCAGAATATTGAGCTGAGGGCAAAGGTAAAGCAGGCCATCGTGGATGTTGCCAACAAAACCAAAAATTTTGACTTATTGGAAGCGCCTTTTGTAGTAAAAGCAAATGATGAATTCCACAAAATCTCAGCGCTTGTTGCAAAAGAAGTCGGCTCCACAGAGGCGAACCGGGTTTTTGCAGAGTGGGAAGGCTGGCTGAAGAGTGAAGTTAAGAAACAGCCAAGATAAGCCAAATTATTAGCTGTTCGGCAAACGGGTGGTTGTGTTAAACCGAAATATTTAAATATGGTAAAAATACCATAATATTATGGTAAAACTGTGGGATTGGCAGAAGACAGAAACTAAATTAAGCCCAAAAGAAAGAGTGGTAATGTACTTGATAGAAAATAAAAATCCACAATCAATCATGGCTATTTCTGGAGCAACTCTTATTGATTACAAAAATACATATAATATAATAAATGAGCTTCGGCCAGAAATCATATCAAAAGAAAAAATAGGAAATACAAACATAATAAAATTAAACTTAGTTCCAAATCAGCAGATTTATTCTGTTGAAAATAAAAGGGCAAAGCGGTTTTTATCTGCGCATCCAGCATTAAAAATAGTAAAAAAATACATTGAAGACTTGAATTACCCATTTCTTATCGCATTGATATTTGGTTCTTATGTTAAAAATACGAAGACAGAAAATTCGGATGCAGATATATGCATAATATCTGACAATATGAATAAAACAAATGAATTACGAGAAAAATTAAGCCTATTGTCTTTAAAATTAGAAATTCATGAATTTACGACAAAAGAATTTGTTTCGATGATAGAGAAAAATAAAAATAATCTCGGCCACGAAATAATTAAAAATAATATAATTCTTTATGGCGCAGAGAACTATTATAATCTCATATCAAAATGGATGAACAAAGAATAAAACGGGCAGAGGATAACTTTAAGCGGTATTTGCAAGAAGGCAAAATAAAAAAAGTGCCAAAAATAGATTCATTAATCTACACGACTTATCTAAGGAATGCCAGAGAGAGCTTGCTTGTAGCAGGCCAATTATTCCAAAATAAAACCTCGTCTTTATGGGTGGTTGTAGCAAGTTACTATTCCATGTTTTACATGGCTTGCGCATATCTTTATATGTTGGGATATAAAACAAGCCACGAAATCGTTCACCTTGTTGTCAATGAATCATTAATCGTGCAAGGCAGGCATAAAATAAAAAATCACCTTCTGGAAGCATATGAAATCGGAAAAGAGGAAGCGTTGTCTATCAGTGACAATTATCTAAAAGATTATGAATTTGAGAAGGTCAAAAGAGCAACTTTTCAGTACGAGACAACAGAGAATATCAAGGAATCTAAAGCCCAGACCTCTTTAAGCAGAGCAAAAGAATTTTTGACGCTAATGGAAGAGATTCTCGGTAAATGAGTGAGGCGAAGAAACAGCCCAAGCAATAGGTTTATAAGTTACCTTTAGTTACTAATAGTTACCAATGCCTAATAAAGCAGTCAAAATAGATTTGAAATTATACAAGGAAATAGCAAAACTTCTCAGGAATTATGATTTCAAATACCAATATCCTTCTATGTCATCATTTATTAACAGCGCAATCCACGAAAAATTAAAGGAGGCAAAGCACAAAGGCTTGTTCAGCATAAAAATATGAACGAAGACATACTCCAGAAATACAGGCAGAGGATTGCCCGCGAGCTGAAATCAGATTATGCGCAGGCAGGCGTAAAATACTCTGACGAATACAAGACTTTCAAAGCAGAACAGCTCGGAAAGGCAAGGACTTTTTACGAGAAGGCCTGCAACTATTCTGAAAAGATTTTCAAAATAAAAATAGCGCAGGCAGACGTAGATAAGATAACCCCTGCGATAAGGCTAGCCCACCTTGCAATTACGCCGGAAGGAGTGTTTTCATTTACATATCTGGCTGTATTTGCCACAATTGTTTTGTCTTTTATCTTGTTTGCAATTTTATGGTTTAATCCATATATAATAATTATCGGGCTGATTACAGCGGTTTCACTGCTATTTTATCTGCCTTCTGTGCCGAAAAAAATATTGACAAGCTGGCGGGCAAGGGCATCTGACCAATTAGTTCTCGCAGTCCTGTATGTTGTAATCTATATGCAGCACACGCCGAACCTGGAAAGGGCAATTAAATTCGTTGCAGAGCATCTTCCCCCTCCGCTTTCCATGGATTTTATAAAAATCCTATGGGATGTAGAATCAAAAACATATACTTCCGTAACAGAAGCCCTAGAAGATTATGCAGTTACGTGGAAGGATGTTGATAATGATTTTATAGAATCAATGCATTTGATACAGGCATCGCTTTACGAGCCGAGCGCAGAAAGAAAGAAGCAGATACTCGATGAAGCAGTCAAAGTAATTTTGGACGGCACTCAAGACCATATGCTTACTTTTGCGCATCAATTGCAGAGCCCCATGGAAGCCCTGCACATGCTTGGCGTAGTCCTGCCAGTAATGGGCTTAGTCATGCTTCCTATGATTTCTGCTTTCATGGGCGCAGATATTAAGTGGTATTATATTGTCGGGCTTTACAACTTTGTCCTGCCTCTTGCGATTTATGGGATTGGGAAGTCTGTTTTGTCTACAAGGCCTGCCGGCTCCGACATGGCAGATGTTTACTTATTCATGAAAGCAAAGTACAAGTCAAAGAAGGACCAGAACCTCCTGCTCAGCGTACTTGCAGGCCTGCTTATCATGGTGCCTGGCATTATTTATTTCGCAAAAATGTTTACTTTGTCAGGCGATGCATTCCGCAAGGAATCATTTTCCATGCTCGCGATTTTTTCAAGCATAGATATTGTCCTTGCCTTGGGGCTGGCATTTGGGCTGTATTACTACATGACTGTCAAAGACATAATCAAAGTCAAAAAGCAGATTGAAGGAATGGAACTTGAGTTTGCATCTGCTATTTTCCAGCTTGGTGAAAAACTCCAAGAGAGAAAGCCGCCAGAACAGGCGATTATAGAATTGGCGAATACAGTAAAAGCAGCCGATGTGGCAAAGTTTTTCCAGATAATTGTCACAAATATAACTCAGTTAGGCTACGGGCTTAAGGATGCTGTCTTTGATGAAAAGTCCGGCGCGTTATCTTATTATCCATCATCAACAATCAAGAGCGCAATGGCACTTTTTGTTGAAGGTGTTAAGAAAGGGCCAGAAATTGCAGGAAGTTCCCTGCTGATTATTTCAGAATACCTGCGCACTGTAAAAAAAGTCACAGACAGGATGAAGGACTTGCTTGCAGATACAGTCAGCTCAATGTCTTCGCAGGTAACTACTTTTATTCCCGTTATTTCAGGAATAGTTATTGGGCTGGCAGTCCTAACAAGCACTGTCCTGCTGAATCTCGGAGAGCAGATTAAATCCGCGACCATGATAGGCGAAGGCGCGGGCGGGCAGGCCGCAGGTGTGGGCAGCATTGCAGATATTTTCCAAATAGATTCCATGCTTCCAAGCCCGCTGTTCCAATTCACAGTTGGGATTTACATATTACAATTAGTGTGGTTGCTTTCTTATATGCTGTCGGGCATAATCTACGGGCATGATGAAGTTGAATTAAGATGGATGATGGCCAAGAACTTTTTGATTGCGACAGTTTTATATGTAGTTATCACATCAATCACAGTACTGCTGTTCAGCGCACTTGCTGCGCCGATAACACAGCTTTCATTTGCAGGCACATAAAATGGAATGGGAATATTTAGCTACAACACTTATAATGATCGCAGCAGTAGCTGTAGTTGTAGGACTGCTGGCATTTGCACTGGCGAGGTATTTATGAAAAGTAAAAAAGGAGATTTGAGCGTGATACTCGGTAAGCTTCCGATGATAGTTTTTATAATTGTCGTCACTATATTAATTTTAATGCTAGTATATTCCATAAATAAAGGAGGCTTAAGTTTCATAGCAAGCCCGCCGGTAAAGGAGTTGCCAATACCATGATTGGAAAAAAGGCAGACCTGACAGTAACACAGATTTTGCTGATAGTCCTAGCAGTAATTTTTACTGCAGCGGTTTTATATTTTCTGCTGTTCAGGTATTCAACAGGCGTAAGCGACTATACAAAGAATTTTATACTGCCATTTGGAACAAAGTAAAATGAAAAAAGCACAAATACCGCTTGGCAACTGGACTGTAGGAATAATAATTGCTTTGGTTGGCTTTGCTATTCTTGCATACCTTATGCTGTCAGGCATACTGCCGAAGTCGTTTACGTCAATACTAGGGCAGCTAAAGGGCCCGAGTTTGTAAAATGTTTGGAAAAAAAGGCTTCGACATCAGTATGAAATTTGTCATAATGTGGATAATCCTGCCGTTAGTGGCTGGAGTGATGATTGTCCTGCTAGTAGTTGCTCCAACTGCCTCTGCTCTCGGAAGCAAAGGCTATTCTGATAGTTTGTGCCATTTAAATGTTGCTTTGAAGGGTAAGGCATGGGTTGGTAAGGTAGTAATTCCACTAGTGATGTGCAAAGAACGCGCCATAACAGTTGATGCTGATAATTGGAAGGCCTGCGATCCAAATAGTAAAAACGGCTGGAAAGATTCGGGCGATATAAAACGCTGTGCAGAGCAGCAACTTTTCAATTTGATGTCGAGGTGCTGGTATATGTATGGCAATACAGGAGATCTTGGTAGAGGTAATGATGATAGTAATATTTGTTTTGGTGTAAAGTTTAGAGATTTAGGCGATGAAACTATAACAGAAGATTCACTGACAAACTTTATGTTAGAACAAAAATTGCCAAATGGGAATAATTATTGCTCTGTGTTGCAGAACAATGTTCCTAATGGCGCTTGCGGGCGCGTTGATGAAATAAATTGGCAAATTAGCGAAATAAAAGATAAAGAAAGCCGGCGCATATGGTTTCACGATAATGTGTGGCCATCGCCAGGCACAGATCAAATCGTAATAGGTTAATCATACTCTTCTTGCGGTATTTTTGTGTGTGGAATTGTATGCATCCCAAACCACGCCATACGTCGTCTCTCCACTAACGAGGTATCTATCAACTCGCGAAGAAAAAATAACAACATCGCCAACACGAGCCTGCAATTTGCTTTTATCTACGCCAAAGCCGAGCGGATAAAACTCATGATCGTATTGGAATCTGGGCGCTTCTTTTTGTCCAAAAGTCTCAAAAGTTAATGCCACCTCTACGGGATCCGTGCGGTAATCTGAAATGGCGGTAAGTCTATCCTTAACATAAAGCATATCGCCACGCTTGTGTGATTTCATCCTATCTACATTCCAATCGTCATCAGTGTCTTCACAATCCAGCATAACTTGCATAGCAGTCATTGTTTTAATTGGCACTAGTCCAGGCACCATTTCCGGTGCCAGCACATTCAACCCAAGCCAGCCTGCAACACCCATAATAGCAGCAGCCCCGCCAATCTTAGCAACTTTCTTAAGAAAAGTCCTTCTGCTCATTGGCCTGCCAGCAGTTCGTTCTTCTAAATCTGCAACTCGCCTGACGTTCAACTTGTCGAAATCTTCCGATTCCATGTTTTTGCAATAGTATTTACTTTTTTAAACCTTACTAAAATGTACTACGTATCGCAATCCATAAATCAAACTATTACAAAATGAGATAGGGCGACTTTGCCTGAAATCTCGATTTGCGAAACAAGCTTTTTAAATACAATACTATATTGTAAATATATGTTGTTCCGAATAGTCGAGTCGCAGAAAGTGGATTTTATTTCATTTATTGATAATATTAACAAAAATAGAGAATTTGCCAGCCTCATGACCAAAATCTATCCAAACCTGCATGCCCTATCTGGGAAAAGGCAGGCCCACAAAACCTTTTGGCACCAGAATGCAGGCCTTCGGGCAGAGGCAAAGAAAACGCTATACAAGCTGATTTTCCTTGATTTCGACAAAAAGCTTGAAACCCTAACAGGCAAGCCATGGCTTCCAAATAGGTGCTGCCTGTGCCTTGTGCCTGAAAACGAAATCCGCAGCACAAAAGCCGGCATTAATTTCGGCTATCTGGCAGAAAGCGATTTTGAAAATATGAAATTAAGGTTTGCACAGGCTCTGGCAGAATTCAAATTCAGTTCGGAAAATTCAAAAGCAAAAGAACAAACAATTGCTGAAATTGCCAAAATCTTAGTGCAGTAACTCAGCAATAAATTTATATACACCTGTTTCTGATAATTATTGAGGTAATGAAATGGTCACAAAAAAAGCTCAGGGACTGCCCCTAAATCTCATCGTATTGGCAGCTATAGCAGCATTGGTTTTGGTATTGGTAATATCCTTTACTGTCGGTGGAAGCGGAGCATTCTTCGGAAAAATTTACAAGGGCGGACAGACTGCTGTCGGAGATGATTTGACTGTAGTCAAATCTGCGTGTACAGCTGCTTGCGACCAGGCGAAATTAACAACAACAGATGCAGCTTACAAAACTTCAACTTACTGCACAAGGACATTTAACGTTGATGTAAACAGTGACGGCAAGACTGCTGACGTAGGTGTGGCAGGAGCCGCGGGTTTCGTACAGGAAATTGGATTAAACTGCGGAGATGCGCCAATAAGCACAGTCTGTGAAAACTTAATCGGCAACGTAGCTGCGGCCTGCTAAAATGAAACGCGCACAAGGCCTGCCAATAAGTACAATTGTCTTAGCGATAGTTGGCTTATTGGTTTTATTTATGATTATTGCATTCTTTACAGGTGCATTCGGCAAGGTTAGCGGTAATGTAAGAGAAGCCGCCGGAACGACCGCAGATGTGCAAGCAACAAATGCGCAGAATAAATGTGCGCAGTGGTGCCTGCAGTTAGATGGGCTGGCAACTGACGATTTGAAGCGAGCTTCTGCTTACTGCTCAAAAACTCAAACAGTTACTGTGGCTGGCGCAGCTGCGAATAAGAATTGCTGGCAAGACCCAATATTTTCACCTTGCGAAGGCGCACCTGCAAAAGCAGTGGGCAAAGCAGATTGTAGTCTGTAGTGTCTGTAGACATAAATTCTGTGCGCTAATTGGCGCACTTTTTTCTTACACAACTTTTATATATTCTTATTTTATATTCTATTTGACGTAAAGCAACGCAAACTTTGCCTGCGCTCGTTCGCAGGTCCCAAGCCGAACCTGTTCGGCAGGGCCAAGAAAATTGCAGAACAATTTTCTCTGGTTTGTTTTAGCGTTGCAAAAACAAAATGGTCGCATATAAAAAAGCTCAGGGACTGCCGATAAGCACAATCGTTTTGATAGTAATCGGTTTGTTAGTATTATTCATAATTATTGCATTCTTTACCGGCGCGTTCAGCAAAGTCAGCGGAAATGTAAAAACCGCCGCAGGCGATAGCGGAGAAGTGCAAATAAGCCAGTCTCAGACAAGATGCGCGCAGTGGTGCCTGCAAATGCAGGGCCATACAGATGACGCAACAAAACTAGTATCTTCATATTGTAAAAATACAGTAATTATTGCAGGCGCACCGCCAGTAAATTGCTGGCAAGGTCCAGTGTTCTATCCCTGCGAAGGTGCGCCGGCCGGCTGCCATCTGTAATTTTTCTTTTTCCAATATCTTTTTATATCTTCGATTAAACACATTCGCATGGCTACTGGCAAGAAAGCAGTCGGGATGCGAGTTATAATTTTGGCAATAATGGCAGTTGTCGCACTGCTCTTTGCACTCGTCATCCTGCCTAGCATGGCAAAAAACGCAGGAGGGCAGGCAAACCTTGCAATCGGCGGGGCAAAGCTAGACACGCCTAATGTTTATGACACTTTATTTAACATGGGCGTTACTTTTGGGGCCTGCGAACAGCCAAAAGATATTAACAAGATTGTCGAATTGGAAGCAGAAACAACTAATGAGGTCTGCTGGTCTCCGAAAGTGCCAACATATAGTAGTATGGAATCACCGTTCTATGAGTGTCCGGTGGCCAGCCACATTACAAATATTATGTTTGATGTTGACTTGGCAAAAGATGATAAATTCGCAATATATAATCTGCAAACCAAAGACGATGGCACTATTACTATTGTAGGTACAATTGAGCCGATAGTCGGCGCTGCAAGTTCAAAAAATAACATACGGGATATTTCTGATAAAAATGTCAGAAGCATATGGTTTAGCGTTTTAACAAACGGTCAGACCAGGAAATTCAAAGACTACGCAGGCGCAAAAGTTACCAAGGTAGCATGTTCCGAAGTGAAGCCTGTTGATTTGGCCGCAACACTTTTGTACGATACAACTATCATGGATATTGCAAACCCGCAGGCAGTGCCAATCACTTTTGGCTATGAAAACCTCGGAGATCTAAAAGCAGATTGTACTGGCGTAACGCTGACATTAACTTATGCGAATTTAATAACTGGCGAATGGGGACAGCTTAAAAAAATAGATTTTCCGAAGGGTAGCTGTGGCGGCGAATACAATAACGTACAAGCTCCTGTTGCGTTTACGCCGTCTGTCCCAGGAGTTTATGCATTAAGCGCAGAAATAACGCCTGCACACGATGAGACACAGACTTCATTAAGTAATAATAATATTAACGGCGCCAGTAACTTGATGTATATTGTGGCATATAAAAATAAGTATTCGAAGCGCGTGCCAGCCCCATTTAATGTTGCAAAAGAGGAGGGTAATTTTTGGAGAAACCGTTATTGGTATGCTTTCGATAGCTGCCATCACATACCAGTATCGCATGACGTACTTGGCGGTGAATCGTACATCGATAATTATTTAATAAGCACAGACGCCGGCGATGCAAAAATAAATAATAAAGCTACAGATAAGATGCATTTATTTGTGTCCGGGCGACCAGCAGATGCATTAGGTATAATGTACAATAATGTGCAATTTTTGCAGCCCGAATTAGATATGGACTTAAGTCCACCAGATAAATGGCAGTATTATTCGGTTGGAAAAAACTTTACTTATGCGCCATTTGCAGGCCTGTCCGCGAATGACAACCGTTATGCGCAGGTAGCTTTTTGTGGGTGGTACAAGGATAGTGATGACAATAATCCCGGGGGTAATAATCAAGGCAGCGGGACATTTGATGTTTATGCTTTTACAGATCAGCCCAATTATGCATGCCTGCGAAAAGGGGAATCAAATCCAGACAATCAAGGCAATCCAACAGGAATAATAAATCTGAAATCAGGCGATAACACTGTCTGCTGGCTTCCTGTATCTAATAATGCAGTCGGAGAAGAAAAATACAAATCAGGCCAATCAATGGAGTATTTCTGCCCATTAGGTACTACTGCAAATAGCATATTAGTAGATTTAAATTTTGCTTCGGATAAAGATTATCTTGAAGTCTATCAAACATTCTTGGATGGGCATACCACTTGCTTGGCGCGTTATGGCGGGCCTCAGACAGCAAGTTGTGATGAATATCATGCAAATGATGGCACTAACAAGCGCGTGGATTTAAACCTGCAAAATAAGCCAGACCATATGCGGTTTTATTTTAAAACAGACGGAGACCAAGTGCGAAGCAGGGAAAATGGCGCAGCCATTGGAGCGTATGTTAAGAAGATAACCTGTGCCTAATTCACAACACGGCGATAGCCACAAACCCTTTTATTAATCAAATCTAACAAATGATTATGAAACACAAGAAAGCACAGGGCCTGCCAGTCAAAACCATAATAGGTATTATAGTTGGAATCAGCGTAATGGTTCTTGCATTTATTATTTATTCAAACATAAATAAGGCGCCGAATGAAGCCATTTCAAACCAGGTGCAGGCAACTCCAAATACATACGACCAGCTTTTCAATGCCGGAAGTTTTGCAGGCCCAATATGTTATGTGCCTTTCAGCAAAACGCCTTTGATGCAATTAGCCAGTGGAATTAATTCCGTCTGCTGGACTCCGCCGGCGATTTACGGCAAGGAATCTGAAAATTCTGACTCGGTAGGCTATGTCTCGCCAAGCTATGCCTGTCCTGCAGGCCAACTGATTGGGAAAGTGAACTTTTCTCTAGAGCTAATGGATGCAAATGATGAAATTAGTATCACCGGCATGGATGAGAATGGCATGCAGGCATATATATATCCCGTAACAGGAACTGAATTTTCGTCAAATAATGATAAAGAGGTAAATCTCCATGGCACTGATGCCGGTGAGCCATTAATTTATCCAGCAAAATACATACAGTTTGTTTTAATTACAAAAGACCATGAAACTGTTTCGCATAATGCCTATGAATTTGCAGGAATAAAAGTTAAATCAATCGAATGTATGACGCCATCATTCGACTTAGTTCCATTGCTTTCGATTAGCCCAACTACTATTGATAATACTAATGCTGCAAAGGATGGCTCTGCAACTATTAAATATGGCTACTGGACGAGGGGCAATACAAATACTATCTGCAATCCTGGCGACGATAGAGAAATAGTTCATTTAGCTATTATGAACTTGCTGAACCCTCGCGCACAGCCAATAACAGATCAATTCGTAATGCAAAATATTTGCGGAGAAAAACAGGAAAAAGCATATATCTTTAAGCCGGGCACAGGCGGGCTGTACAGAGTAGAAGTTTATGTTGATTATGTAAATGGGCAGTATGGTGGTATCATTCCAGAGGCAGACGAAACTAATAACCAAATACACAAGAATGTGATCTCGACAAAAGAAATACACACAATCACACTAGATGCAACAACTGCACCAATTAAGCATTCCGAGGCGCGCGATAAATATTCCAGTGATGATAACTACGTAGTTGGTTTTCCTTCAGAATGTTATGCTGGCGATGGTTTCAATGGCAGGGCAGGTAAGTACATCATCACTCCAGGCTCAGATGAAGTTACACTTGGCGGGTCAAATGGAAAGTCAATTAAGACAGATAAAATATATGGATACATCGGCGGCGGTAATGCAGAGTATCACGCAGATATTTTCAGTAAATACCCGCCGCCAATCACAGAGACTGGAAATGAATATTATTTCAAACAGCCCGGCAAATATTATCTAGAGTTGAATAATAATAAAGGCTATCTATGTGGATGGTTTAAAGACATTGATAATAAAAAAAATAATAATGCCGGAACAAATACCCTGCGCATAGATGTATTAGAATAAGCAAAAGTATTATAATCATTAAAAAATAAATACAAATATGATAAAAGGAAAGAAAGCAGTTGAATGGTATATTTTAGTGTCGCTCATATTATTAGTAGTATCAATACTTTTTATAATATTGTGGCAGACTGGTGCGTTGTCAAAGGTTGGAAATATGATATCTGAGGGGCTGTTCAAGCCGATTGAATAAAATGCGCGCGCAGGCCACAAATACGCAAATAGCCTTTGCGATAATTATGATTGCCTTGGCTGTAATTTTCCTTCTCCTTTTAGTTCTCAAGTTCGGATATGGACTCCAGTCAGTTTCTAATAAATTACCTGGCTCTGCACTTTAATTTTCTTTCGCGAAATAATACAGTTTAATGCTGCAACAATAGAATTTTCTCGCCAGAATGCGGGTTAGTTTATAAATTTAATCCAAAAGTTATTTATTAGTTATCCATTTCATACTCATATGGAAACACCAAGCACAGCATCAAATACACCACCTGTGAAATTTTATATGTTAAAAGCCGAAAATAGAATTAACGCAATGCGTGAACTTTTTCCATCAGTATTTATTATAAGTGACGAATCTGATCGGTTGGGTTTTAGAGCAACACCTGAATAAGCACAGCTTTATCGCGATGCTGTTGATGCGCATATAGCAAGAGTTGAAAACTTAGAAGAAAAAGTTGGCTCTAATATTTCAGCACCACTGTCGCGAGGTTTGCTCTCACCGACTAAAAAATGATTGCTTTATGGATTAGGGGTTGGCGTGTTTACTACTGCCATTGTAGTTTTTCCGATAATTGAAAATGCAGGTCTATCTTTAGCCACGAATAATACTACAAGAGATCCGTATGGTGAGATAAGAAATTACCAATTGCTTGCAACAGCTTTGAGCGGATTCATAGGCGGTACGACTGGCGCAGTAATTGGATTTTATCAAAGCATAAAAGACAGGCTTAGAGATTAGAATTCCTCTTTTTCTAATACTTCAGCTTCGAGGCGTTTTGCTACTTTCTTTTTTACTATGGTTGGTTTTGGTTCTGCAGGTATAGATATTTCTGGTTTTTCCATGGCTTCTGCAGAGCCATCTTTTCGCTTTCTGAGATAAAGCCCCGCCCCTGCCACGCCTATCGCAGCAACTCCTGCGGCAAGCCAGCCAAGCAGAGGGACTTCGGCAAGCTTGTGAAGAAATGATGAGTCTGTTTGCGGACGTTCATTTATTGTGTCACCACTCATATGAGTAGTTTTTTCAAAAATGCCATCGCCATCAGCATCAATTCGCACAGTTACAGAATCTGTTGCGCCCGCGGCGATAGCAGCCCAATCTGGCGCATACTCATGGACTGCGCCGCGGGTTATTCCTACGCGGTGTTTTGAAACAACAGATGCGCTATCGTTTTCATTCATAATAATTTCAAGGCCGTACGTTGAATTTTTTACTGCATGAGCCGTGCCTGTTACTCTGAATGACATGCCTGGCGAATAAGGGACTGCAATTTCGGTCTGCTTTGAACCCGATGGCCCATTAACTGCGAAAACACTGCTGGCATCTGGAGAAATTGGCATGCCGCTGCTGTCAAATGCCTGCAAGTCCACTGGCGAGCCTGTCGTTGCAGAAATAGTGCGATGAAGCGCTTGAGCCGGATGTATGGATGCAATTAATTTACTACCATCAGAACTGATTGAAATTTCTCTCCAAGCCCCGCCTCCGAAACCAAGTGATGCAGTTTCAACATACGAAGTGCCATCTTTTGTGAAGACAGAGTCTTCATGCGTGTGGCCTGCCAGCACAAGGACAACACCATATTGTTTCATCAGCTCTGTGAATTTATCAACATTTTGCGCTATTGTTTCGCCAGTGCGGAATTCCTCGAGCCATGCGCGCATGGCGGGATGGTGCAGTGCTATGATTTTTACTTTTCCGCTCGTGTCTTTTTCATTTTTAACGCCATCCAATCCATCAAGAGTATTTTCAAGCCAGTGTATCTGGCTGTCCTTCAGGCCGCTGCCCTCTGGCTTTAAGTCAGCAGATATAACATCCAAGAATCTATCATGCCCGCTGTTTAAACCTATTATTGCATATTCAGGTTCAACAACTGTTTTTTCTGAGATATCCCCGTCGCCTGCTGCGCTGTGATAGTTGGCAAGCCTATCGTTAATTAGGTCTTCGAGGCTTCCGATGTAAGGTGCGGAGCCGATGACATCTGCTTTTGCTCTGTAATCGTGATTTCCAGGGACAAATAAGAATGAGACTCCTGCATCTTCAAGCGGTTTTATTTCATCAAGGACTTTTTGATAGTTTTCAACACTGCCCGGCCCGTAGCCGTAATTAGCAATGTCGCCAGTGCCGATAATATATTTTGGCAGTTTTGGCAAGGCAAGGATTTTCTGTACAAAATCATGCAACTGCCTGTCTGCGCCATCTGCGCCAATGTGCAGATCTGATATCTGGATGATTTTGTTTTCGTCAATTATTGATGTTATTTGTGGTGTTGTTTGTTGTGTGGACGGATCTATAACTTCAAACGTAAGCGATTTTTGATTATTTCCCTCATTGCGGTCATCTAATTCGTGGCTATCTATCTTGGCTATGATGGTATATGTGCCGGGCAGCAAGGTTTTAGCAGGAACATACGCGCGAACGTAACCTGTTCCGGCGGCAGTTGCGTTATTTAAGCGGATTTCTACTGAGTCATACACTTCGTTAATGTATGTTTGCAGAATAATATTATATGTCTGAGGTTCGCGGACCATGCCAGAATAAAATACATACGCGCTTGCCGAGTCGCCGCGATTTAGTTTGAGCGTAGGAATTTCAGAGTTACGAGAGTCGTCTCGCAGCTCAATTTTATCAATACCTATATCTGGCTTGCTTTGATTATCTGCAGAATTAGTTTTATCTGGCACGTCCAAAACGCTAAAGTTTAGTGTGAGATTATTGTTAGCTTCGTTACTTTCGCGCACAGCATCATGCGGATCTAATGACATAATTATTTGATGGTATCGCGAGGTGTTTAGTAATACATTTCCGGATTCAATACCAGTGCACCCGTTTAGTATTCGCACCCCATTAACTGTTTTTTCGTTGGCCACTACCGTTCCCTCTTCCCGGCTCGTGCTGAAATTCGTTGACAGTGTAGATCTGTACCAAACGTGCTCGGTAGGCCAATTAGAAAGACCAATTTCGAAACAGAAATGATCGTCCGCCGCAGAATTAGTATTTGTGATTTTTTCACCAGTGAGTTTACTCACTAAATGCGCAGATATTATTTTCGCATCAGGCAATGTACTTTCTGCGCTGGCAGTGCGAAGCTCTTCGTACAAAACGCTAAAAACCCCTGCGCCAGTCATAATTCCAGCACCAAGAACTGCACCAAGCTTGCTTTTTGGTTTTGTTGGGATATCTGCATCTTCGAGCCGTTCCTGCAGGCTTTCTGTTGGTGTGTAAACCATTGCCATGGTAAATGCAGGATGTTGGGTTATGATTGTGGAACGATGCCTGCTTTTTTTATCTGCTTCTACTTCAGCATAGCCTTTTTCAGTTAAAGTTAAGCCGGCAGTTTCCAGAACACCTTGTCTAATCAAGTTTATTCTGAAATTATCTGTTTTCCCCAAATATGATAAGTATTGCGGGCAAATTTCATCAAAAGCAGGCAATTGTTCCGCAATTTTCGGATTTTGAGATTGCAATAACTCATATAAATCAACAATTGCGCGTTCTACATTGCCTGATCCAGTATACGTAAGCGTTCCATGCGAGTTTACAAAGGACAGATTGTTTTTGGAAGAAAAATCTGCCAAATAAGCAATAATGCTGCCTTTAGTCATGATTTTTTGCATTACTAATGGCGGGTTTTTTAGTTCCATGTTTTTGTAATTATGTTTTATTTCTTAAACCTTGCTAAGTGACTTTTCTGAGTGTATTTCTGCCTAAAATATCGCGGTGGTCCATTGAAGGTATGCCTTTGCAATCGTCAGAGTCAAACAAGCCAGGGTATTTATCATTTATCAGTTCATTTTTATCGGCTATTGGCGAAGTGAATATAAGTTTATAGCCCTT
>Ga0209210_1000877_pt1 | contig 27951 bp, 29 predicted proteins | sample RifGroA1_FD_183991 | JGI IMG/M metagenome (GOLD analysis project Ga0209210, IMG submission 183991) | Contaminated groundwater microbial communities from Rifle, Colorado, USA - Rifle Groundwater A1 (SPAdes) (version 2) | ecosystem: Environmental > Aquatic > Deep subsurface > Groundwater >...
GCTGATCGAGCACATCCATTCCCTGAAGTTTTGGTGCAATAATTTTATTTACATTCGCGACAGCCCTCAAAACACCCATTCCGTTGTATCGATCCTGCCCATCTCTGAGTTCAAATGCTTCGTAGGTTCCCTTAGATGAGCCTGAAGGCACTGAAGATCTTTCAACAATACCGTCAGTTAAGGTAATTTCAGTTTCAATTGTAGGATTGCCCCTTGAATCCAAAATTTCTCTTGAATCTATGTGTTTAATTTTGGCCATTATTTTTTAACAATTTTTCCTTCCGCAAGATAAATGTGCCTTCTTGTGTCATCAATTGCATCCGGAGAAACGGAGATACTATCAATTCCATAAGAAACAAGTTTTTCAATTAGTCCGGGGTAGACAGAAGGTGCCTGTCCACAAATAGAAACCGATACATTATTTTTGCGGCAAGCTCTTATTACTCGTTCAATTGCCCACATGACAGCTTCATTTCTTTCATCAAATTCGGAAGCGACCTCTCTATTATCCCTATCAATGCCAAGAATCAGCATGGTTAAATCATTGGAACCAATAGACACTCCATCTATCCCCGTTTTTATAAAGTCTTCAATCAAAATGATGTTTGATGGAATCTCGGTCATCATGTAGAGCTTAAATGTATGGGACCGCTTTAGATTCTCATGGCTTATGATTTTTTTTACTTCCTGAAGCTCCTTAATGGTTCTTACAAAAGGGATCATGAGATTCAAATTATTCAGCCCCTTTTTTTCCTGGACCTTCTTTATGGCGCAGAGTTCCAATTTAAAAACATCCGGGTCATGGATATACCTGAAAGCTCCTCTGTATCCAAGCATTGGATTTGATTCCTGAGGTTCATATTGTTTTCCGCCGGAAAGGTTCATGTATTCATTAGTTTTGAAATCTGTTGCTCGATAAAGAACCGGCCTGGGATAAAATGCCCGGCAAATTTTCTCAATACCCTCAGATAATTTGTCTACAAAAAAATTACTTTTTCCATCATGAATTAATTTTTTAGGATGCGTACCTATGCCCGCAATCATAAACTCCGCCCGCAGTAATCCAACGCCATCAACATTTTTCCCCGCAACTCTCTCTGCGGCCTCAGGGTCGGCAATATTTACCAGAAGCTTCGTTGCTGTTTTAATTGATGAGAATCTGTCTGCTTTGTGAACCTGAGTGATTAAAAAACCTCCTTTAAATATCTCGCCAGTTGTGCCGTTAACAGTTACGATTTCTTCATCACGAAGCATGCTAAGCGCTCTGGGCGTACCTACAACAGCGGGTATTCCAAACTCTCTTGCGACAATCGCGGCATGAGATGTCCTTCCTCCCTGCTCGGTGATAATTGCAGAAGCTTTCTTCATTGCAGGCACAAAATCCGGATTTGTGTTCTCAGCAACCAAGACATCCCCTTGATTTACTTTTGATAATTCCGAGGCGGACTTGAGCTTTTTAACATGCCCAGTCCCGATCCCCGGACTCGCCGGACTCCCAATCAAGATTGCCTTTCCCAATGTATTTGAGCTTCGAATTTCTTTTTGATTTTTGATATTTGACCCCGATTTAATCGGGGTTGATTTTTGATTTATAGTAGTGATTGGTCTTGTTTGCACGATATATATTTTGTTTTTTTCTTTTGCCCATTCAAGATCCTGGGGGAAATAGTAATGCTTCTCTATTTTTGCCGCTAATTTTGCCAAATCAATAATTTCCTGATTTGAAAGTTTTACCTTTTGCCGCTTTAAAAGTGGGACATTTATTTCCCTGACGCCCTTGTCGGACTTGACTAACATTACTGTTTGGGGATTAATATTTGAAGTTAGAATTTTAAAAGCTTTCTTGTCTACCTCATAGTGATCCGGGGTTAGTTTTCCCTGGACTATATATTCTCCCAAACCCCATATTGCCTCAATTATGATTTTATTCTTATCGCCTGTAACCGGATCAACTGTAAATATTACTCCGGAAGCATCTGATTGAATCATTTTCTGAACAACGAGGGCGATCCCTGCTCTTAATTGACTTATCTTTTTTTCATGTCTGTAGAAAATTGATCGTGGAGAAAACATTGATGCCCAGCCCTCCCTTAGCTTTTGAGCTAAAACCGCTTCCCCTTTAACATCAAGAAAAGTTTCGTTCTGACCGGCAAATGAGGCATCTTTGGAATCCTCAGCCGTTGCAGAAGACCTAACCGCAACCAACCCCTCACCGATTTTTTCATATTCATCGAAAACTTCAGTTACAATTTCATCGGGAATTTTTCCCGTCAGAATTAAATTCTTAATATGTTTTGATACTTGGTTTAATGACTCATCCTTATCAAAATTTATCGTTGCAAGTAGATGTAGTATTTTTTGGTCCAAATTGTTCTGTTTTAGAAATTCAAAATATGCACTTGAAGTTACAACAAACCCTCCGGGAACGGGAAATCCGGCCTCTATCATCTCGCCTAAATTAGCCCCTTTGCCTCCGACATAGGCAGTATCATCTTTATCTACATCGTATAAAGGCACTACAAAACCATGCGGCCTCACCATATATCAATCGTACAGGAAAGCAAACAAAATTTGCAATAAGTCTTTCTATTAGTAATTAAAAAGTTCGGCAAAGGTTTGGCAATGCCCGGCTTTGCCACCCTCGACTTGCTGACCTAAGGAGAGTGAGTTAACTGCGTATCGCATTTTTCGCGATCGCGCAATTTGTGATGAATATTCCAACCACTATTTCCAATCCTAGCAAGGAGATCCTAGCAAGGAGTATCCTTGTTATGCGTGGCAGGGATACTCCTTATTATCCCCTTATTACCCCCTGTTATCCCTTGTTATCTTGCTTTTCAGAGGTTTTTAGAATTAAGTGGCGAGGATTTTTTTGAAGGATTCAACCATGTCAACAGGGGTAGGGTCTTGGCCATACTCAAGCGCTAAATAATAAGACGTCCAATCAGCAAGATTGAGCGATGAGAACATCTTTGAAAAAACATCTGTTCCACGTATCTCTATAACCTCGGATTCGACACCCTTCTCTAGCAATAGCTTCGAAGTAGCCTCAAACCTCTTAAGATTGCGAGGATCATCATCGGAATCTTTGAGCATTATGATGAAAAACTTTCCTTGAGAATTTGTAAATCCAATCATTTCATTATGATTAAGTTCCGGGAAAAAATTCCAAAAAGCGGGCGTTTTTGCATTTTCATTTATTTTAATCTTCCAGATCATAGCAACAGGTTTATATTTTGGAGACGAATATATAACTGGAGTTTTTCCACGAATTTTACTCGCTAATTCTTTGCCTTTATTTTCGTGCTCTCCCATATGACTATTAAGTTTCTCCGCAAGCGTGAGTAATTTGCTAGTTGTGTCAGGAATCAACCCTTGATTCACAAGAAGCTGGAACATTGATGCAAAAAAGTATCCCGTCCCCATTCGGGGCTGAAAATTGGGATTGGGAATCGGCAGTTTTATGTGGGGAGCGCCGTACTGTTTACATAATACTTCGACTTTGCCGCCGCTTGAAAAACCTACGAATTTTAAACCCGCTTCCCGCGCTTCTTCAAGAGAACTTATTGTCTCTTCAGTGTTTCCCGAATATGAAGCAATAAAGTTCAAAGTTTTTGAAGCATGGCTTTCAGGAGGAAGAGAGTAATATCTATTTATGTATATTTCAAATGGTTTATAATTTGGATGCGTTTTAAATAAGCTATTGCAATAAGTTCGTAATAAGTTCGCTGGCAAAGCTGAACCGCCCATTCCAGAAATCGTCACATTCGAAAATTCACCTTCGACTTTAATATTTTTCGCAAGCGATAATCCTACCTCAAACTGTCCCAGCGTCTCCAAAATCACCTGCCTAAGGTTTGATTTATCGATAGGATTCAAAGAATTAGCCATTTTTTAAATATATCATTTTTCTAAACTTCATGTGCTAAATTAATGGCCGGTTGTATCCCATTCTTTGTTTACTACATCAAAACGATCAAGTTTTTGTTTAAATATATCTTTAATTTTATCAAGGCCTTCTTGTGTTTTTGATTCGAATCGAAGTACAAGAGTGGGGGTGTTTGAGGATGCTCGAACTAAACCCCAACCATCTTTAATGTATACCCTTGCACCATTTATATCATTTACCTTATAACCTTCTGTTTTGAATTCTTCAACCAACTCATCAACAACTTTATATTTATCTTCGTCAGTAGTTTTTACTTGAATAGTAGGTGTTGAAACATAATATGGGGTGTCTGCAATGATCTCTGAGAGTGGTTTATCTTCGGTGGATAAATATTCAAGCATCTTAAGTCCCGCAAAAAATGCGTCATCAAATCCATAAAAATCATCAACAAAAAAAATGTGTCCACTCATCTCCCCTGCCATTGCAGCATTTTCTTCTGCAAGCTTTGCCTTTATATAGGAGTGCCCTGTCTTCCACATTATAGGAACTCCGCCATGCGCCTTGATGTCCTCGGGAAGCGCTTCCGAAACTTTAACGTCAAACACTATTTTTGCTCCTGGATGTTTGGATAAAACAAGACGAGAAAGAAGAATAATGTATCTATCGGGCCAAATTATATTTCCCTTCTCATCGACCAAACCAAGTCTGTCTCCGTCACCATCAAAGGCAAACCCCAAGTCACACTTATTGGCAACTGTTTGCTTCCCAGTATCTTCCATCATTGCTGTCCCGTCAGGATTAGGAGTATAGTTTGGATAAGAAGGATCAACGTTTGTAAAATGCTCAACTACCTCACATCCTGCTTGCCTTAGTAGTTCTGGAGCAAATAAACCAGCAGTACCATTACCTGTGTTTAACAGAATTTTAAATTTTTTAGTTATACTTGCACGAGATAATAAATCCCTTATGTAATCGTCTCTTATATCTTTTTTAGTTACTGATCCCTTCCCATCTACGAATTTATCTTTGGCAATAATATCGTAGAGTTCCTGCATTTCATCAGTCAACAATGTGTAGGAAAAGTCTGTTCCAAATTTAACACCATTCCATCCTGCTGGATTGTGACTTGCCGTAATCATAACCAACCCTTTCACTTTTAAAAAATATTGCGACCAATAACTCATGGGTGTTGTAACTGTACCGATATCAATGACATAAATTCCTGACTCGGTTAGCCCCTTTATCATATTTGCATGAAAGCTTTCAGATGTAGCACGCGCATCATGTCCCACCACAGTTTCTTTAAGGTTCCTTTTCGTGAGGAAAGCTCCAAAACCGCGGCCTAAGTAATAAACAGAGGTGTCATTAAGCTCGTCTTCTGATTCTCTTCCGCGAAGGTCGTATTCGCGAAACATTGTCTTTTTAAGAAGAGGCATATTTTGTTGTAGCAATTAGTTTAATTCTGAAAGCAATAAAATGTCAAGGTGTTTTGCTAAAGGCAAGCTTAAACCTCCGGTTTTGATTTTTTCATCAATTACAGCGAATTTTAAAAATGCTTCCCTTAATTCTCCTTCTGTCCAAAGGACTGCTTGTTTTGTTAGTTTTCCGATCTGCCAATCAGCCATTTTTTTAAACTCTTCAAATTCCTGATACTTTCCCGTTTTTAAAATCATCAATTGTCTCAATCTTTTAATCAATGAATAAACCAATTGTTCGGCACTCGCATTTTTAAGCAATCGGTCTAGTAATTCTCTTACGGCCCTTCCTGATTTTGGTGAAAAACCGTCTAAAAATAAATAGAAAAGTTTTGGAAAAGGAAAGGGGAAAGTTTTTGCGCTCCCAAACTTCTCAATCAACTTTTTGTCTAAATCGTCCTCATCCCACATTATAATTTTGACATTTTGATCCGGCGCGAAAGTTTTAATAATTTTTATGAGCTCGGCTTGAGGTTTTATCTTGCTGAAATATTCAATAACAAGTGTTTTTTTGTTTGAGAAAAGGCTTCCAGCTGAAAGTTGGTTTTCAACATCCGCAACGCTCTGTTTTTTTCCATCAATTCGCAGAGTATCCCTAACGCCTTCGATTAGTTCGATTAATTTATTCCTTGATGAAACCTTATCCTCGCCGCTTAAAATATATAGCATATTTTAAATTTACCAATGATTGGTCAATTGGTTATTGGTCATTACTCTTCATCATCTTGAAAAGCTTGTCGACTTCCTTTCCTATTCTTCTTCCGCGAGTTTTATGTGGAAGGAGCGCTCCCGAAAAATTTTTCGGGATATGCAACAGCTCATGTATTAATACCTTTGATTTATTATCCTCCGACAATTTATCAAATTTCTCGGAAAGAACTTCAATTATGTAAGCCGGTTTAACATTTAGCACTTCCTGAAAAATCTTTGGAAAGGACCAGATTCTTGCATATGCCCGCGCTTTGGAACCATAAGTTCTGTAACAATGAACCTGCTTAGAATTTATATGTGAAAAACCTAAGCTCTTTATTATTTTCTGAAAATCCCCTTGAAGCCTTTCGTCCCTGTGCCACTTCATAGTAGTATTATTCTAACACACCAATGTAACCCTTCAGGTGCAATCGAAAGACACCCCGAAGGTGTTTATCGTTGATACCATATTCTTAATGGTCCAATCCCAAAATTGTTTTAAAGTAAAGCTTGAGAAGTGGATTTGACCAAAGGTCAAGAGGGGCAAAAGTTGAATATTTAAATTCTTTTTTAAAAGTTCTTGCGGCCAAAACTTGTTTTGCGGGGTGCGGAACTAAAATTGGCTCGCCTTTTGTTTTTAAGAAGTCCGAGTAAATTTTTGCATATTTTGTTAAGCTTCCGTTTTTTAAGAAAGAAAATTGGTCAAAACTTCCATTCTCGGAATTCAATAAAAAGGGAGTAACTGCAACAATCCCCGGGTCTTGCTTCCATGACTCTAAAGCCTGGTTTAGATAAGAAGAAACTTTGTCCTCACCTAAAATTCTTGAATCCCAGCCTGTTTCTAAGATAAAAACGGGCTTTTCAGTATTCGTAAATTGCTTTATTGCGTTAAGTTCGAATTTGTATGTAGATGTGCTCTCGGGTCCGCTTGAAGGAGGCTGGGAAAAACCGGGGTTTGGATAAGAATGGCTCGCGATTCCGTCGATCCTTTCAAAAACTTGAGGCATGAAGCTTCCCATTACGGATAAATAGACAAAATTATCCAAGTGCTTAACTCCGTCATTCGGAGAAGCATTATCAAGTCCTGCAGAGATTATAAAAAAATCCCGATTTCTTTGTTTAAAAACTTCCGTTGAGAAATTAAGCAACTCCGCGTACTCTCGCGGACTCGGAGGTTCTCCTCCCCACTCATCTGACCTGTTAACTTCATTAAAAACAACTATGTATCTATTTTTTACGGGCCAATTGAGAGAAGCAAGGAAATTAGCAAAATCCAGCACATCGGCAAAAGTTGGCTTTCTCCATACGCTTGTATTGTTATAAAGTGGTTCTGTTGCGAGTCTCACTATTGGGATAACATGGTTTCGTTCCGCTTCATTCATAAAATTCTGCCACTTTTCAAGATCCAAATCCCGGATTTGAATCGGTATAGTTACATATCCCCAGTCCCCGCCAGACGAGTTGATAAGTTCCGCTGCTTTTGGTACTTCATAAGTAAACAAAATATGAATCCCAAAGATATTGTTGGGCCGACTCAACGAATCATAGATGGCATCAACTGGCCGAGCAAAAGCAAAAAACACAATAAATAGAAGCGAGAAAAATGTTATTTTCATAATGTCGAGGGTTTCTATTTTACCACACCCCTAAGGTATCTTAGGTGCAATCGAAAGACACCCCGAAGGTGTTTTATGTTTGCAAGGTGTTTTGTGTTTGCACATGACGAATTTGACAAATAATATGCCCATGATTCATAATTCATTATTCTTAATTCATAAATTATGTGCGGAATTTTTGCTTATATAGGAAATAAAAACAACGCCGCTGAAACTATTCTGGAGGGTCTTAAGAAACTCGAATACAGAGGCTACGATTCCTGGGGAATTGCCATTAAAAAAGGGGGCAGAATCGATATTGACAAACATATTGGTAAGATTGGCGATGCAAAAACGAATCTTACCCCGAGCAATATGGGAATTGGACATACTCGATGGGCAACCCATGGAGGGGTAACCGTTCAAAATGCGCACCCGCATTTGGACTGCAAGAAACAAATTGCCGTCCTTCATAACGGAATAATTGAAAACTTCGCAGAACTTAAAAAGGAACTTATTAGCAAAGGGCACCGCTTTATTTCTGAAACCGACACGGAAGTTGCCTCCCACTTGATCGAGGAAAATTTGAAAAATGTCGGCTTTACCACGGCTGTTCGGGAAGCTTTCGATAAATTTAGCGGTATGAACGCTTTGGTAATTATGAATGCCTCCTCATCCGAGATAATCGCGGTCAAAAACGGTTCTCCTCTTGTTGTGGGTTTTGGTAAAAACGAATATTTTGTAGCATCTGACGCGGCAGGTATTCTAAAACATACAAAGAGAGTTTTATTCCTTGAAGACAATCACATGGCAGTGATTGGCAAAAATATCAAAATTTTAAAGCTGCCAAAAGGAAACCCGGTAAAACCGCAATTTACAATGATATCCTGGAAGTTTGCCGAAACCGAGAAGGGGAAATTCAAACATTTTTTTATAAAAGAAATCCATGAAGAATCCAAAGTTATTGAAAATATTGCCTTAAACAATGTTTCGAACATAAGAAAATTGGCAAATCTCATAGATCAAGCTTTTGGAACATTTTTGATAGCTTGCGGCTCGGCCTCTTATTCGGCTATCGGAGCCACATATTTATTTTCAAAAGTAGCAAAAAAACATGTGAACTTTGCGGTCGGGTCGGAATTTAAATACATTGAAGATTTTGTAACCGATAAAACTCTCGTCATTCCAATCTCACAAAGTGGTGAGTCCATAGATGTAATAGAACCCGTTACTCGAGTAAAAATCCAAAAACGAGCAAAAATCGCGGCAATCGTCAATGTTTTAGGTTCCACGCTTTATAGATTGGCGGATTTTAAACTGTTGCTCGAAACAGGACCCGAGAAAGCGGTGGTTGCCACCAAAAGTTTCATTGCGATGATTTCGGTTCTTATTCTGACGGCTTATACTTTGTCCGGGAGACAAAATAAGGGTCAAAAACTGCTTAAAAAGGCGTCGGGAAATGTTTCACTTATTTTATCAGATCAATATATATTGAAAATTAAACTCTTGGCTCAAAAATTAGCAAAAAAAGAACACATTTATGTTATAGGTAGGGGTCTCTCATATTGTGCCGCTCTTGAAGCAACATTAAAAATTAAAGAAGCAAGTTATATACATGCCGAAGCATTTCCCGGGGGGGAACTTAAGCACGGAGTGATAGCGCTAATTGAAAAGGACACCCCTTGCATTGTGTTTGCAAGCAATGATGATACTTATCATGATATCATATCAAACGCCCAGGAATTAAAAGCAAGAGGCGGGTACATCATTGGCATAGGACCAAAAAGGGACGATGTATTCGACGAATTCTTAGAAACCGATGATATAGAAGAGGCAACTTTGCTTCCTCAAGTAACTATTTCTCACTTGTTGGGATATTATCTTGCTCTCGCGCGCGGCAACAAGGATCCTGATAAACCTCGCAACCTTGCCAAAAGCGTAACAGTCAAATAGTATTTAACGCTTTTTTAGTATAATTAACCTCGATGAACATTTGGAAAGACCTACGAAAGCCTATTTTTGCGTTGGCGCCAATGGAAGGCGTGACAGATACGGTTTTCAGGCAAATTGTCGCATCGTGTGGAAAACCTTCCGTATTCTTTACGGAATTTACAAATGTAGACGGCCTTTTTTCAAAAGGTAAGTCGAAAGTTGAGCACCGGTTGATTTTTAAACCGCAGGAAAAACCGATAATTGCCCAACTTTGGGGAATGCAACCGCATAATTACTCAAAGGCTGCAAAAGTCATCCAAAATATGGGATTTGACGGAATTGATATCAATATGGGTTGTCCTCAAAAATCTGTTGTGAAAAGAGGTGCGTGCGCGGGTTTAATTCACAATAAAAAACTTGCCGGTGAAATCATAAATGCAACAAAAAATGGTTCAAAATTACCAATAAGCGTTAAAACAAGAATTGGAATTGACAAAATCGAAACGCAAGCATGGATAAGTTTTTTACTCGAACAAAGAATTGACGCATTAATTATTCATCCAAGAACAGTTAGAGAACAATCAAATACTCCTGCGCATTGGGAAGAAATCAAAACGGCAGTTCTTCTTCGCAATAAAATTGCGCCGCAAACAATTCTTATAGGCAACGGAGATGTTATAAGTCTTGAGGAAGCTTACAAAAAAATTGAGGAGTTTGGACTGGATGGAATTATGATGGGTAGGGGAATTTTTCGCGACCCATTTTTGTTTAATGAAAACCTTTCTCTTGAGAACTTATCTCTAGGGAAACGACTCGATTTGCTTTTAGAACACGCGGCCCTTTTTGAGAAAACCTGGGAAAGATACAAGCATTTTCCAATTCTTAAGAAATTCTTCAAAATTTATACTTACGGTTTAAATAATGCCAAGGAAACAAGGAAGATGTTAATGGAAGCAAACAACTATGAAGAAACCGTAAAGATTTGCTCAGTTGCCAAGCAAATGTGATTAGCTGATATAATTAGTCAATGAAAAAAGGAAAATTCCTGCCCTATCTATTGATACTTCTACTAATTCCTTTTTATTACATTCTCTACAAGCTATACATTCCAAGAATTTCCGCGTTTGGGTGTTTTGATGATTGCAATAATTTTATGGGGGGGTATTTTTTACTGCACGGGAAAAAACTTTTCTCTGAAATCTTTTTCAATCACCAGCCGATGGCTGCCTACTTAAGTTATCTCATCCAGGCAATTACATCTCCCGTGAATATTTTTGAGCTTATTCTTCGCCACAGGCAATTTATAATGTTATTTGGTTTTCTGTTCAATATTCTGCTTATTTTCCGCTTCGGCTTGCCTGCTTTTTTATTCGCTTTAATTTTCGAGACCTCAAAATTCTATCTCTTCGGGGACAGATTTCTCTCCGAAGGAATGATTGTGTATCCCCTTGCTTACCTCAGCGGTTTGGTCTTTTACAAATTTACGAACAGAAAATTATTAACAATAGACTATTTACTTTCATCAATATTTACTTGGTTTATAATCTTTTCCCGCGAACCTTATGTTCCGCTAGCTCTCTTTGCTTATGTTTTCCTTTTGGCTGGGAAACCTTTCGACAACTCAAAAAAAATCTCAATAAGTATATTCCTTTTTCTTTCGATAGTTTCTACTTTCTATCACGATGCGTGGGAGTATTTCTTTAATGTTGCGGTTGTAAACTACGCGGCAGTTCTTCCAGCCGATATTAAAACGGATATGTTCGGCCCAAGACTCCTTCAGTCTTTCTTCTACCCTCTGTACATTCTTTTCTATGGCAAAATGACAATATTTAAACAAATCCTGGTTGGTATTGACATTATTTTCCTCACTTTTATATCAATTCTATTTTTTGAGAAAAAACTTAAGATTGCTTTTCCAATTCTATTTCTACTTGCTTTAGCAAATATTAGAGTGGTTATTCCCGGGAGCATATTTTTTGAGGCGTTTCACATGCTTGTGTGGTTCGGAATGTTTACCTTCATAACTCTCCTTCTCCTCTTTTATAATTCATTGAATCATCCAGTCTTTATCTTTTTATCAGTAGTTGTTTTGCTTTTTCTTACTTCTTTTCTTACATCAAAATCTTATTTTGCATATGAGAAAGTGGATGGGCATGTTGAACACATTACGAATTATGGTCCTATTCTTCAGATGGGAAGCGTAATTAATGCCTTGGCAAGTCCGGGTGACACACTTTTTCTGGATGGCTCTGATGATCTTGTCTATTGGCAGGCAAAAGCGCTCTCCTCATACAAATACTCATGGTTTACCTCTGTTATGAATTACTTTCCAAAATATACCGAGGCGCGAATTAAAATGTTTAGAGAAAATCCACCGGATTTTTACAAAGAATATGGCTTCTGCGATAAGATAGAGCAAATACCCGGGTATTCTCTTCCGGATTTTGTTAAGAATTCCTACGTTAGGTTAGTCGCCGATAAAAAGCCTTCGTGCCTTTTTGTCAAAAAAAGTAAACTTGATAAAATAACCCCCGACCAATGGAAAAAAGCAAACGAATGGCTATATACGGATCCATCCGAATGATTTCCGAATGTATATAAAATGCGACGCGTAAAATTTACCAAGGAAGGTTTTGACAATCTCAAAGCAGAATATGAAAAGCTCCTCAAGGAAAGGCCTGAGGCAGTTGGTACTTTAAAGGCAGCCAGAGAATTAGGAGATCTTTCGGAAAACAGTTTATATCATACCGCAAAGGCAAACTTAAGATCTATAGATAGTCGCTTGGGAAGACTTTCAAATATGATAAAGCTTGCAACTGTGGTTCGACCCAAAAAATTTACAGTCGAACAAGATGGAAAAAAAGTTGTATATGAAATAGTGGGAGATTTTGAAGCAAATCCTGCCGACAAAAAAATTTCCGCAAATTCACCAATCGGAAACGCATTAATAGACAAAAAAATAGGCGACCATGTGAGCATTAAAACACCTAAGGGAAAAATTACAATAAAAATCCTTAAGATCCACTGATTCATTTCTTTCTGATTTATTTACATATTGATTGTAATCGATAGTCCAGTTTACTGGACAGCTGGACTATTTAAATAATTTCCTACCTTTCAATTGCCCTTGGAAAGCTTCTCGAAATTTCAAAATAATCCTTGCTTTTGGAATAAATTGTTTATAGAATATCTTCGAATAAAATGAGCGTTACACTTATAATCGGTTCCCAATGGGGTGATGAAGGTAAAGGAAAAATAGTAGATTTTTTGTCACTTCAATCAGATTACATTATCCGTTTTCACGGCGGAAATAATGCGGGACACACGGTAGTTAACAAATACGGAAAATTTCCCATGCACCTTGTCCCCTCAGGGATTTTTTCAAAAAGAGCCACTGGAATAATATCCAACGGTGTAATTCTTGATCTTGAAGTTTTAATTTCGGAAATTGAAATGCTTAAGAAATCCGGGATTAAGCTCAAAAACCGGCTTCTTATTTCTCCTCGTTGCCACTTAATTATGCCCTACCACAAGCTCTTAGACCAGGTATATGAGGAAGCAAAGGGCAAAAATAAAACAGGCACAACGGGCCGTGGGATTGGACCAACCTATGCCGACAAAGTAAGTTATAACGGAATTCGAATCTGGGATCTACTTGACACAAAAAGATTTTCAGAAAAACTTGAAATTCAATTGAAAATCAAAAACGGAATCTTAAAATCACTTGGTAAAAAACCCCTTTCGGCAAAAACAATAGAAAAAACATTTTTTGAGATGAGAGGAAAAATTATGCCTTATATTGCTGAACCTTTTCTTTTACTCCAAAAAGCATTAAAAGAAAAAAAGAAAATTCTTCTTGAAGGGGCTCACGCGGTTTTTCTTGACCCCGATTGGGGAACATACCCTTATGTTACGGCTTCAACAATTGTTGCCGGGGGGATTAATTCCCAGGCAGGAATCCCGCCAAAATTCTTGTCAGATGTAGTGGGTGTTGTCAAGGCATACACCACTCGTGTTGGGGAAGGACCATTTCCAACAGAATTAACTGGTGCGACAGGCGAAATTTTGCGTAAAGCCGGAAATGAATTCGGAACAACCACCGGAAGACCGAGGCGCTGTGGTTGGTTTGATGCGGAACTAATCAGGTTTGCCGCACTACTCAACGGTTTCACTTCTATCGCGATTACAAAACTTGATGTGCTGGATAGTTTTTCTGAGATAAAGGTTTGTGTTGGATATAAATATAAAGGGGAAAAAGCAACATACAGCCAGGGGGATGACCAATTTTTAATGAAAGTTGTACCTGTTTACAAAACTCTAAAAGGCTGGCAGGCGACTACAAATGGGTTAACCGATTACAAAAAGCTTCCTTTAAATGCAAAAAAGTATATCGAAGAGATAGAAAAGCTTACCGGAGTCTCTGTTAAATACATTTCGACCGGTCCTCATAGACACGATATAATAGTTAAATGAAGCCTCTCTATAAAGATCTCCTCTATGCGATTATTTCTCCTTTTTTCTCAAGCGTTTCGACCGTATTTAAATCCGGCGCGGCAAAAATATTATCCCCTGTTGTTGTTGTAGGTGTCGGCGGACTTATTGGAAGCATAATTCTCTTCTTGGTATCAGTCCTTAAAAAGGACAAAATCAATTTTAAAAAAATAAAACAACATTGGCGCGCTCTTGGAATTTTAATTATTTTAAGAACAATCCTGGGTGAACTGTTCTTAACTTTCGGGCTTAGTCTTACAACCTCAATTAAAGCTATATTTCTTACTAAGATAGAACCTTATTTTGTTTTGCTCATTGGAGTTATCTTTCTGAATGAACGGTTTGAAAAAAGGCACATTGCTTTGCTTTTAATCCATCTTACCGGAGCAATTATTTTGTCTACTGGAGGAAATATAATGTTTGCGAGTAAAGCTCAAATAGGCGATCTATTCATAATCATCGCAATGGCACTCTTTGCGTCTTCCTATATTTATGGGAAAAGGTTAGCTAATAGCCTTGGCTCTACTGTAAGCAATGCTATATCTATGGCAATAGGAAGCGTTATAGTCTTGCCTTTCATGGTTTTCTTGATGCCTAAAATTGACTTTACCTCACAATTTAAAGGATGGATTTATCTTTTGGTTTATGTAATCCTGTTCAATGTTATCTCTTTATCTCTTTGGTTTGCTTCTCTAAAATCTGTACGGGGATGGATTGTTTCTGCTCTACGATACATAGGTCCTGTTCTGGGAGCGCCTGTTGCATTTCTTTTGTTTGGGGAAACGCTAAGCACGACTCAAGTACTGGGAGCAGTAATTATTTTAATTACTTCGTTTCTTATTGCCCGCGAACACCTCAAAAAAGTGGAAAAAAGTGCGCGATCAGCTTAATACCTTAAACAGACATGCCTGCCGGCAGGCAGACTCCGAAAATCTTTGAATTATTCCTTGCTGACAGCCTAAGCTCCGCATTCGCCTATCTATTTGAGCTAAAAGATGCATAGCAAAGTATAATAATTATTTTTCCTTTAAAATATAATAAGTTGCTTTACCTTTACCTTTTCTACTGATTAACTCCAACTCTATTAATTTTTTAAAATCCAGTGCCCTGGTGGCTTTTGCCCTGCCAACTAGTTTCGCATAATCTCGATCGGCAATAAATCCTTTTTCTTTTATAAACTCAAGTATTTTTAAGTGATGGGGTTGTAAGTTGGTTTCCGGACTTATCCCAACTTCCGGAAGCGTTTTTTGGACTCTTAGTAGTTCATCAATAATTCCTTCTGTGAAGTATTCCAACCAGGAGGTAAAATTAATTTTATTTACTAATTCATAATAATTACCAAATTCTCCTACAGTCTGAAAATATTTAGTAATATTTTTGTTATAGTAATTCTCAAAGCTAAATAGGTTAAAGGTATTTAGGCCCATTTCAGCCAAAAGTACTTTTGCGGCAAGACGGGTTGTTCTACCATTCCCATCCATAAACGGATGGATTATTACCATCTGTTTGTGAAAGATACCAGCTAAAATAAGCAGATCAATTTCGTTTCGATTACTATTCGCAAACTTAATGAGGTCCGCTATAAGCGTCTTTACGTCTTTTGTATCCGGAGGTAAATATATAACTTTTCCAGTTCGCGGATCATTAACAACTACTGGTTTGTCCCGTAATTTTCCTGATTCAAATTTAGGCAATAATCCTTCGGTAATTTGCCTTTGAATTTTTAGAATAAGATCGAGTGATAATTTGACTTTTTCTGCTTCCAACTTTTTGTTTAGCTCCTGTAGCGCTTGATTGTAGTTTAAAACTTCTCTTTCACTCTCTCGTATATGAGTAGGCTTAGATTTGAGAATTTTTTTAATTTCGGTTAAAGGAAGAGGGTTGCCTTCGATACTTGTTGAAGCATAAGCTGAAACAGCTCTTGCCACTTTTTCAAATTCTACCAAAACAACATGAGGAAACCGCCTATTGTTTAATTCATTTACCAAAGTATTAACTCTTTTAATATCGGCTAATAGCCGATCCGTAATTGTATATTGTGGTTGAAACATATAGTCTAATTTTAGACGATTAGTAGACGATTTTCAAGAAGTAATATTTCGATCCTTGTGGCCAAGATGGATCAGAAAATTCTCTGCCAGCATTCGTCCCCTAAAAAGGCTATAGTCCTGAGCTTGCCGAAGGAGGATACTTTCACCACAAGGATCATTCGGTAGTCTAAGTATGCAGAAATTTAGGTGTGGTTTAAAGAAGAATATTTATTGTTTACTGATACCCTTGATTCGTTCCCATTTCTCACGAGGACATTTTTTAGGCCAGTTTCTCCAACCTTCATTATTTCTATATTCTGGAAATTCATCTTCCTCTACCCAGTGAAGCTTATTGTCATCTGTAATATAAGAAACAAATTCTATACCATTCAAATGATCGATTTCATGCTGAAATATTCTAGCTGTGTAACCTTCGTGTTTTTCTTCGATAGGTTGTCCATCTCTAGTTAAGGCCTTAACCTTAATAGAATTTGGCCTCGATACAATTCCACAAACCCTGTCTGTTGAATAGCACCCTTCATACCATTCACTCTCCTCTTCTGACTTCCAAACAATTTCTGGGTTAATATAAACTCTTAGGTCTCCAACATTACCCTTGCCTCTGGCAGATACATCAATTAATATAACCCTTTTAGGAATTCCTATTTGTGGAGCTGCTAGGCCTACCAGAAGAGGCTTAGCCCTATCTACTTGCTTCCCATAAGCTGCATTAAGCATCCTTTCAATTATGGCTTCAATTTCGGGAGACTTTATTTCTTCTGGCCTAATCTCTTCAGTAATTTGAACCAGTATTGAATCATTTGGTTTAACAAATTTTTCTTTCATACAACTTCTTTTAATAATTACTAACTTCTTTTAACTATTTTAACTATTGTTAACTAGTACCGCGTACGGGAGTCGAACCCGTGATTTTCGGGATGAAAGCCCGATGTCCTAGGCCACTAGACGAACGCGGCATGGTGAAATTATATTAAAATTGAGGTGAAACATCAATCACAACAACCCAAAAAGAAGATGGTATTCTTCGTAACTTACAGTTTCTTCGAAAGCTTTTCTAAAATCTCCCTTGCTACTTCCCTTCCTCCTAGACCAAATGCCAGTCCTCCGGCAAGCGCAACCATTGCAACAATCCCGGAAAAAAGAATCCTGATTAAATCACTTGCTATACCCAATTGATTCAGGACAATCAAAACCGCAAAGACCAAAACCGAATATCTTCCCACAACGGCAATTGTTCTTGCCGTTTCAGCCGACAACCCATGAATTGAAGCCAATAATAAATCGTGAACAAGCTTTGCCACAACAAATCCAACTAACAAAAGCAGAACCGCAACAATAACATTTGGAAGGTAGGAAAGAAAATTGTTCAGAATAACCGAAAATCGACCTAATCCCCAAATGTCCGCGGTTGGTATTAAAAAGAGAATTATCACAAACCAACGGGCAAGTTCGGACAAAAATCCCGTCCAGGAAACTCCTTCTCTGGCTTTTGTCTCAGGAACCCCATATCTCTCAAGTAATTGCTCAAGCCTTACAAATTTAAATATCTGTATAAGCGCTTGTTTTACAATTGAAGCAATTATTAAACCTATGAGTAAAACTATGAGACCGGTGATAAATGCGGGGGTGAATTGGACAATTGTAGCAACGGTGTTATTCAGCGTGGCATTGAAAACTTCATTTACACTCTGCAAAATTATTCACCTCCATTACAAGCTCTTAGCGAGATTTCGAGCTTAGAGATTGTTATGTCCCGCTGAGCGGGACCTCCGCCTAACTCAAACGCTATCACAAAAAATCTTGATTTGTCAAGCCTTTTTCTCATTTTTGGCCTCATAGCCATTGATTTGCAGACTTAGTTTTTGTTAAAATTTAAGGTCACTTATTTCTTCGGGGCTTGCCCTAAGGAGAGAAGCGACGAAACGACAAGTCTAATAAGATATATATTGGTCAAACTGCAAATTTGGATCGAAGATTACTAGTTCACAACGAAAGGAAAATTTTGGGCCCGTAGCTCAATGGTAGAGCAAAAGCCTTTTAAGCTTTGGGTTGAGCGTTCGAATCGCTCCGGGCTCACAAAGGGGTGAATGGCGTCCTCGCTTTCAAAAACCCTCGGCTCTGTCGCCATAGGCGACCAAAAACGCAAAATTTTTCTATTTTTTAATCTCTCAAAACATATTTATATCCAATTGGCGCAATTGGTTTGATTGGTCTAATAGGTTCAATCGGTTTTATCAAACGAATAGGTCTGATCGGCCGGATAGTTTTTATTGGCTTTATTTTGAATGGATCGTCCTTTGCTAATCTCCAAGGCATATAATCACCCCCTTATATTCACTAATGCTCTGTGTCTCTTGGTGGGTTCGGATCTACGCTATCAATTGTGTATTTGCTTCGGATCCGTCCATGTTGATTTTGAGTAATTAGCTCTCCGTCATGATTATTCTGAAGAATATTCCGCGCAAAGTCTTCTGCTTGTTTTTGAGTATGAAAAACTCCAGCAGCCCTATCTGTACCTTCTCTTCGTGCTTTCCATCCGTCGTCAAACGGCGAAATCCAGTAGTTGTTTTTTGTCATTTTGATCACCTCCCGGAATATTTGCTATTGACATTCAAAAAGTGTTGTATTATTATTACAACGGATATGAAAAAAAATCAAGACGCAATTAAAAGCTTCGGAGAATTCTTTAGGCAAAAAAGAGTAGAAACAGGACTTACACTGAGAAGTTTCTGTGAAAGGTTTGGATTTGACCCTGCATATATCAGTAGGATTGAAACTGACCTTCTCTCTCCCCCAAGGGACAAAGATAAGCTTTCAGCACTTGCAAAGGCTCTTGGAATAAAGAAGCAATCTACTGACTGGGTGAATTTTTTTGACCTCGCATATATTTCCAAAGGCAGAGTTCCTGAAGACATATTAAAAGATAAAAGATCAATGAAGTATTTGCCGTTGCTTTTTAGAACGGCTCGCGGACAAAGATTATCAAAGAAAAAGCTTCAAGAGCTAGTTGATTTGATAAACAATGAATGAATCTTCCAATACAACGACTTTCGTACAATAAAATTGGCGAAATCGCAAATAATTTCTTAAATAAATATCACCCCGATTTTTCACTTCCAATTCCAATCGAGGAAATATCCGAACAAAAACTCAAAATTAAGATTGTCCAAGAAATGGATTTAAAGAGAGAGTATGACGTTGAAGGTTTTTTGACAGCAGATTTGTCAACAATATTTATAGACTTCAATATGTATATGAAATATGAAAACAGAACGCGCTTCACAATTGCTCACGAAGTAGGACATTTATTTTTACATAGCGAAATATTTAAAGAATTAAATATCAACTCTGTTGAAAAATTAAATCATTTTTCCGTCAAATTGAACGATGAAGAATACCGTTGGCTTGAATACCAAGCGTATAGCTTTGCCAGTCATGTTCTGGTACCGAGCGGTTTGTTAATTAAGGCACTTGAAAAAAGATTGAACAAAGTGCCTTCAATGGAAGCACCGGAAGTTTTAGCACCAATCATTCAAGACCTGCCGGACATTTTCCAAGTTTCAGACGCAGTTATATTAAGACGTTTACAAAAAGAGGCAATCGTAAAAGCTAACTCATAATGAAAATTTATTTTGCAAGAGGAAAGACAAGAAAATTTGACTCCAATCATTCTGATGTTCTTGAGAATGTTGGAATGAAATAAATCATGTTGCGATGTATCAACGCCATACTTCAGTGTAGTGGCGACAAATAAAAATGTTTCATTTTCTAACCACTTCTCCTAATTTTTTAATTGGCCAGTTATATCTCATATGTTTATATTTCAAGAGATACTAGGCTTCTTACCAACCTCCTCAACCTGTGTATCAAGGACTTTCCTCATCAATATCATTGAGAACTTTATGCCTTCTTTTTCAGAAATAATATCTTTCAAAAAGACTTTGCTAGTAGTCTTATATTGAGCAGGAAATTTGATGCTTAAATAGGTCATTCTTTTTTTGTGCCCTTCCCAAAATCTGTATTTAACTTCTCCTCTGCCTTTATACTTCTTGAGAAATTGATCGATTGATTGACCTTCTTTGTTCCAATTCACAATGAACTTATTTACCCAAACAGAATCCCAATTTTCAAAAAAGGGGAAATGCAAAGTTAAATTTCTAACAAACTTAAATAAATCACTTCCTATTTCTCCTTCCACGGGAGGCCTTCCTCCTTTTTTCATCCAGTCAATAACCCACTTTATTGGTTCGTAATTTAGTAACTCGTTATAGATGGCAAAAGCGTCTTTAACTTTACAAAATCTATACCACTCATCCTTTTTCCAGAAAGAGTCTTCAATAATTTCATTAAAAAGATCGTAAAAGCTATTGTATGCCAAAGACAAAAATTCCTTTTCTGCTTTATTTGGCCTTAGCGTCGATTTCATAATTTTAGTTTTCATTTTTCCCCTCCACAATTACTATTTCCTCCGTTGTGAGACCATAGAGTTTATAAACTAACTGGTTTTTTTCTTTGCCCTAGTCTCTCTAAATACATCGTCAAAGATTTCGTAATAATCGGCATAAATATATTTTTGTCCGTAAGCAGCATCACCGAGGGGCTCAATAATCTCCAAATCCTCCAACCGCTTGATAACATTGTAGGCACCTTGGGGACTAAAGCCTGTCCACTGCATTATTTCCGCAACGCCGATTATTGGCTGACCAAATAGCTTGCGAATTATTTCTAAAGTAGACTCAGCGGATTTTTTGCCAAGTTTTTGCATTTTGGTAAAATCGGAATCACGTAGGGCAGTAATCTTAGTACAGGTTTCTATTGAAGAATTGGCAATTTCCGCCACGCCTTCCAAAAAAAACTCTAGCCAAGCAACAACCTGAGAATTTTCATCATGATAATCCTGTAATTTTTGATAATAGAGCTTTTGATACCTCTTAAAATAGCTAGAAAGGTATAGAACCGGAATTTCTAAAAGTTTGGCATGGTGAATGTACATTGCTATCAACATGCGTCCCGTTCGACCGTTGCCATCGGTAAAAGGATGAATGGTTTCAAATTGTGCGTGGATCAACCCGGCTTTTACCAGCGACGGATACACATCTGTTGTATGGATAAATTTTTCCAGATCATATAAGGATTTCTTCATGTCCGCTGGAGCAGGAGGAACAAAGGAAGCATCTGTCGGGGTTTTGCCTCCTATCCAGTTTTGTGAATGTCGAAACTCTCCCGGATATGGATGCTGTGTTGAGCGCGCGCCTGTCATCAGCCGTTCATGGATTTCTCTTATAAGTCTTAGGGAAATCGGTAAGGTTTTAACTCTTTCAATACCGTAATTTACGGCATCGACATAGTGAGCAATGTCGTCAACATCAGAGGGGAACCGAGATTTTTCTTCAGTGACTGGCGCGGCTACTGCGTCTTGCAGCGTTGCCTTTGTGCCTTCGATTTGACTAGAATAAGCAGCATCTTTTTTTATAAACATCAGGAGAAAAAAGTTTTTATCAGGCAAGAGTCGCGTGATACCATCTAGTTTACCGACTAATCGAATTGCTTCCTCATGTTTTTTATACAATTTTGGGCTAATTATGAATCCGTTTTTTGGCGGGAAATCAGAAGGCGTAAAGGTTTTGTAGCCCTCTTTTTGCCGAATGTAATGGCCTATTTGCGCTGAGTTGATATTGCTCATATTAATATCAACATTATATGCTATTTTGTTGGTATTAGCAAGGGGTACATCAACTTCTTATAAGGCCTGCTCTCTTAATTTTCCACCGGCCAGTCCTAAAGAGCCTTTCAAAGTGAAAGAAAATGCTTTTTGTCTTTTGATATCCTCAAGAAGCTGTGCAATGCGTCTTAGGGGATTTTCTACATGAACGTCGAGTAAATCATCCTGGGATTTATCATAACGAGTATGATCTGATAAGAATTTAGAAACAGGATTTTGATGTTGGGGTTCTTGGGGTGGTTGGGGATTTTGGGGTTGTTCGGGTGAGGGTTTTTCGACATGTATAAAATGACCTTTGTCATCTCTTGCTTCGCTCTTTGCTACTTCTTCATGTCTTGATAGGTCTTCGTCTTCCGGCATACTATCATTGTGGCACAAGAAATTTACGAAACGCAAGTGCTTTTTACCCGCATTGAACCGGTTTAAACCCGTTATTTGCCGTTCGAACGGATGACCTTAGCTTCGATTGCCGAAGAATTACCGTAGCCTGCCCGTTCTGAAACGGCATTCGGCGCGAAACGGAGAATTGGGCGTCAAATCAATCCGAAACGGATGTCCTTTAGATTTTTTAAGAACACCGTTAATTTCAAAACGGGTGTGTCTGAACGGGTCTTGTTTTGGGCGGCGGCCGACCGTGTCCTTCGAAGTTTTAGCGAAGGAGGGGCAATTACAATGTGGTTCGAATAGTTAAAAACTAAAGAAGACCTTGCGAGCGGAGGCGACGGTCTTCTGCTTCATCCAGGACTTTTTTTCTGATCCTGATGTTTTTTGGTGTTATTTCAACCAATTCAGTGTCATCAATATATTCAAGCGCATCTTCAAGATCCATCTCCTTTGGTGTTCTCAAAGCAACAGAAACTCCTTCCCCTTTCGAACGATTATTGGTCAAATGCTTGGTTCTACAGACATTTATCCTCAAATCATCTGAACGCGAATTCCGGCCTATCACCTGCCCTTTATAAACAGTATCTCCGGGTTTGATAAAAATAAGTCCCCTATCTTGCGTGTTTACCAGTCCATATGTATTTGTTGTCCCGGCTTCATATGCAACAAGCGATCCTCTTTCCCTTGAATAAGACACATCTTTGTCCGGTCTGTATTCGTAAAAAATGGTGTTTATAATCCCAAGCCCTCTTGTATCAACAAGAAACTCACTTCTGTATCCAAAAAGCTCTTTTGTCGCGATAATAAATTCCATAAACGCGATCCCGTTTTCAATATTCATTTCCCGCAACTCCCCATGCCTCATTCCCATTTTTTGCATTACAATTCCACTTGCATCCTCGGGAACTTCTATAAATACCTGCTCATAAGGAGTAAGCACTTTCCCGTCAACATTTTTCTCAATTACCTGAGGCCTTTCTACTTGAAATTCGTATCCTTCACGCCTGAGTCTTTCAATTAGGATTGCTAAATGCAGCTCACCTCGTCCCGATACTGTCCATCCGCCCGAGGATTCGTTCTCAACTCTGAGGGCAATATCGTTCTCGAGTTCTTTATAAAGCCTCTCCTGAATCTGCCGGGAAGTTTTAAACTCTCCCTCACGGCCGGCAAAAGGAGAATCATTAACCCTGAATGTCATCTTGATTGTTGGCTCCTCAATATCAATTAAAGGAAGCGCTACCGGATTATCAAGGTCGGCAATTGTTTCTCCGATATTTGCGTCTGGAATTCCGCTAACTGCCACTATGTCTCCCGCTAAGGCTTTATCCGTACTTACCTTTTCCAAGCCTTCAAAAGTCATAAGAGAGGTAAGCTTGTATTTCTTTTGAATTCCGTCCCTGTCAATACGCACGACTTCCTGGTTTGCTGAAATTTCCCCATTATGAATTCTGCCGACCGCAACCCTTCCACGGTGCGCATCGTTTCCAAGCGTTGTTATAAGCATTTGAAGAGGAAGATTTTTGTCGCCTGTTGGGCTAGGAATAAAACGCACTATTTCTTCAAGGAGAGGAGTAATGTCCTTCATCTCAGAGAGATCAGGGGAAGGGCTTGCTTTCCCATCTTTTGCGCTGGCATAAATTATCGGAAAATCGGCGGTCCCATCATCCGCGCCAAGTTCCATAAACAAATCGAAAGTTTTATTAATCACATGATTGATTCTCGCGTCTGTTCTGTCAATTTTGTTAACAACTACAATGACTTTGTGCTTCATTTTAAGGGCCTGTTTTAAAACAAAACGGGTCTGTGGCATTGGGCCGTCTTTTGCGTCAACCAGCAAGAGACAACCATCCGCCATTTTCAAAACTCGCTCCACCTCTCCGCCAAAATCCGCATGACCCGGTGTATCAATAATGTTAATTTTAATACCATTCCAGGTTACGCTCGCGTTCTTTGAAAAAATGGTTATACCCCGCTCCCGCTCGAGTTCATTGCTGTCCATAATGAGATCGTGGGTGATGTGTTTATCAATTTTTGTTTTTGTCTGCCTCAGGAGCGCATCTACTAAAGTAGTCTTTCCATGATCAACATGAGCAATAATCGCGACATTTCTTATCTCATCCATAATTCAAAAAAAATCTGCCAAAATCTGCAGACTTTCGTCAATTTTAACACATTTAAAATAAAAACGCACAGATTTACGGCTAAAGCTATTTTTACAACCACTTTCTTTACCCATTTTTCTTTTTCATTTCTTACATCGTTTTGCCTTTTTTATAATTTCAAAAAATTAATATTTCAGCACAATAGATATTGCTAAAAGGGGGTGAAAAAGATGATGCTTGAGGATAAGAAAAAACGAATGGAGAAGGAGGATGAGGAAATGGGAGAAAAGGGAGGGGAGGCAACGGGGCAGGATGTGGATTATGACGATATGTCTTTTGAGGAAGATGCCGAGGAATAAGAATAACGACGGCAGGAATGTTTGGGGAAAAACAGATGGCTAAGCAGCCATCTGTTTTTCCTGAAAAATTATGTTTTGATTAACAATTATCTCAAGCAATTCAATGCTTCTTTTTAAAGCCTCGATAAAAATTTCATAATCTTCCCTTCCTGTTCTGATGGTTATATGAAAGGTTCCTATTAAGTCTTTTCTCCAATTCCAGTCGGTCACTCCCGATATGCTGGCTCTTTTTAATCCTCGGGCGATTTTTATCTGGCATATATATTCAAGCATTATATGTTCAAATAAGTGACCTATCTCAGTACTTCTTACCTCTATGAAAAAGGGTAAATTTTTATCGTTATAGCACTTAGATTTGAAAATTGACGGAAGCATTTTGTTAAGAATTTCAAAAGTTTTGGGGAGTTGATCTGTTTCTATTATCGGATCCTGACACTCCATTAGAATTCTTGTTGTTTTACAACCCTTAAAAATACTGAAGAAATACCTTTTTTGAAGAGAATAAGTCGCGGGAGAGAAGACTAAAAGGTTTGGCATTTTTATTTAACTTTTCTTACAGAGATCTTACTCAATTTTTAAATAATATATACTAATGTTTTGGCAGTGTCAACCAATTCGAACATAAAAAAGCAGATAGTTTCTCCTACCTGCTTCTTTTTTAGGCATTGGCAATATTAATCTTATCTGCTGCCTTGTCTTTTCCTTCTACTTGCAAGTCCTCCTTTTCTTCCTGCCTCAGCATGTCCCCTTGAATCACCATGCCATCCGCGACCTACCCCTTTTTTTCTGTTTGCCATGTTTCAATTCACCCCCTCTCATGAGCCTGCTTTTACACATTCTATTTAAGCGATTTGATAATGGAATTAAAAATTGGTAAGAATCTTGAAAGAAGCTAAATTGAGGATTATTTTATTTTTTTTCTTTTTGTTGCTTTTTTGCTTGCGGACTTTTTTCGGCTTGGTTTTTTCTTTTCTTCTACAATCTCAAGTTTTGTTATGGTAGGGGAGGCAAGCGGGAAAATCCGATCAACCACAATTCCGTCGAGAAGTTGTTTAACGGTAATGCTCTTATTAACACCTATTCCTCTTACCTTAACAACTTTCCCGCTGAAGGCCACATTTCGCTCTCTCTTCCCCTCCGCGACCTTCTGAAAGACTTTAACATTTTGCCCCTCCCGAATTTGCAAATCCCGCATAGACAAACATTATACAAAAGCAGGCGTAAGTATTCAATGATCAATCATCCTTGAAAATTATTTTGCGGCGGCCTTGATGAATTCAATAAAGAAAGGGTGAGGAGAAAGTGGCCGGCTCTTGTATTCCGGATGCCCCTGCGTTCCCAAATAAAAAGGATGGGTATCTTTTGGCAATTCTATAATCTCAACCAACTTTTCCTTAACGGATCGCGCGCTTATTATCATTCCTTTCTTCTCAAATTCCGAGGCATAAAAATTATTGAACTCATATCTATGCCTATGCCTCTCAGATGTTAATCCGGAATCGGAGATACTATCATATTTTTTATAAATTTCAAAAGCCCTGCTCCCCTTTTTGACAATCGCATCCCAAGCACCCAATCTCATAGTTCCACCATATGCTCTATTTTTCATATGCTCCTTCTGAACCTCTATGATATGGATTACCGGATGCTTTGTTTTTTGGTTATTTTCTGTGGTATTTGCGTCTTTGAACCCCAATACATCGCGAGCAAAGGCAATAACTGCAAGCTGCATTCCATAACAGAGTCCCAAGTAAGGAATTTTATTGACTCTGGCATATGACGCGGCAGAAATCATCCCCTCGGCACCTCTCCCCCCCCAACCTATTGGGACAATTATTCCGTCCGGCTTTCCTATAACATCATTACTTCCAAATTTCTCGACTAATTCCGCATCAACCCATCTAGTTTTGACGCTAATATCACAGAACCACGAAGCATGATCAATTGCATCAAATAACGCGGCATATGAATCCCTTATTTGGTAATCTCCTGTCCCGAAATATTTCCCTACAATCGCTATTTCTATATTCTTGCTTTTTGGTTTCTTAATTTCTTTTACCAAGTTTTCCCATCTTGAGAGATCCGACACCTTAATTGAAAGTCCTAATTTCTTTAGAATCTTTTGATCTATCCCCTGCTTCTGAAGTATAAGAGGTACTTCGTAAACACTTTTTGCATCAGGGTTTGAAATTATATTCTCAGCATTCATATTGCAGAAGAGGGCAAATCGATCGCGTCTTCTCTGATCCAAATATTTTTCCGATCTTGCAATTATAAAATCGGGTTGGATTCCCATAGAATTTAAAGTTCTAACGGAAAGTTGGGTAGGTTTTGTTTTTGGTTCTCCAAGGTGAGGAGGGGTCGGGACATAGCTTACATGAATATGAATTACATCCCCGGGATTTTTTAAGGTCATTATTCTTGATGACTCATAATAAAAAATATTTTGATATTCTCCCGCTGTACCACCAAGCTCAATCATTACAATATCAGCGTTGTTCTTTTTTCCTGCCCGCTCAATTCTCGAGATTATTTCGTCGGTTATATAAGGAATTGCCTCTACATCTTCTCCGTTATATTCAAACCTTCTCTCGCGTTCAATGACTGTCCAGTAGATTCTCCCCATAGTTACAAAATTATCTCTACCCATATTCTCATCAAGAAACTTTTCATATGTTCCAATATCCATGTCTCCCTCCGTACCATCCTCACACAAGAATGGATCTCCATGTTCTATTGGATTAATTGTTCCCGCGTCCAAATTTAAATAATTTTCAAATTTAATAGGAACAACCCTATGTCCTGAAAGTTTTAAAAGTAGGGCGATAGATGCCAGGGCGATTCCTTTTCCGATGCCTGAAATGACTCCTCCGGAGATAAATATGTACTTAGTCCGTTTATTTTTAGAGTTTTGTCGCGGCACGATTTATAATACCAAAATAAGCAATTTCAGTCAACCCCGATTTGAGTGGGGTAAATTTAGGAACATATTATATCTAAACCTTCAGAAACACTGCGCTATGTGTGGTATTCCAAATCTTGATATGCTTTCTACCACTTTGATATATTGCAAGCAATGAAAATAAATGGTAAAAGTTTGTCATGGAATTAGAAAAAGTCGCTCTAATATCGGACGCAATCGCAAAAAGGAGAGCAAGTGCCCAAGAGCTACAAAGCGCTGAACAAGCAAGAGGATATATACCTGAATTTCAGAAAAGATTATCAAAATTAATTGTCGCAAATGTAGTCCAAAAAACAGAA